>Ga0315901_10007573_pt1 | contig 12787 bp, 12 predicted proteins | sample LakEriMetagenome_10_FD_203761 | JGI IMG/M metagenome (GOLD analysis project Ga0315901, IMG submission 203761) | Freshwater fungal communities from buoy surface, Lake Erie, Ohio, United States - Buoy 2 MA116 | ecosystem: Environmental > Aquatic > Freshwater > Lake | place: USA: Lake Erie, Ohio... | reverse complement strand
AGCTGCGCTTCGAGCAGCAGGGCCTCGGCCTCGGAATTGGTGGTAACGATCACCATCGACCGGGTCTGCGCCACCATCCGCTTCAGTCGCAGCGGCAGGCGTTCGACCTGAATGTAATTGGCGACACGGTTCTTCAGCGCCCGCGCCTTGCCCACGTAAAGCACGTCGCCGCGCGCATCGAGCATGCGGTAGACGCCCGGCTTGGGCTTCAACGTGGCCTGGACCTCGCGGATCGCGGCCACCCCTGCTTCCAGGTCCGGCTGGCTGCCCTTGACCACATAGGTCGCCCGCTCCTCGTTGAAACGTTCGGCGGCATTAGGTTGGTCGGGGCGTCCGGCGCGGGCCATGCGCCCCCAATAGGCACGATGTGGGCAAGGCAAAAGGCCAATGTTGACGCAAGCCCTTGGTCTGTTAGGCTCCCTTCCCAGCGACAGGCCCATCTGGGCCGACTGCAGGAGGGGACTGCGTTTGCGCCAACTTCAGGGGATGGATGCGTCTTTCGTTGCGATGGAAACGCGCAATTCGCCGATGCATATCGGTTCGATCCTGATTTACAACCCGGAAACGGCGCCCGGCGGTTTTGTTCGTTTCAAGGATATCCTGCGCTTTTTCGAGAGCCGGATGCAGCTGTCACGAACCGTGCGTCAACGGCTGGTCCGCGTGCCATTCGATCTCGACTATCCCTATTGGATCGAAGACCCCGATTTCGACCTTGAATACCACGTGCGCCACCTGGCTCTGCCCAAGCCCGGCGACTGGCGGCAGCTGTGCATCCAGGCAGCGCGGATCTTTGCCCGCCCGCTCGACCTGAATCGCCCGCCCTGGGAATTTACCGTGATTGAGGGGCTCGACAACATTCCCGGCATTCCCAAGGGCAGTTACGCGATGGTCACCAAGGTGCACCATGCGGCGATCGACGGGATGAGCGGGATCGATCTGCTCGAAGCCCTGCATACCCTGGTCCCGAATGCGCCGCCGCTGGAAACGCCCGACACCTGGCAGCCCGAGCAGGTTCCCAGCCCGGCCTCGCTGGTCGCGCGGTCATGGCTCAATGCCGTGGCCAACCCGGTCCGCCAGCTGGAAGTTGCGGCCAAGGCCGTGCCTGGCCTCGCCCGCGCGGTGAAGGGCCTCGCGACCAAGGATTTCGCCCTGCATGGCGAGATGCTGGCCCCGCGTACCCGCTTCAACCAGGTGATTTCCGCCAACCGCGTGGTCGAGGGGCGGTCGGTCCCGCTGGCGGCGGTCAAGGCGATCCGCGAAGCGGTGCCCGGCGCCAAGGTCAACGACGTGTTCCTGACGATCATCGGCGGGGCCATGCGCAAGTACCTTGAGGCCAAGGACGACCTGCCGGACAAGACGCTGACCGCCATGGCCCCGATCTCGGTGCGCGGGAAGGACGAGAAGGGCGACATGGGCAACCAGGTGGCCGCGATGATCGCGCCGCTCGGGACCCATATCGAAGACCCGCTGGAACGGCTGGAATACGTCTATTCGCAGACCACCAATTCCAAGGCTATGACCGACGCGCTGGGCGCGCGCAACATGACCGAGATGAGCAAGGTCAGCCCGGCGCTGTTCCTGGCCCTCGCCGCCCAGGCCTATACCCGCCTTGGCCTGGCCAACCGGGTCGCCCTGCCCTTCACCACGGTCGTCACCAATGTACCAGGGCCGCCGGTGCCGATCTATTCGGCCGGGGCGCGGCTCGAAAGCATGATGGGCCTGTTGTGCCTAACTGACGGATTGGGCCTCGGCCACGTGGTGCAAAGCTATGTGAAGGAGGCGACGATCGCCTTCACTGCTTGCCGGAAGCTGCTGCCCGATCCCGAATTCTACGCCCAGTGCATTGAAGACAGCTTCAACGAGCTGCGCGAGGCTGCTGCGAATGCGCCGGAGCATCGCGCCGCGCGGGCAAAGGCAACTCCCAAGGCCGCGCCAAAGGCAAAGCCAGCGCCAAAATCAGCCGCAAAGCCCGCAGCCCGGACCAAAGCCGCAGTTGCCAAACCCAAGGCCACCGGCAAGACCAAGACAACAGCCAAATCAGCCACCAAGGCCAAGAAACATTAAATTGCCAGACCGGCCGCCAAGAAGCCGGCAGCAATAATCGCAGAGGATCGCCACTAAATGACCGCAGCCAGCGCCGCATTTCCGCAGCCGAGCCATGCCCGCCCACCCTCGCGTTTCCTGGCCTTCGCCGAACCGCGCGCCCTGCTGGAACTGGCGGCCTTCTATGCCGTGCGGCCCTATCTTTCCAACCTGCCCAAGGGCGATGGCCACCCCGTGCTGGTCCTGCCGGGGTTTCTGGCCTCGGATTCTTCCACCGCGCCGCTGCGCCGCCTGCTCAAGCAACTGGGCTTTGACGCACGCGGCTGGGGCATGGGGCGCAACGTGCGGATCGATGCGCCCCGCGTGCACGAGATGGAATCGATGCTGCTGCGGATCCACCGCGAAACGGGTCGCAAGGTCTCGATCGTGGGGTGGAGCCTGGGCGGTGTCTTTGCCCGCGAACTGGCCAAGGCCCATCCCGAGGCGGTGCGCCTGGTGATTTCGCTCGGCAGCCCGATCTCGGATGATCGCCGCCATACCAATGCCGCGCGGCTGTTCGAATACCTCAACGGCAAGGATCCCGAACCGATCCGTCATGGCCGGTTCACCGATCTGCACCGCGCGCCGCCCGTCCCCACCACCTCGATCCTGACCAAGACCGATGGCGTGGTGCACTGGCGCGGCTCGGTCCAGAAGCGTTGCGTTCATCCACACACCGAAAACATCGAAGTGCTGGCCAGCCATTGTGGCCTGGGCTTCAACCCCAGCGCGGTGATCGCGATTGTCGACCGGCTGCTGCAGCCGGAGGGTGAATGGCAGCCGTTCGAACCGCGCCTGTCGCAGCGCTGGATGTTCCCGAAGACCAGCCTGCAATAGTACTGGCATGACCCGCCATCTTGTCGATCCGGAGCTGCTGCCGCTGCTCGACCTGATGCCCGGCATCGATTTTGCGCAGGTCGACCTGCCCGAGCTGCGCCAGGCCAGCAACGCGCGCTATGCCTTTCTCGGCAATCCGCCGCTGGCACCCCGGATTGAGACAATCGCCGGGCCCGGCGCACCGCTGGAGCTGTTCATTTACGATCCAGCGCCGGGCACGGACAACCGCGCCGCGCTACTCCACATCCATGGTGGCGGCATGATCATGGGGTCGGCGCGGGCGATGCAGCTTGGCCCGGCCAACATGGCCCGGTCGCTGGGCATCCCGGTGGTCTCGGTCGAATACCGGCTGGCGCCCGAGCACCCCTTCCCCACCCCGCAGGAAGACTGTTACGCCGCGCTGTGCTGGCTGGCGGAACATGCGGATGAACTGGGCCTCGACCGGCAGCGGATCGGCGTGACGGGCGAAAGCGCCGGTGGCGGGCTGGCTGCGGCAGTCGCGCTGATGGCGCGCGATCGCAAGGGGCCGCCCCTCGCCGGGCAGTTCCTGACCTATCCGATGCTCGATCATCGCACCGGCGGGCCGGACTGCCCCTATGGCAATCCGGTGACCGGCGAATTCGTCTGGACGGCGGCGGCCAACCAATTCGGCTGGGCGGCACTGCGCGGAGATTACCGGGCGGATGATGCATGCAAGGGCTGGTACTCTCCGGCTCTGGCCGAAGACCTCGCCAGATTACCGCCAACCTGGATTGGCACGGGCAGCCTCGACCTGTTCCTGGATGAGGATCTGGCCTATGCCCGCCGCCTGATCGCGGCTGGCGTTCCGGTTGAACTGCATGTCTATCCCGGCGCGATCCACGCCTTCAATGCCGTGGCGGAAAGCCGCCTGGCCAAGGCCTTTGGCCGCGACCTGATGAGCGCGATTGCCCTGGGGCTGGGCGTCACCAGCCAGGCGCAGCCTTAGCCCAGGTCAGATTGCCTGCCCGTCGATGTTGACGTTGCGGATCCGCCCGTCGCGGTCGATCGTGCAACTGAAATTGCCACGGCCGGTGGTGGTACCGCTGACGCGCCAACCATCGGCGTCACGATTGACGCTTTCGACTTCGCCAACCCGTTCGCGTCCGCGATTGACCTCGTCGATGCAGCGATTGACCGCCATGTCGATCCCGCTGCCCTCGCGCCATTCCGGACGATCATCGCTGCGGCCATAGTCGCTGCGGTCCTCGCGATAGGGTTCGTCGGGATAGTCGCGCGGCAGCTGCTCGCGTTCCTTCTTGGCCTTGCTGGCGGCGCTGGCGATGGCGGCAATCCCGCCGATGATCAGGATCCCGGCGAGGATATCGCCGCCGTCGATCCGATCATGGTTGCGATGATGGCCCCAGCCACCACCCCAGCCTCTGGCCAGGGCCGGGCTTGCGGCCATCGAGAAGGAGGCAACCAGTGCCAGGGCTGCGGCGCCACGCTTGAACTTGCCGGTCATTGGCAGGAATCCCATCGCGAGGGACTCGCGGTGAGCCCCGTTGAACCATGCGCTAGGCGGCCCAGTCTTGCTCTCGCCTGAACCGCCCTTCGCCTAGTGGACAGCCTAGAGGCCGCGGATGCCGCTGTAGTCGAGATCGACGACCCGGCCGCGCTCGATCTTGCACTTGAACGAGCCGCTGTCGTAACCGCGCAGGCCGGCATTCCAGCCGCGATAGTCACCGCCCCAACCGCGGCCGTAGTAGCCATCGCCCCGGCGCCAGTCGCGCCCAAGCGTGTTGACGGCAATCCGGCCGCGCACCTCGTAACCCCAGCGGGTTTCGCGGATCTGGCGGATGTCGGTCACATCAGCGCGCCCATAGGAGTAGCGGCCGGCATCGCGTTCGGCGGCATAGACGCACTGTTCAATCGCCCGACGCGGGCTGCCACGCCATGAACGGTCGCGATCATAGCCATAGCCACGATCATAGCCGTAACCCGCCCGACCGTAGCGGTAATCGCGGTCATTGCGATAGTCGCGATCATAGCCGTCATCACGGCTGGCAGCAGCGGCGACTGCCGCGATGCCGCCAATCACCAGGGCCCCGGCAATGATGTCACCAGCGCTGACGCCATCGTTGTCGCGGCGATCGGCAAAGGCCGGGGTGGCTGAGGAAAGCGCCAGCGCGCCAGCGGCAAGGCTGGCAATGGTACCCTTGGCCAGTGCTGTGGAGCGGGTCTTCATCGTCTTCATCCTTCACTCTTGCCCGGCGGAATAGCCCGGCGTCGAGTGAAGGATTAGCGATTCGGCCGTGGCATGAAGCTGAACCCCTCGGTTAGCTTCTGTTCATAAAGCTATTCGCTTTTCTGAACGGACAAGCCACTCCATTGCGCAAGGAAGGCCAGGACATCGGCATTCTCGGCCACCACCTTGTCGGTCGGCTTGCCCGATCCGTGTCCGGCGCGGGTTTCGATCCGGATCAGGTGCGGCTTGCTGCCGGCCTTGGCCGCCTGCAGCGCCGCCGTGTACTTGAACGAGTGGCCCGGCACGACGCGGTCATCGGTATCTGCCGTGGTCACCAGCACGGCCGGATAGTCCACGCCCACCTTGATGTTGTGATAGGGCGAATAGGACCGCAGCACGCGCCAATCGCCCTCGTTGCTGGGATAGCCATAGTCATCGACCCAGTACCGCCCGGCGGTGAAACGATCGAAGCGCAGCATGTCCATCACGCCCACCGCCGGATTGGCGGCAACGAACAGGTCCGGCCGCTGGTTGACCACTGCACCAACCAGCAGACCGCCGTTGGAGCCGCCCTGGATCGACAGGCCTCCCTTGGGGGTGATCCCTTCGGCAATCAGGAATTCGCCCGCGGCGATGAAATCGTCGAACACGTTCTGCTTGTTGCCCAGGCGCCCGGCATCATGCCAGGCCTTGCCGTATTCGCCGCCGCCGCGCAGGTTGGCGAGCGCAAAGGCACCGCCCGCCTCAAGCCAGGCCATCCGCACCGCCGAGAACCCCGGGGTCAGCGCGATATCGAACCCGCCATAGCCATAGAGCAGCGTCGGCACGGCCTTGCGGGCATCGGCCACGGCCTTCTTGCGCACCACGAACATCGGCACCCGCGTGCCATCCTTCGAGGTATAGAAGCGCTGCTCGATCGCGTAGTCGGCGGGATTGAAGGTCAGCTTCGGCAGGGCGAAGGGCGTGCTCTTGCCGGTGCTGGCATCGAACCGGAAGATCCCGGTTGGCTGGTTGAAGCTGGAAAAGGCATAGAAGGTTTCCGGATCGCCGGGGCGCCCTGTGAAGCCCGAAGCGGTGCCGATCGCGTTCAGCGTGATCTGCTGCACCGGCTTGCCATCAAGCGAGCGCACCTCAGCCACGGACTTGGCATCCTTGAGGTAGGCCAAGACGAGGCGGTTGCCGACGATCTGCGCCCGGTCGAGCGTTTCAGCCCGTTCGGGAATCACGTCGACCGGCTCGGGCCGCGGCTCCATGCACACGTCATCCGGCTTGGCCGGGCTTTCGCACTCGGTACGGTAAAGCGCGGTCTTCTTACGAAGATCGAACTTCACCACCTTCATTTTCGGCGCGTCCTTGTTGGTCACGAAGTACAGCGTGTCGCCGATCCCCTCGATCAGGTTCCAGGCATGGTCCAGCCCACCGATCAGGGTCTGCGCCTGCCACTTGCGATCCTTGCCCAGCGGCATCACGTGGATGGCATAACGGCTGTCGGTGCCCTTGGCCGTGGTGATCACCACCCAGCGGTTATCGTGGGTGACTTCGGCCGAATGGCCAAGGTCCGGATCGTTGGGCGTCGAATAGACCATTTGGTCCTCGGCCTGGCTGGTGCCGATCCGGTGGAAATAGATCGCCTGGTTCTTGTTGAGCGACTGGAACTCGTCACCCGGCTTGGGTTCCGGGAAGCGCGAATAGAGGAAACCCTCGTTGCCCACCCAGGCGATGCCGGTGAACTTCGCCCACTTCACCCCGTCACCCAGGTCCTTGCCGGTCGTGGTGTCCAGCACCTTGATCGTGCGCCAGTCCGATCCTCCATCCTGGATCGAATAGGCCAGCAATTTGCCGTTATCCGACGGTACCCAGGCGTCGAGCGCGGTCGCCCCGTCCTTGGCCCAGGCATTGGGATCGATCAGCAGCCGGGGCGTGCCGTTCAGCCCCTTGCGCACGAACAGCTGCGACTGGTTCTGCAAGCCCGAATTGCGCATGTAGAAGTAGTACTGCCCGGCCTTGCGGGGCAGACCGAAGCGTTCGTAATCGAGCAGGCCGCGGATGCGCTGGGCGAACCAGTCCCGCTGCGGCAACTTCGCCAGGTACTGCTGCGTCACCGCATTCTGCCGTGCCACCCAGCCGGCCACTTCGCTGTCGGTGCGGACATCGTTCTCGAGCCAGCGATAGGGATCGGCAACCTTCTCGCCAAACTGCTCCTCGACCAGATCGGTCTGGCGGGTATCCGGATAGGCCAGGGTCATTTTCTCGGCAATCAGCGGGGCAGCGACGGTGGAAAGCAGGGCAGCGGCCAGGATGGCCGGAACGCGGCGCGACATGCGGTTCTCCGAAAAGACTAGAGCGCCCTCAACGAGAAAGGCGGAGACGACCTTAACAGTCACCCCCGCCTTTTCAACCGGACCAAAGGTCGCGGGTAAGACTTATTCGGCGTCTTCGTCGATCATCACCGGACCCGAATCCTGGCCCTTCGCGGCCGGATCGCGGTCAACCAGTTCGATCACCGCGAGCGGGGCGGCGTCCGAAGCGCGGATGCCGGCCTTGAGCACGCGGGTGTAGCCGCCCTGACGGTCGGCGTAACGCGCGGCCAGGACTTCGAACAGCTTCTTTTCCTGCGCTTCGTCGAGCAGGCGGGCATGGGCCAGACGACGGTTCGACAGGCCGCCGCGCTTCGCCAGCGTGATCAGCTTTTCCAGGTAGGGACGCAGTTCGCGGGCCTTGGGCAGCGTGGTGGTGATCTGTTCGTGCTTGATCAGAGCCGCCGACATGTTGCGCAGCAGCGCCTTGCGGTGGCTGGAAGTGCGGTTGAGCTTACGCCCACCAAGCTTGTGACGCATGGGTCTTTCCTTCGTTCGTTAGGGGGCCGTGCCAGGTACCCCATAGCAGGCGGCAGTTCCGGTCGCCGCCGATCACCGGTGGGGCACCCGAAGGTGCCCCGAAAGCCATTAGCCCAGCAGTTCCTGTTCGAGCTTCTTGGCCATTTCCTCGATGTTTTCCGGCGGCCAGCCAGGGATGTCCATGCCGAGGCGCAGGCCCATCGAGCTCAGGACTTCCTTGATCTCGTTGAGGCTCTTGCGGCCGAAGTTCGGCGTGCGGAGCATCTCGGCCTCGGTCTTCTGGACCAGGTCGCCGATGTAGATGATGTTGTCGTTCTTGAGGCAGTTGGCCGAACGGACCGACAGTTCCAGCTCGTCGACCTTCTTGAGGAGGTAACGGTTGAGCTGGTTGGCGTCGCTTTCCTCGACCGGAGCAGCGGCCAGACCGATCATCGGCGAAGCGCCCATCGGCACCGCGTCTTCGAAGTGGACGAAGAGCGAAAGCTGGTCCTGAAGGATGCGGGCGGCATAGGCCACGGCATCTTCCGGAGTGACAGTGCCATCGGTTTCGACGGTCAGGCTCAGCTTGTCGTAGTCAAGCTCCTGGCCGATACGGGCGTTGTCGACCTTGTACGACACCTGGCGCACCGGCGAGTAAAGCGAGTCGACCGGGATCAGGCCGATCGGCGCATCGACCGGACGGTTCGACACGGCCGGGACATAGCCCTTGCCGGTATCGGCGGTCAGTTCCATGTTCAGCGTCGCGCCTTCGTCGAGATGGCAGATCACCAGGTCCTTGTTCATGACCTCGATGTCGCCCGACACGGCGATGTCGCCCGCCTTCACTTCAGCCGGGCCGGTGGCCGACAGCTGCAGACGCTTCGGACCTTCGCCCTGCATCTTGAGCGCGATCTGCTTCACGTTGAGGACGATGTCGGTCACGTCCTCGCGCACACCGGCCAGCGACGAGAATTCGTGCAGGACGTTCTCGATCTTGATCGAGGTGATCGCGGCGCCCTGCAGCGAGGACAGCAGCACGCGGCGCAGCGCGTTGCCCAGCGTAAGGCCGAAGCCGCGCTCAAGCGGTTCGGCAACGAAGGTGGCGCGGCGCTTGGAATCAGTGCCGGACTTCACTTCGAGCGTGTTGGGCTTCTTGAGTTCCTGCCAGTTCTTGATGTTGACAGTCATGGAGGTCCCCTAATGGATCTTTGGCTCTAGGGCCTTGATTTGGCGGATACGGCCGCTGCGCCTTTCAGCACCGCGACCGACCCGTAACTGCAGCGGTGGGGCCCCACCGCCGCAAAAACTCGATCAGACACGGCGACGCTTGGACGGCCGGACCCCGTTGTGCGGGATCGGCGTGACGTCGCGGATCGAGGTGATCGTGAAGCCAACGGCCTGCAGGGCACGCAGCGCGCTTTCGCGGCCCGAACCGGGACCCTTCACTTCGACTTCCAGGGTGCGGACGCCATGCTCGGCGGCCTTCTTGCCGGCGTCGTCCGCAGCCACCTGAGCGGCATAGGGGGTCGACTTGCGGCTACCCTTGAAGCCCATCATGCCGGCGCTGGACCAGGAGATCGCGTTGCCCTGGGCATCGGTGATGGTGATCATGGTGTTATTGAAGCTGGCATTCACATGGGCGATGCCGCTGGTGATGTTCTTCCGCTCGCGGCGCTTGATGCGCTGGGGTTCGCGTGCCATTTTTCGTTCCTACTCGAATATCGGGAAGGGAAAGCTGCTGCCTTGCGGCGGCGGCTTACTTCTTCTTGCCGGCGATCGGCTTGGCCTTGCCCTTGCGGGTGCGGGCGTTGGTGTGCGTGCGCTGACCGCGAACCGGCAGCCCCTTGCGATGGCGCAGGCCGCGATAGCAGGCCAGGTCCATCAGGCGCTTGATGTTCATTGCGGTTTCGCGGCGAAGGTCACCTTCAACCGTGTGCTCGGCGTCGATGGTTTCGCGGATCTGCAGGACTTCCTGGTCAGACAGGTCCGAAACGCGGCGGGTAACATCGATACCCAGCTTGTCGACGATCTGGCGGGCCTTGAACGGGCCGATACCGTGAATGTAGGTGAGCGCGATGATTACGCGCTTGTTGGTGGGGATATTGACCCCGGCAATACGAGCCACTTAATTCTCCATGCTCCACAGAAGGTGGCAGGTTGCCCCACGGCCTTCCATCTCAACGCTCCATCCGTGAGAACGGCAAAAAGCCCGGTTGGCGCGCACAAAGGCCCTCGCCTTCCGGACTTGACGTCGTTCACGGATGGAGGGCGCGCTTACGGCGATTCGCCTCTGCTGTCAACGCCGCTGACGACAGCCGAATTCAGGGCTTGGCCGCCGGCTCGGGCGCTGGCTCCGCCGGAGCGAACTTCGCCGCCAGACGCTTGACCTGTTCGCCCAGCACGCCGTCGACCAGCGGACCGACTTCGGCCGGCTTGCCCTGCCAGACGCCTCCGACGACATAGCGCAGGGTCAGACGCGATCCCTCGCCTTCCGGGCGGATCGCGATCGTCATGACGCCGGTGACCGCCTCAGCCTGGAGCGGGCCGAGCCCGCCCGTCATCCGCAGGACGCCGCGCTGGGGATCGGCATAGACGATGTGCATATGTTCGACACTGCCCATCCGCTGGCTCTCGGGCGCGTCAGCCGGTCGGGGCAGCTTCTCGCAGAAGCAGCCGGTCGCCTGGGCATCGAGATAGAGGTTGTCGGCATTGCCCGAATAGGTGTGATCCGATGACCACCACTTCGCCGGGGCAATCAGCACTTTCCAGACCGCCGAACGGTCGGCCGGAATATCGACGCTGTGATTGATTACGAAGCCGCCGTCCGATGCGGCGATCACTTCGGCCTGTGCCGGACTGGCCAGTGCCGCGATCGCCAGCGATGCGGCGATGAAGATCGATTGATTGCGCATGCCTTCCCCCAAGCAGGATCAGGCAGCCATAATCCCTTCGATCGCCGCCGTCACCTCATCCATCGCCGCCATGCCATCAACCCGCGCGACAATGCCGCGGGCATCGTAGATCGGCAGGATCGGCGCGGTCTTGGCGCGATACTCGGCCATGCGGGTCCGTACGGTTTCCTCGTTGTCGTCGGGGCGACGCTTGAACTCGGTCGAACCGCACTTGTCGCAGACCCCGGCGACCTTGGGCTGCTCGTACTTGTCGTGATAGCCCTTGCCGCAATTGGCGCAGGTGAAGCGGCCGGTGATGCGTTCGACCAGAGCATCCTCATCCACCGCCAGCTCGATCACGCGATCAAGCGTGCGGCCGCGCCCGGCAAGGATCGCATCGAGCGATTCCGCCTGGGCCGCCGTGCGCGGATAGCCATCGAAGATCGCGCCGACCGTCGGCCCCATCGCATCGAGCTCTTCCCCGATCAGGGCAGAGACGATCGCGTCCGAAACCAGCTCGCCCCGCTCCATCACCGCCTTGGCCTCAAGCCCGACCGGCGTACCGGCCTTGACCGCGGCGCGCAGCATGTCGCCGGTGGAGAGCTGGCGCATGCCGTGCCGCTCGACCAGTCGCTGGGCCTGGGTGCCCTTGCCCGCGCCCGGAGGGCCAAGAAGGATGATGTTCACGCGATACCCCCGAATATGCGGTTAGCGGATGCGTCCCTTGAGCTTGGCCTTCTTGATCAGATCGCCATACTGGTGGGCCAGCAGGTGCGACTGGATCTGGGTGATCGTATCCACAGTCACGTTGACCACGATCAGCAGGCTGGTGCCGCCCAGGAACATCATGTTCAGTCCGGTCGTGCCAATCCACCATTCGGGGATCACGCAGACCACGGTGATGTAGAGCGCGCCGATCACGGTGATGCGGGTCAGCACGTAATCAAGATAGGTTGCCGTGCTCTTGCCCGGACGGATGCCTGGGATGAACCCGCCATTGCGCTTCAGGTTATCGGCGGTCTCTTCCGGATTGAACACCACGGCGGTGTAGAAGAAGCAGAAGAAGATAATGCCGATCGCGTAAAGCGTCATGTACAGCGGCTGACCGTGCGCCAGATACTGATTGAGCGTCACGACCGCGCTGCCCATGGGCGTATCGGGCGAAATCGAATTGCCGGCAAACTGGCTGATCGTCAGCGGCAGCAGCAGCAGCGAGCTGGCGAAGATCGGCGGGATCACACCCGCGGTGTTGATCTTCAGCGGCAGGTGGCTGCGGTCGGCCTGCATCATGCCATGCTGGCTGGCGCGCTTGGGATACTGGATCAGCAACCGCCGCGTCGCCCGCTCCATGAAGCAGATGAACAGCACGAGCACAACCAGGACAACGACCACCAGCGCAATCGTGAAGCCGCTGATCGAACCGGTCCGCCCACCTTCGAACAGGTTGGCCACGAAAGTGGGCATCTGCGCCACGATCCCGGCCATGATGATCAGCGAGGTACCGTTGCCGATCCCGCGACTGGTGATCTGCTCACCCAGCCACAACAGGAACATCGTCCCGCCAATCAGGCTGATTACCGCGCCAACCTTAAACATCAGGCCGGGGTTGATCACGGCCTGCAGCCCGCTCGACGCGCCATAGGCTTCCAGCCCCGAGGCGACGAACCAGCCCTGGATCGCCGTGAGGAACACGGTGCCATAGCGGGTATACTGGTTCAGCTTCTTGCGACCGCTTTCGCCTTCCTTCTTGAGCGCCATCAGCGAGGGATGGAGCGAAGCGGCGAGTTGCACCACGATCGAGGCGGTGATGTAGGGCATGATGCCGAGCGCGATGAGGCTCATGCGCTCAAGGCTGCCGCCCGAGAAGGTGTTGAAGATATCGAGGATCCCGCCCCGCGTCTGCTCGTAAAGCTGCTCGAGAACAAGCGGATTGACGCCCGGCAGCGGTATGAAGC
>Ga0315901_10007570_pt1 | contig 12791 bp, 23 predicted proteins | sample LakEriMetagenome_10_FD_203761 | JGI IMG/M metagenome (GOLD analysis project Ga0315901, IMG submission 203761) | Freshwater fungal communities from buoy surface, Lake Erie, Ohio, United States - Buoy 2 MA116 | ecosystem: Environmental > Aquatic > Freshwater > Lake | place: USA: Lake Erie, Ohio... | reverse complement strand
CATTTTGTTATAATTCTAGGGGTTGTGGTCGTAACCTCGTAACACCACTACATATTGGGTGGCCGACTAAATCTAGGGGGTATTGTCAAGCAACACCACTATATCTAGCTTATCGTCTTTCTACAGACTCGCAGTAAAGACATCCACCATTTACAGTCTCAGGAACTGTGCTGTGGAAATCACACACATAAGCTTTTCCAGTTATCTGGATTTCTACTTTTTTCATTTACTATCCTTTCTTTCTTTATACTTATACTCTATGAAGGGGGTCTGACATTTTTGGGGGATTTAGGGGGTGTTTCTTAGAATGTTACCATTTTGTTATAATTGCCGATCATGTGTGTGACATTTTGTCAACACAACACGCCGTTATCTGATAACAATTAGATAACTAAGAAACCAACCTATTCCAAAAAGCAGGGTATCAATTAGAAGCTGAGTGTCCATACAATCTCTCCCAACATTGTTAGTCTGATAAGCAGATAGGCTAGATAGGCAATGCCTAAGCTAGAAACTGCGAGGGTAACTCTTAGAGTCTTTGTCATTTACTTATCCTTTACTAGTTCTTGCTCTAATACTACTATGTTAGCTATTGCCTTGTCAAACTCTTCCCAAGTATCAAAAGTTAGAACAATCATTATCCAACCTTTACAATCTTGTAGCCTTCTGCTACAAATCTTGCTACAACTTGCTCAACCAAGTTTTCTGGATACAATCCACCTTGGAAGCTAACTCCAACTTTTTCTACTTTTACATTTATCATTTTTTTCATTTTTTATCCTTTCTTTATCTACCTATAACCTAGCAGGCTAGTCAGACAAAGTCAAGGCGACACGCCGAGAATTACAAAAGTTTTTTTTAAATACAAGGTCGTACGGGTGTGCGGTCTAATTTTTTGCATTTTTTACACAAAACTATGTATCGTACATCTTTACAAAATATTCAGATTTTTAATATTTTTGATTTTTCAGAAAATCCACTGTGATAAAATTGGAGAATGGAAGACGGTAGCCAAAAATACACAGAGCAAATTAAAATAGTTAAAAACTTTATAACCTCTGAAGAGGCAGATTTCTATTTGCAATATATAAACAATAATGATCATTTAATGAAAAGAAGCCGTCTATGTGGAGAAGCAAGCAAGGTATTAAAATTTGGAAAGCAAACTTATGAAAAATATACAACCAATAAAAATCTTTCAATTATTAGCGATATTGAGCCTATCGTAAGAAATAAAATTTTCTCCAAGGTGGAACAAACAATTAAGGCAATTTACGCAAACGAAAAAGATCTGTTTTTATCTGATATATATTTTGCAAAACAGTCTAGTGGTGGGTGGGTACAGGAGCACTCTGACCAAGAAGGTGACGCTGCTTTACATGTAAAATATAGTGGCATTATTTATTTAAATGATGTAGAAAAAGGTGGGTCTTTGGTTTTTCCAAAATTAAACTATGAATATTTCCCAAGGGCTAGAGATTTAGTAACATTTCCATCTGGCGGAGACGAGTATATACATTTTGTAAACACTGTATACGAAGATAGATATACTTTACCTGTTTGGGTAACGGAAGATGAATTTTGGAAGCTATAATAAGCTATAATATCTATATGCGTATTATTCACAAAATGTCATGTGGCTGCAATAACAATTGCCCATGCAAGCTTCCAGAGCCTAAGTAAGCCTTCTCATTCTAATATAAGTAATAACGGCGTACTTAGTTCCTTCATCTATCTTTGAAATGCTATATTCATAGCCACTTCCTGATGGGAAAATTAAAGCTTCGTTGGCTTTTGGCTTATATGTTACATTTAGCTCTGGAAACTCCAGGGCACCTTCTGAATAATCATCATTCAAAAAGTACATAACCGTAATAGCATTTTTATCTTCATTTTCGCTTATAGGAAAAGATGCACCTACGCTATATCTCATAAGACCTATTTGGTCGTGGAACTTTTGAGGCAGAGCATTTGAATCAACATAATCCTTTTCGGCAAATCCTAAAAATCCAGCAGTTACTAAAGCAACTCTTTCTTGAAAAGTAATAGAAAAATCATTAGGATCTTTAAATTCTTGGGGGTACGGGAATGACATTGTCTGAACATAATTTCCAGCTATCGTGTCTACACTCCACTCAGCCATTCCAGAGTATGTTACTTGTTCAATATAAGGAATAAGCTGCTCATATCCTGGAATAATGTTCTTGTACACTGTTAATCCAGGTGCTAGATCTTCTTTTTCAATTTTTGGTGTATATGCTTGTTCGGTATTACTCATTTCTTTTCCTTCCAAATTTTTGGCTTTTCTTATACGCTCTTTTGCAATCCTGACTTGATCTTCTGACACGTCATTATAAATAAAGTTTCTATTTAGGTTTATACAAGCGTGTGCCACCGATCCAGTACCACCCATTATATCAGCAACCGTGTCCCCTTCTTCGGAAAAGTGGCTAACTATAATATTACAAAAATCTAGTGGAGTTGAATCGCCTGTATGCCCCTCTATGTTAATTAATTCTGCATCTAGCTGCCAAGGAATATCAATTATCATTTTTTCAAGTTCTTTGAATTTTGGACTTCCTTTGCTAAAATGCAAAAAATATACTTGAGTTTTATTATGTTTGATTTTGCTAGGCTCATTATTGTTTGGCATATTGCCGTATTCCCAAATAATTGGGTGATGTGGCAATAGACTGGTTTCTTTCATTACAGAACTTATAAAATAATACAGCAGTGGTTGTGAAAGTATTCCTATAAGAATAGAACCAGTTGGTTTTAAAGCATGCTCCATATGCTTCATAACCTTTACTAGGCAGTCAAGATACTCTTCCTGACTTCCATTAGCCATTTGTTGTTCATAATTTCCATATTCTCCAACAGGAGCCTCACGTCCACTATTTAGTGTGCCATAATACGGCGGTAGTGTAAAAAATAAATCCACAGACTCTTTTTCTAAAAAAATCTCTGTAGCATCTTTACAATAAAACACTTACCATTTTCCTATCGGACACTGAGCTTGAACAAGTGTAGTCTTAAGCTTCATAAAACATCCACATTTCCTGCACTTAACAAGTCTTTTATTAAACCATGGGCATGTATTGCATATGGCTAGGCGGGATTCAATAAGTTCTTTGTCAGACCTAGGCTGATTTGGATCAAATAGATCAAAAAAGGTTACGTCTCCCATAGACAATATTATAGCATAGAGGGCTTATTGTCAATACCTGGCATATTAGGTATATTTGCACATACTCCACATGTTGTGGTTTGTTGTGCATGGTATCTCTATATACCGCCGAACTAAATGACTTCTCTATTTTTTAGCTTTTGTTCAAGCATTTTGGCGAGAGTGCTAAAATCCATTTTATCGCCTTGCTCCAAAACCAATTCTTTTGCAAATTCAGCCAAATCGTCTTGCAAAATTCGCATTCTATAATAAAACTTTTCTATATCTTTTTGCTCAATGTGTGGGCCGTGGCATACCCAACTAGATACACAAAATGGACAAAGGTAGTAGTCTTCCATCATTCAAAAATCACCTTATCTAGATGCTCTGTTGGAATTACATCAATAATTAAATGAATTCTATACTCTTCACTTTCATTTCTAACTCCATGATATTTTACATTATTAAGCTCATAGAGATGTCCTTTTTCTAAAAAGAACTTCTCATTATCTACAATAAAAAATGTTTTCAGATTTGTCTTTATTGGCACATGAAATCTTCTGGCAATATATAGCATGTCTCCACGATCTTTATGAATTCTAATCCTACTATTTGGCTTCATGCTAATTATTTCGGCATGAACAACTTTTCCATTTACATAATCTTCTAACAAATCATATATTCTTTTAAGCTCTCTTTGTGATAAATTATTTAATTCATTTATACATTTAGATTTTTGAACTTGGCCTGGCCTCCATGCATAGTCAAAAGCAATTAGCTCATACATAAAAGTATTTTCATGGGTTGTAAAAATTTCTTGCCTGGACGTATCAATTAGCCACTCATTATAAAATTTAAGAACTTCATTAGATATTGCATCGACATCCACATTAGCTATTTTTATAATTTTCCAATCATCTTCTTTAGACATTGGGTTCATTTAGCACCTCTTTATACAAATCTAAGTCTATTTTGTTTGCCATACTTATTTCATCAAAATATTTTTCATATAATCCTTTGGTGTCAACAAATGATTGATTTACCCTATATTGATCAGTTGGTCCAGATTCTATTCCAAGCATACCATAAATGTTTTCATATATTTTTTCTGAATCATAAAAGAAAATGGATATGTTATTATTTTTTATCTGATTTATAGCATTTTTTACAGAAAGCTCTTCAACTTCTAAATGCCATAGACTATTTGCCATATTCATAAGATCATTTATATCTTTATTATATTTGTCAATATTTACAGATGCAGATAAAAATTTAATATTAACATTTGTAACAGCAAATCTTAGCTTGTCTTCATAAAGATATTGTTTTAAAAAATCTTCATTAAACTCATACTTTCCAGAAACTATTGATAAATATTTTATATAACTAAATGTAAGCTCATTTGGATTTCTTAATACTGTAAATGTTTTATCAACAAATTTGCATGGATTTAAACCATAATGACCACTTATAAAATTAGCTTTTTTAAAATCTTCATTGCTAATTGTTCTATAATGACCAGCTACACTGTCTCCATTAAAATTTGGAAGTATAAATTTTCTTATAAAACCACCACTAGTTCTTGGTATGTGAAGATGATAAATAGACATACTACATATTGTATCAAAATTAAAAAAAGCCCATATAATAATCTTATTATGTCAATTGAATCATGGATCGGCATTATAGTCGGAATTTCAACAATAATTACCTCAACTAGTCTAGGAGTTCGCTGGCTCGTAAGGCATTATTTTGCAGAAATTAAATCTGAGCTTAAGCCCAATAGTGGATCAAGCATTAAAGACCAGGTAACAAGACTTGAAGACAGAACAGAAAAGCTTGAAGAGAAGCTAGATAAGCTATATGATACTCTTTTAGACCATATAGCTCGTAAATAATATATATAATATATAAACTATCTAGATATAAAGATATAGTGTATAATATATATAAATATTAAATATATTAAATAATTAAAGAATATATATGCTACCAGATATTTGTCCAAAATACAAGCTAAATTTGATAACTCTTTTATAACAATTTTATAAACTTTATATAACAAGCCTTTATTTACTTGATTTTTTATAATTTCGTTATCTGATTTGATATAATAAGTTTGCTAGTACTTAGAGTTGTCTCTCATACCCACACTACTTTAAGTACTAGCTTTTTATTTATATTAGTAGGTATAATAATACTATGTCTTGCTCTCCTGAAATTTTTGGTGCTAACCCTGCAAATGTTAAATGGCAGGTCGTTAGAGGCGATACCGCATCTCTAAGGGTAGATTTCTACGAAAATGACGAAGAAACCCCATTTGATACTTCAGATTGGACATTTTCAGCAACCAGCTATGACTTTAGGGGAGATATCCTAGACGAGCTAGAAGTAGAAGATTATCCAGGATATGTCATTATTACGGCCCCAGCCGAAATCACAGAATTTTGGGGCAATGGATATAACTCAACAGTTGCAGAGCTAGCGTTCGACTTGCAAGTAGACATTGATGGAACCACTTGGACACCATTAATCGGAACGATTACAGTTCTTGGAGACGTCACGGGGACACTATAATGCCAGTTATTAAGATTTCTAATAATATACTTCAAATTCCCCCAGTTATTAAAGTTGGTGGAAAGGTATTTAAGACAACTAAATAGGAGATGGAGTGTCTATTAGCAAGAGCATGGATTTTCCATCAAGCAAAAAAACCAACTATGCCAAATTAGCACAACAGGTTCAGCAGCCAGAAAATGCTGTTTCTTATATTCCAGTTCCAGGTCCTCCAGGGCCAAAAGGCGATCCAGGCTCAGCAGGTGTTCGTGGAGATAAAGGTGACCGTGGAGAAAAGGGAGAGCCAGGTCCTAAAGGTGAGCCAGGCAAAAATGGAAAAGACGGAAAAACCTATCTACCAGTTTATGGGCAAGACGTTGGCTGGGCAAGATATGTAAATTCTAAAGATTTAATGTTTAAGCTTGGAGCAGACGAAGGAGAAGATGGCTGGGTAACAGTTTTTGTAGAAGCTTCAAAAACAAAAAATGAAGACTTTTTGCCAAGGGACACGGGCAGCCTTTATAATTCAGAAGCTAGAAAGATAATGCTTAAATCTTTAAAGGTTGGATCTCAGGTAACTGTAACCTATACTTTTTCAGTAGAAACATTTTCAAATAATACTGAGCTTTGGATTAGAACATGCCTCCCAGCATCTGATAAGGCTATAAGCACCCTAGTTGGAACCCTTAAATATCAATTTGAATATGAAATGTCAATTGTTCAAAAATTTTATATAGAGAGCGAACAAAGTAGGTCTGGAGGAGCTATTCCACAAATTAGAACAGACCTTAATGCAATAGCAAAATTACACTCAATTGAAATTTCTGTAGCTTAGTCGTGCTATAATATGCCTATGGCATTTCCAGGTACTTACAACATTAATTATTATCAGGGCGACCTGTATGAGTTCAACATCTATCCTAAAGACTCCACTGGTGCAACTTTTAATTTAGATGGATATTCTACTAGATTTATGATATCCACTGCCCGTCCAGCAGGGTCAGAACTATATGAAGGAATTGCAACTATTTCAGATAATGCTGTTTTGTGTAAAATACCTGGAGGTATTGGCAAATTGCTGACTCCAGGAACAACATATCAGTATGACGTTCAGGTTAAAAAGCCAGGCTCTGGTAGTGATCCAGATAAAATCTATACTCTTCTGAGTGGACAAATTACAGTAACAGCAGATGTTACAAGGATGGCTGGAGATTAATGGCTGAGGTTCTTTTATCTTCAGATGATTTAACTGTTCTGGGTGGTCCAGCAGAAATTAGCTTGGATATCGATTTTGGACCACAGGGTGAGCGTGGAAGTTTAATATTTTATGGTAGCGAAAAACCAGAAACTTTTGATTTTCCAGCAGACCTAAAGGTATATGACACATATATTAACGTTGACCCAACAGACGATGAGTATCAGTTTGTATACCAATACTTGCCAGAAGTTGGCGGTGCACTAAATTGGACAAAAGTTCTTAGATTAAATACAACAATTTATAGTTATAATCAAACAATAGCTTTTGATTCTAACGGAACTTCATTAGACCCAATAGAAATTTTGTTATCTAATTTTGTTTCAGAAGATCTAATTAGCACATATTCTTCAGAAGATTTTAATGTACAGGTTAACATACTAAATGAAAACCCAGTAAGTATTGGAACAACAGTATTAGAAATAACACCTGGATCCATTCAAGCCTTACCAATTTCGCTAAAAGCTATAGAATATTCCTCTGGCTCTTGGCAACCACTTACAGGTTCACAAACAGTACAAATTTTGGTTACTTTAAAGAACAATATATCCTAATTCATATGATATAATTTGAATTGGTGATAGTTTATGGCTTCTGAAAATATTGGTTCTCTTTACCCTACAAAAATGCCAGGGTATGATGATGCTGCAGACATTCAAGCAGCTCTTCAATTATATCACTACGGATCAGAAACATATGACCCATTAAATACAAATGAGGCAAACATTGTTTCTAACTCAATTGCTGGCCACTTAAAATCACTAGATACAAGACTTGACTCAGTAGAAAGCACAGGAGTTGGATCTGATTATACTGCGACAGAACCAGCATTACCAGTAGATGGATTTATCTGGGTAGATGCAAATAGCACAGCCCCAACATTAACATCACCAAATTGGCAACTTATTTCTTCGGGCACTATGTCTGGCTTAACAGTAAATATAAACAGCATTGCTGGTCAAAGATTTTATATCCTACTAAATAACTGGAGTCATAGCAATACGATAGATGATGGATTAAGAGTTAGGCTTAATTCTATCTCTACAGCATCTTATGTCTTATATCCAGACTCAACACCAGCAAATGGGTTTGACCTTGGCGAAGTTACAGCCTCGTCTACTCAAGTAAACATTATTAGTGTAGATTTATCTGCAACTGCATCTTTAGTTAAACCAGTGGCAATAACTGGAACTGGCGAGTCACATACTGGATATTTTATTAATTCTACAGCAATTACATCTGCACAAATATCGCTTGCCAACGGGGGAAGCTTTGATGGTGGAACATATCAAGTTTGGAGTTACGAATAATGACAACTATTTCTTCTAGCTCAAAGGTTGCATATATCTATGACAGTGCAACAGATACTTGGTACCCGACAGCTGGTATAGCTAATACATCTGCAAATTATTCTTGGACAGGAACGCACTCTTTTGGATCAGCTACCACTTTTCAAAATTCTGTAACTTTTGAAAATGTATTAAATGCAAAAGCTGGTATCAATAACTTTCAAAATCCAGCAGCAAGAGATGCAGTGCTAACATCACCAACTAATGGAGTTGTTTGTTTTGTAAGACAGGATGCAAATGCCAATATTATTAATCAAATTCAATATTACTATAATGGTTCCTGGGTAAACTACGCTAATACAATAACGGTTGATGAAAAAACAGCCTCTTATACTATACAGCTGCATGATGTTAACAAAATGATTAAGGTTAATAGCTCATCAAATCTAGAAGTTATTATTCCATCAACAGCATCTGTTAATTTTCCAATTGGGTCAAGATTAGAGATTTATAGAGCAGGAACTGGAGAAGTTTCAATCACTACACCATCTGGTTCTGGCATAACAATCAGAAGCAAACTTAATAATGCTAGAATATCAACCCAATATTCTGGTGCTATGATTACAAAAATTGGTGCTAGTGAGTGGCATTTGATTGGTGATTTGAAGGCATAGGAGGATGCAATGGTAAATGCATTTGGCTACTATGCATCTGCAAAAGGAATGGTCTTGGTCCCAAATCTTTCCAATCTTTCTTCAGCAGCAGCAATTAATGCATTAGAATCCAGTGGATTAAATTATTCTTTGGGTCCTGATGTAGATACTCAAGACTCCAATTTAGATAACCTAGTTGCAACACAAGATCCAGTTGCAAATACATTAGTAGATTATGGGGCTGTTATTCAATTTAGCCTTTATAATTTAATAAATGTTCCGCCACCATTCTTTCCGTTCTTTCCACCATTCTTTCCATTCTTTCCGTTCTTCCCATTCTTCCCACCATTCTTCCCAACCTTTACAAACACATATTGGTACACGGGATGTTGTAGTACAACTGGCTCACAGGTAACTGGAACAAGTACGGTAGACTTTACAGCAGCGTACAATAGCATGATATCTCAATGCTCTGGAACCGTAATTGATCAACAAAGTGGTGTTAACACATCTGTTCCAACACTAAGCTGTACAGTATGCAGTGGAACCTGTTCTGCAGGAACTTTGCTAACAGATAACTGTAACGCACTAACTGGATCTTGTACACCAAGTAGTTGTGCTTCGGGATGTCCAGTAACCTGTACAACATATTGCAGTAGTGCAGCGTCTTCTCCAGGACAAACTGTTACAGCTTCAGGTCCCTGTGGAAGTTATACCGTAACGGCACCATTCCCTGGAGCTAGAGCTTTAATTAGATGTTGCTCTTGCTAATCTAATATGTTATAATTTAAAAGGAGGGTATCTTGGAAGAAAATATAATTAGTATAGAAGCAACACGTAAATTTGCAATTTTTGTAAATGGACAGCTTGTATCTATAACAAATTGCGATAATAGAATGGCAGCAATCCTTGGCAGCAATCCTAGATTTGAGGAAATTGTAGATGATTGAAGATATTACTAGACAAGATGTAGAGCTTGTAATGCAGGAAACTATTAATGCCTATAATGCATCTACAGATTTAACAGAGTATAAATTTAATATTTGGGTAGAAGATGAGCTTGTAGATATAATGACACTTCCATCATATCTCGCACCAATTTATAGAAATAGCCCAGTTTTTATAGAGGTAACTGGAAATCCAATTTTTGATTAAGGATTTGATATGAGTAACAGTCTATCTCCATGGGAACAGTGGAAAAAAAATTTAGGAGAAACCCGTCCTTGGGACATGCTAAATCCAAATACAGAGTACGCTACAGAAGAAGTAGCAGCAGAAAGACTAAGTATTTGCAAAGCATGTCCAGAGCTAATTAAAGCAACGCATCAGTGCAAAAAATGCGGGTGTCTTATGCACTTAAAAACAAAGCTTGAAAAGGCAACCTGCCCATTAGGAAAATGGTAATTTATTTATATGTAGTCCAATGAGACCAATTCTTGCCACCGTTGGACATGTGATATGCAATTTTAGCATTTATCAAAGGATCAAATAAGTCCTCATTTCTATTTAAACCATATTTAGCTCTACGCTCTTTGCCCATTTTGCCAGTCATATTGATTTGAAATAGTCCATAACAATTGCTTGATTTGTTTAATGCATATGGTCTATTAGTAGATTCTAGAAATACTATTCTTTGTGCTATTTTAAGTCCCCTGCCAGAAAATCCAGCTTTTTGCAGTATCTTCGTAATCTGGGCATCAGAAAATCTAAACTTTTTATTTTCTGGATTTAGCCAAGGTCTAGGAGTTATAATTTTTACATTTACTCTATCAAATGCCTGCAATCTCTGTAGGAAATCCCAATTACCAGTCTTAACGGTTTGACTATAGATTGCTGGCTTTTCTTCAGCAATAGCTTGTGGCTGACCAGAACCAATAAGGATAGCCACTATTGACCCAAAAACCACTAGTGATTTTTTAGTCAAGAGGGACATCCAAAACCCTAACAAACCTTATTTCTGCATTATCAAAAGCTGGACTGCCTAAAGATATAATTTCTGTTCTATCACCCTTATTGAAACCAGCATGAATTATCTTATTGTTTCCAATATAAATGGCAGAGTGGTTAAAGTTTTTATATCCTTTATTTCTAAATACCACGACATCTCCAGGCTTTGGATCTTTTACCTTTGGCTTCATCCATCCCTGCTTGCTTGCAGAATGTGGAACTTCTTTACCCAGTCCTTCATAAAACCAAACGACAAGCCCTGAGCAGTCCCAACCTCTGGGGGTAGAACCACTAAAAACATACCAAGTTCTATTAGCATATTTTTTAATTTCTTTAATTCTTTTAGCAATGTGTATTTTATTCTCAAATTGCTGCTGCTTAATTCTTTGTTCTTTTAGCTGTGCCGCTGCTTTTTCTGCAGCTATTTTTTCAAGCATGGTTTGGGTATTTTTATATTCAATCATAGTGTCAATAAAAGACGGAGCCACTCTTTCTGAAAGATTGATTTGTGTATTTTTATTAGTATTATATTGGTCAGAATAACCAACGGCAGAAGAGCATGCCACAAGAACTACCGTTAAAGTGCTTACTGTTGCAAGTTTTTTCACACTGCACCTCCTATAAAGCACAAAAACACCTTTTTTAAGGGTGTTCAATAAATTATACCACTTTTTGGTCATTTTGTCATGTTATAATTATTTTTATGGCAACTGATAAAACTACTAATTATGAGATACCGTTTCCAAAGTCAACTGATTTTGTTAATGTCCATGGAGATTTGGAAGATCTGGCAAATAAGATAGATACAATTCTTCCATCCGCATCATATTCCCAGCTTGCAGTTTTAAATAACAGTGGTGTAACAATTGATGCTGGCGATCCAGTATATGTGACTGGATATACAACAAAAACTACAGTTGCTAGAGCTACATCTTCAACCACACAGGCCATTCTTGGCTTAGCAAAAACAGATATTCCAAATGGAGATAGTGGTATCATTGTGGTATCAGGTATTCTAGAAAATATTAATACATCTAGTTTTACTGCTGGAGATATTTTATATGCTGGTGCATCAGGCGGACTAACAACAACTCAGGATGTTGGTGGGGCAGTTGGTATTGTTGCATATGCAGCAGAAACAGGTCTTGTAATTGTAGAGGCAAAAGGTAATGGAACTTGGGGGGCACTAAAAGCTGGATTAGCTTAATGTGATATAATACGACTATGGCTACTACTAGAGGTTCTGCATCAGCTTATTCTGTTGGAAACAATCCACCAGTTGTTACTTGGACAGTCGTTCGTGGGGATACTGCTGCATTTAGAGTATATGTTACAGATGATGAGCGTCAGCCACTAAACATTCCAGATTGGACCATTAATATGAAAATGAAGCGTCCAGCTAATCCAATCATTCCACCAGTATTTACAGATTCTGCAACTTTACTTCTCACACTTACTCCAGCTGCAGACCCAGATGACGAGCCAGGAGAGTTTACAGTATCGCTAACTGCTGAGCAAACTCACGATCTAGAAACTGGAGATATTTTTGACATTCAGCTATCTTTACCACAAGACGAGATTGTTTGGACTGTAGCCCAAGGTGCCATGATCATTCTTGAGGATGTAACTGACTAATGGCTACAGCAGTCATTACTAATAAATCAAACCTAGCTAGAAAGATAGAGTCTAAAAACTATTCTAGATTTACTATCGTGCCATCCAGAAAAATTGTTCGCATTGATGAAACATTGCCGTTTAGAATTCGTTTAACAAACATTATGGTTCCTGGATATAATCAAAATAATATTCCAGGTATTGGACTTCAGATTATAGGTTACAGCAACTATATTCTCTAATTGTTTTAATAAACGCTTGTATAATTAGAGCATGGCAAGAACCTCTATTTCCTATGTAAAAACACGTTT
>Ga0315901_10007569_pt1 | contig 12791 bp, 9 predicted proteins | sample LakEriMetagenome_10_FD_203761 | JGI IMG/M metagenome (GOLD analysis project Ga0315901, IMG submission 203761) | Freshwater fungal communities from buoy surface, Lake Erie, Ohio, United States - Buoy 2 MA116 | ecosystem: Environmental > Aquatic > Freshwater > Lake | place: USA: Lake Erie, Ohio... | reverse complement strand
GCAGCTTAAATTCCTTTATCGCTGCATCCACTCCATCACACCAGCGATTTCCGAGGGCAATCATCTTTGTGAAATTAGCTTCGGTGAGAACGTGAGTAAGAGTCGCACGCATTGCTGCAAGAGATAAAGCATTGCCTGCCAAGGTTCCACCAATTCCACCGGTATCAATAACTTCGCGCTCCGTTTTTTTGGCTATCTGTGCGGCGATGTCGTGGGTCATGCCAAATGTTCCAGTCGGGATTCCCCCACCAATGGCTTTACCAATCGTCAAAATGTCAGGCTTTAATCCCAAATCTGCAGTCATACCACCAGGGCCTACAGAGATCGTATGGGTCTCATCGATAATCCAGACTGCCCCATACTTGCGAGCTAGTTCACCGACTGCAACCAAATAACCATCATCAGGTAGAACTATTCCAACATTGGTCATTGCAGGTTCCATCAAGATTGCTGCAACATCACCTTTCTTCAAAGCATCTTCCATCGCGCCGAGATCATTGAATTCCACAACTCGTGTCGTGACATTAAGGGCAACAGGCGCACCAATATTTCCTTCACGCATAACGGTATTTCCAGCAGCATCCAACGTCGCAAAAGTTTCATCAACCGAGCCGTGGTAACAACGATCAATCACAAACACTTTCTGCTTTCCGGTGATCAATCGGGAATATCGAATCGCATGACGATTTGCATCAGTTGCTGAGACGGTAAATTGCCATAAAGGAAGTCCGAAGCGGCGCGCTAGTTCTGATGACACTGCAACTGCATCATCCGTCGGCAACATCGCAGTCATGCCCTTTGCGAGCTGGGAGTTAATCGCATCTACCGTCGGCTTTGGTGAGTGCCCCGTCATCGATCCCGTATCGCCTAAGCAGAGATCGATATATTCATTTCCATCAACATCCACGAAATGAGCGCCTTGCGCAGAGGCCACAAATAAGGGGTATTTACCGGGCCATTTAGTCATCCACGACATTGGAACTCCGCCGGGCATAACGCCTTTAGCCTTCTCAAAGAGCTCACGGCTCTTCGGAGTGCGGGCCACAAATCGCTCTTCTTCACGCGCATGTAAGGCCTTCAATTTCTGGCGATTAATCATTTTTCTAACCTATCAAATTTCTTCAAAAACAAAGAGGGCTTCGAGATAGGTATCACTTGAGATACCAAGATTTGCAGCATCAGGCGGAGCGGTCTGGGGCTCAACACAAACCCCCTCTGAATCTTGGTCATAAACGATCCAATACGGCGCATCAGATTCAATCTTGATCTGCATGACATCTTCCCAATACACCGTCGGCGTTCCCCGTACTTCCGTAAATGCATCATCCCAAGGCGATGGGGTTGGAGTTATTAATTTTCCAGTAGGTAAATAGTCGGGACCGCGCTCAAACATCTTTCCTGGATGAAAATCGATTTCTACCGAACCTCCACGATCTAATTCGCGAGGAAACCATGGGTGAAATCCCAACCAAAATGGCAGTTCACATCCATTAGCTTCATACTCCAGAGACCAACGCAACGCGTTATCGAGAATTTCATAGCGCTGCTCAACTCGCGCTCCTGAATAAGGTGCTGGGAAATCTAAAGCAAAATATCCATCTCCTAATTCTTCCCAGGAAGATGTCAGCCCAAATCCATGTATTGCATGTGGCGCCGCCAAATTAATCGGAAGTTGAATTTCCTTACCGGAAGCATCCGTAATCAATCCATCACGAATACGTCCAGCCCACGGAGCCATCGCATACCAACCCCACGTCAGCGTCTGCCCACGAAACGGAACTGCGCATTCAATCTCTCGAAATCGAATTGATGAGATGCGTGCACCTTGGTCGACATCAATCTCTAGAGAAATTTCTCCGCCATCTATGGCGTGATGTAGACCCATGACTAAATCCTAATCTCGCGTTGGACATGACCGAACATGTCTACTTCATGAAGCCAAATCGTTAACTATTGGGGGCTTTTTCATATCAATTTACGTTCACGCCAAATTAGACTTTGGTTACCAGCAGACAGTCCGCCGGACATGACCAGGAGCAACCAAGCGAGATGATCGCCGTCGATACCGTAAAGCTCCTCTCAGATTTTGCTAAGACCGTTCTCGAAGAACCCAAACCTGACCAACTTCTCTCACACATTACAAATAAGACTCTCGCATCGCTCGATGCTCGTGGCGCAATTCTTGGGGTCATTGAACGCGAAGGGTTCCTGGATCTCCAAGGTGCATATGGATACTCAAAGTAGATGGTCGAACCATTTATGCGTATTCCACTATGGACACCGATGCCCATCACAGATGCGGCACGAACTGGCGAGACGATTATTTTCAATTCTCCAAAAGAGATGATTAAAGCCTATCCACATCTAAGCGAATTTAGCTCGGTTGATGAAGGCGTAACAGTTTCATCGCCAATCAAATATCGCAATACCGTGATTGGCGCTATCGGTTTTACTTCCATCAAAGCTCCGCAAAAAGGATTTGAAAATAGCGAAACCACTCAAGGAATACTCACCCTTTGTGCGCTCTATGTTCGAAACTTGCTTGCAAGCAAGACTGAATCTGATAAAGATTATTCGACCTCAATGAAATCTCTCTCGCCTCGCCAAAAACAAATCATCAATCTCTTCAAAGAAGATCTCACCACAGATCAAATGGCCGAAAGACTCAAATATTCATCATCAACAATTAAACAGGACATCATCAAGATCTATAGCGTCTTCGGAGTTAATTCACGAAGCGCGGTTGTGCAGCTTGCAGAAAAAGCCGGGCTCTCTTAAGAATTCTCTAGCTCATCGCGAGTAGGTGGATTAGCGCCCGCTCGCGAACAGGTAATAGATGCTGCACGAGAAGCTCTTTCTAATACCCCCTGCAGAACCTCGCCTCTCAATGCGTTAGCTCCATGGATTAAGACGCCTTCAACAACAACCGCTCCGATTGTGTCTCCTGCTCCAACGGTATCCACAACATCTACCTTGAATGCAGGAGCTGCTAAGGAAAAACCCTTCCCGTAAGCCGTTAGCCCCTTCTCTGCTCGGGTAATAATCACAAGCACGGGACCGTTTTCGAGCCAGGAAGAAACTATTGATTCATCGCCATAAAGCCAATTCAGGTCATCTTCGCTTAACTTCACGATTGTGGAGACGCCTATCCATCTCTCAATGGCAGCGCGATAAAGACCTTTATCTCCTTGAATAGATGGTCGTACATTAGGGTCAAAAACAATGGGTACTGACTTTTCTTCTGCCCATTTCAACAACTCAGAAGCACCGGGTTCCAGCACTGTTGCGACTGAACCGATATGTATCACATCAGGCTCACCCGATGGCAACCAAGAAGAATTAAAAGCAAAACTCGTAGTTCCATCAAGTTCAAAGTCATATTCTGCCAGGCCATGTGAATCAATAGTTGCGATTGCTAAAGCCGTTGGTAAATCTCCTCTCAATACGAGAGATAGATCAACACCACTTCGCTGTAGCTCTTTCTCAATTGCATTACCAAACTCATCACTCGAAATGCCGCCAATAAATTGAGTGGTGTATCCCAAGCGAGCAACAGCTTTTGCTGTATTCGCTGGCCCACCACCAACCATGGGGACTCGCTCACCATTAACGGGAATCAAATCCATGAGAGCCTCGCCAACAACCCAGACAATTTGTAATTGTTCCTTCATCTATCAATTATCAACGGTTAGACCACCATCTATGGCACAAATCGCTAACTTCTATCGAAAATTCTTAAATCGCGATGGAAATACGTATTGACAGACTAAATTTCTTAATTTTTAGGAAACCTTAAAAATGGATGGTCTTTGAATTCAATTGACAAACTTTCTAGAAGATATGGATAGGTTCATCCTTTATCTTCTTCATCAACTGACATACTTTGTATTTCTATTTTTTCAAGAGATTCGGTCTCATACTTCAAAGTACAGAGGAAAAGAGTTTCAGATGATCCTGAGTGAATCGTTCGATACTAAATTTCTTTAATGCTTGGCGCCTTGCCTCTACTCCAAAAGTTTGCAAGAGCGCAGGATCCTGAATTAATTTCACTACTGAATTCCTGAACTCTTTACTACACTCTTCATGGAGGTATCCTGTCCTACCATTCTCAACTATTTCTTCTATTGACCCAACGTCAACTGCTACAACAGGTACACCCGCAAGTTGTGCTTCTATCAAAGCTATTGGAATTCCTTCATTACTTGAAGTGCTAATTGCCAAATCTGCAACAGACCAAATTACTCTTGCATCTTGCCATCCAAGAACAGACAAATTTGAAGGCGCAATGCTTCGAATCTCCTCAAGCAAATCGCCTCCCCCGGCAAGAATAAATCTTGCCTGCGGAATCTGTCGAGCTAACTCCACCGCTTTGAAGGGATTCTTTACCTCCACCACTCGTGCGAACCAAACTATGATGGGACGTTTCTCATCAAGAAGACCTAGTTTCTCTCGGGCCCTGTCCTCGTCTTCAAGATCCAAAGCACTCACCCCGGGTGCTATCGAGATAAATTGTCTCGGAGTTCCAACACGAGCGTTAATGAGTTCCTTTGAAACTCTCTTTCCTACAGTTACGAGATACTTGGCTCTTTTGGCCAATCTTCGTTCAATCTTCATTACTATCTTTATCTTTATTCCAGAGAGTTCCGGTTCATAAATGAGATGACCGTGAAAGGCGTGAATTACCGGTACTTCTAATTTCAAACTCCGAACAAGTGCACCAGCTTTAAAGGTGTGCGTATAGATTAGGTCAGGCGAAAATTTCTTTATCAATTTTTTAAGTTCATGCCTTGCTCTAATATCCCTAGAAGGGGAAAAAGCACGGCCAAGACTCCTTATTCGAATAAGCGGTATCGAATTTACTATTTGATCTTCAACTTCTGCACCTTGGGTAAATCCCGTTGCAACTAAAACTTCGTATCCGTTAGATTGCATGGATTTGGTGAGAGCACCGACATAGCGTGCTGTTCCCCCGACATTAAGTCGAGCGATAACAATCAATAACTTAGGCATGCTCATAGGCGTGGAGTACTCTCTCGACCTCTCCGTACTCCATCACTTGTCCGTGATCTAGCCACAGTGCTTTGGTAGCCAAGTCGCGAACAGTTTGACTACTGTGGGAAACTAAAATTATTGCCGCTCCGCTGTGAAAAAAAGAATTTAAACGTTCTGTAGATTTCTTTGTAAAATTAGAATCTCCGACTGACAATACTTCGTCTATCAAGATCACATCAGATCGCATATCTGTTGCAACAGCGAAAGCTAATCGACTCACCATGCCTGAAGAATATGTTCGAAGAGGGCGATCGAAAGCTTCTTGAATTCCTGCCCACTTTGAAATTTCATCCGCTCGGACTCGCATCTCTTTTGAACTTCTACCCAAGAGGGTGCCGTAAAGAATGCAATTCTCTCGGCCGGTAAGTTCGAAGCTAAAGCCCGCGCCGAGCTCAATCATGGGAGCTACACTTCCATTCACCAGAACCCTGCCTTGAGTTGGCGGCAATACTCTGGCCAGCAACTTTAGTAGCGTCGACTTTCCCGCGCCATTTCTTCCCACAACTGCGAGTATTTCTCCTGGCATTACAGAAAATGAAACTTCATGCAACGCTTTAACTTCTAGATCCAATTTTTCTCTCTTAAGAGCACGGATGGCTGTTTCTTTCAAAGAACGACTTGCTCCGTTGCGTATGCAGTAATTGACTGACGCTAGTTCTACCTGGACAAGTGGTTTCATCACAGCATCACCACGGTTTTTGGCCATGTTTTTGCAAAGAATTTGATTCCTGCAACTAAGAAGAAGACTGCGGAGGTAAACATATATAGCCAGTCTGCCGTGGTGGCAACTCCAGTATTTGCAAAGACAAACCTAAAAACATCTAAATATGAAGTTAGGGGGTTTGCGTTAACAATTCTTTGAGCTACTTCAGATAGCATTTCTCTTGGATAAAATATCGGTACAAGATACATCATTAGTGAAACTATCACGGCAAAAATACTTCTTGTATCATCAAACCTAATGTATGCAACAGAAACCACTAACCCGAGCCCGGTGATCAGCATAAGCATGCAAAGGATCACAAGAAAGGTAAGTGGAAAGAGTAACGCGATTCCGTTTCCGGTTATAACACAAATCAAGGCTAGCGCTACCAACCCAAAGCAAAAATTCATGGCATTAGATATGGCACCAGCGAAGGCAAAAACTTGTGGGGGTACATATACCTTCATCAAGATACCGGCACCGTTCGAAATTGAGTCTGCAGCTTGATTGAATCCTTGGATAAAGAAAGTGATCAACAAGACCCCTGAAAGTACATATGGCGCAAATTCTGTCCCATCGGGGAGTCGCGCAGAAAAGATGGCTATAAATACATACCAGAGCACCAGCGAGACAAGTAGAGGGTTAATCAACGTCCACAAAAGTCCAAGGAAAGATCTCTTATATCGAACAGACAAATCTCTTTGAACGAGAAGCCGGATTAATTCTCGGTTCATCCACAAAGATAAGAAGGTATCGCGAAAGGCACGAGGTTTATCTGTTGAATCATAGAAATTTCTCATAACAATTTTACCCAACTAGAATTTTGATCAACGCTCACATCAATAACCATAATCCCCTCTTCTCGCCATAAACTGTAATCAATATTAGAATGTGAGGTGGCAACGACGCCCAAGTCCACTATTGAAATTTCTTGAGAAGTCTCGTGCTCAAACCTTTCAATCATGGGATCATGCCAAATGACATCTGCTCCCATTTTTCGTAACAACTTAATCAATTCAATGGATGGAGATTCCCTAATATCATTCGTGTCTGCTTTATAGGCAATACCGACCACCTGAATCCTCTTTTTCTGTAGGGAACCCCCGAGGATTGATTCAATTCTCTTCGCGACTGTAGCTGGCATTGATGAATTTATCTCGTCCGCTAATTCAACAAATCTGGATTGGGTGCCTAATTGATTAGCGACGTAGCTCAAATAAATTGGGTCTACCGGTATGCAGTGTCCACCCACTCCTACACTTGGAAAGAAGGGCATGAAGCCATAAGGCTTTGTCGCTGCAGCTTCGACTACTTCATAAGCAGAAATATTAAGAGCATGAGCTATTTTTGAAAATTCATTGACAAGCGCAATATTGACCTGTCGAAAAGTGTTTTCGAGCAACTTAGCTGCCTCTACGACTTCCGGAGTGGAAACTGGAATGACGTTGGAGCAAAAAGTCTTGTAAAAATTGATTGCGCTCTGAGTAGATGACTCGGTTAGCCCAGCAATGAGGCGAGGGGTGTTCTTTATATTCCAGTGCTTATTGCCCGGATCTACTCTCTCTGGCGCCGAAGCATATGAATGCAAGTTACCTACAGTTGGTGCAATGATGTTGCGCAAAGTTCCTGGATAAGAAGTTGACTCATTAACGATCAGAGTCCCTTTAGTCAGAGACTTAGCTAACGAACGACACGCCGAATAAAGAAAAGTCAAATCCGGCTGTCTCGTTGAATCAAGAGGAGTCGGTACAGCAATGATGACTACATCTTGATTATTGGCTGCATCAAAGTCACTTGTAATGTGGTAAGAAACCTCTTGCTTCAATTGATGAAGTCGAGAGTTGTTGATTTCAACACCAACAACTTCATGACCAGCAGATAGCGCAGCTACTCCAAGAGAAGTTCCCACGTATCCCTGACCAACAATTGCTATGCGCACGCCTTGATTCTATAGGAAAAGACTCTCTGATTATTGACGTGTCGCCTATGAACCGATCTGAACTTTGGTGATTCAGATACAAGGCGTTTTCTTAAGCTCTATACTCGCATAATTGTATAGATTACTTCACCGCTGAACTTTCCACATATCATCTAGCGGATCAATCTCTCTCAGCTTCAAACGTGTTTGGAATTTGTCCTCATCTGAAGTTAATGGATTGAGATAAATTAACTTCAAAGCTGCGTAATCTCTCGGATTTAACTTTAGAGATTTTTGCGCTGCCTCAAGCCAATAATTTTCCAAGTTACTCTTGGCAAACAAATTTGCGGCATAATTAAGGTAGTGAGTTGAAGTATTTCCAAATTCTGCGGCTGCCATCATTAGCCTTGGTTCACCAGCCTTGATGGCTCTTGTAAATGACAATTCTTTAGCCACAGGAACAATGATAAGACCGATCCCAATGAGCGTTCCGACGAGGGGCCCAAAAAAATTTCTGATTGAAATCGAATTCGAGTGACTGCCTCTACTCTTGGAATCATTCTCCGATAGCACTACTAATGAAGCTGTTAGTGCCCAAAACCATGCAGCCAGCGCAACTTGTTGTACGCTGATGAGTGACTGAGCAATACTTCCTAGCCAGGCAACAAAGATTGCCGTAAATGAAGGAGAGTATTCTTTCTGCGAACTTAAGTACTTTACAGCCCTAAGGAAGACTACAACCAAAATCGCCCAGTACGATAACAGCAACGGCAAACCTCCGCTGGCTGCTAAATCGATAAACAGATTGTGAGCAGAGTCTGCATAAAAGTCAGCTCCACGCCTTTCAAACGCCTCAGCGGATCTATAGCTTCTATACCAATCTTGATAAGTATCTAACCCAAAACCATTGAGTGGGCGGTCCGCTACCATCGCTAGACCAGCTCGCCAATAATCCCCTCTAAAGGTAATAGACTCCTGATACAACAACGTTGCAAGAGGGCCTCTTTGTGTAAAGCCAAGGACTGCCGTAGTCGCAGCAATGCAGACAGCTATCGCATAGAGATATTGAAGTGAAATTGGTGTAAATCTAATGAATCTCAAATAAGTGATGACGACAGCCCCCACAAGGAATACACCAAGACCTTGAATGGAATCGGAGGCAATTACTATCAATAATGAAATTGATATACCAATTGTGAGAAATAATCTCAGTCGTCGTGATTTATGAACATTGAACACCTCTGCCAAAGCAGCTACAGAAGCCATTCCCAAGAAGGCGCTGAGGAAGTTTGGATTGCCGAGAGTTCCCTCAATACGAGCTTCATCTATTCCCCAATCTAAGGGGTCTAATTTTCCTATCTGCAAGAGGGAATAAAAGATTTCAAAGGACCACACGAAGTATAAGTATTTAAGAATTATCTCAATAGTGCTCTTTTGAACTTGTGAAACCAAATAAAGAAACAGAATCATGAGAGATAAGTGAAACAATAGACCTGTATTTCGAGAAAAATTCCCGTAAAGTTGAAGTGCAAAACTCCTCTCTCCGTTGATCACGGTAAAAACAAGGCAGAGTAGGTAGATAGCAAGAATGACATTTATAGTATCTTTTGACTTCCATAAAGCTTTCCACTTGATGGAAAAAGCCATGGCTCCAGCAGCAACAACAAGTACAGCAAACTTTGGTAATTGCGTTGGATCAAGCGCTGCAGAGGGAAGAATCACAATAGTTATCAGGAGAAGCGCTCTAGCTGCCAAAGTGTTTCCACTTTTCGTCGATCCTTGTGCCATAACCAAAAGTATAGGCGCAGAGGAGCTTTCTTGAACCCTCGAGAGGTTACCGCACTGGCGAAAATTTAGACATCCATCTGATTCACATACGATTATTGAATCAATCTTTCAAGATTCGTGACTGTTTTACCTACGATCTCAATGCATCTTCTACGTGTTACCTAAGAGTGCGAAAGTGCTGCTCCACACTTCTTCATTGCTTATTGTTTTGTATTGCTGACGTGGAGAGAAATGAAACTAGGCCCCGGCGAGCCGGGGCCTAGTTTTACTGCATTTAACCCTTGAAAGTAGAGGTTTTAGCCTTTACTTCTTCAATCTCTTTGAGATCTTAGCAACTGTATTTGCAAGGGTTGTGAGTTGTGCTTTGAGAGCAGCCATAAGCGTTGCAACTTCAGTTGCGAGCGCTTCTACCGCTGCAGTTGCAGCGTCAGCAGCGTCACGAGCCTCTTCAGCTGCAACAGTCGCAGCATCTGCTGCTTCTGCTGCCAAATTGGCTGCATCAGTTGCAGCGTTAGCTGCATCAATTGCTTCATTAGCGGCATCAAGCGCTGCATCAAGTGCGGCGTTACTTACCGAGAAGCTTGTCGAAACTGGAAGAAGTGCATCAACCGTTCCTGACAAAGTGACACTGGAAGGAACGAGTGGGTTGAAGAATGTCCACTCTCTGACACCATTCAATACCGATACGGTGATTGACTCACCAGTTTGGGTAACTGAACCGGTTGTGAAGATCGAAGCAGTGATTGAAACATTGCTCGATAGCGCAACAGTGTGATACGCATCGGCTGCTTTGTTTCCAGCTGCATCGAATTTCTCGAGCTTCAAGGTTCCCTTATCTCCAACGTTTGGACCAGCAGCTGCTGTCAACTTAGCAGATGCAGCTGGGCCTCCGATTGCATAAGTAAGAGCATTTGAAGTTGCAGTGGTACCAACTGCCCATGTAATGGCAGCAGTCTTACCTGATGTTGTACCTGCAACTGTGCTGATATTAGCGTTGTAAGTTCCAACGGTCGGTGACATTGCAGCTGTTGTCGAGCTTGCAAACACAGTTGTATCTGATGAAGTTGCAGTCAAGGTTGCATATGGAACTGCAACGCCTGCGGCATCTTTCAGTGCAATTGTTGCAGCTGGAGTCGAAGCAATCGAGGTTCCAGCACAGCCATTAACAGTTGGTAGACCCGTAGTTCCACTTGCAGACCATCCCGAACCGCAACCGAATGCCGCACCTGCTGCCGACGTTGGCGTCGGTGCAATGTAGAGGCTCTGAGTTGCTACGGCGCTAGTTGCAGCTCCGTAGAAATACAACGTCTCAGTAGACCAAAGAGTTCCATTGACATAAATGTCAACATAGGAAATACCAGCGGTTCCATCTTGGTAAACATCGAGCGTCGGAGTTGCATCAAATGTGGTTGCAACCCAAGTCATATCTCTTCCTGGCATGCTGTATTGACCGTTCCAACCAACATTTCCAGGACCGCGTACTACTGCTCTGAGCGTCGGCATTAACCCTGTCGTTGAGTTAAGAAGAGTGTCTGCACTTGAAAGAAGGGCAATATTGACCGTTGCAACTTGGTTGCATGGTGTAGTGCCGCTTGAGCCTGAGCATGTGCCCTTTGGAGCATAGACAACGTCGTCGGTATCACGCACTGTTGATGTTACTAGTGGAACAGCAATTGAGCCATCTGTACCATCTGGTTGACTGCTCCAAACGCCGTTGATTTCTCCATTTGTAGAGGCTCCCGCATTTGCAGTGCCCATATCATCGATGATAGAGAATGAGTGAGCTGCACTTACCACAAGCTTATCCACCACTGTAACTGTGATGGTCTGCGTGACGGTATCAGTCACTACTCCATTTGTTACAGCTCTTGTTGAGTAAGTCACTGTGATAGTACCTGCTGTTGGAGTATTGATAACTATCGTATTGCCATCAACGAGAGTATTTGCGGTTGTATCTCCAAACAGAACTGATTTGAGATCAGCCGCAACGGTGCCCACTGAAGATGAGCGAATTGTAGAACCAGTGACTTTGATGATGCTCTGACCTGCGGCCGCATCTGTATCAGCCTCAAGAGTTACAAAGTTATCAGCACCTGACAACTGTTTTGCAGCAATGGCTGCGGCACTTAATGTAGTAGTTCCGCATGTAGCCGCGCCGAATGCAGTTGCTAGCACCTTAATTGGTTTTGTGCCATCAAAGTTAGTCGCTGCGCAAGCATTCGCTACTGGCGCTGTTACGACTGACAATAGGCCAAATCCCAACGCAGAGACAGCAACAAGCGCAATTCGCTTGCTTAATGTCTTAATTGACATTTGTTTCCTTTCGAAACTAGTCGAGTTTAAGACTTTCTTAAACTCGGCTTGCAGAGGAATCGGTTTTTAAGTTCGAGGTTCTACTTATTGCAGAAACCCCTTCCTTACCCCTCTTCCTTGCTTCGTGGTGCAATGCACGTGCTATGGCACCACAATCCCTACCGTGTATCCGGACGCGGCAAGGAATTCTCCTTTGAGCTAGGTCACTCACAATTTGCTAGCTCTCTCAACAACAAAAACTGCCTGTGCGATGACGTCTATCTTCGAAGGATCAAGAACCAATTTGGTTGTGATCCGACGAGGAGCCGTTGCCAAATCCCGACCTTCATCGGGAGAAGCAATTCTCACAAAAGTCCCCAGATCTGATTCTACCGCAAGATCGACCGTCAGTAGGTAATTTCCGTTGGCCAGCCTCTCTTCCCGCTGCTTAACAACCTTAGTTTCTAAAGCAGCCCAGAATCCAGAAGCTCCATATGAAGCGCTTGTGGAGTACTTAAGCCCTTCTTGGTCAAGTAGCAGTCGCTGAGATAAAAATAGATTAGCCGCGTATTGGCGAGTTTTGACAATTATCGAAGAACTTATTTCGGTTTCTGTGGCGACAGATGGAGACTTAAGTACATACAGTGAGCCCAAATTTCCCGAGGAATCGGCAATCGTGAAGCCCGTCGGCACACCGAACTTGTCTAGACCGGGAAAGGCAAGAGTCTTTTCTTTGAGTACTTGAGCATTCGATACTTGCTCTTTGTTGGCAGAATTTTGCGATGGCTCAATTTGTGATTGGCTCTCTACTGCTTTAGTTGAATTAGATGTGATGGGTTGCGTATTGGGTGCTGATGGCTGGGCCAAGGGTGCACTTGGCTTGAGTGAAACAACGCTGTCTTTGGAATCTTGGACAAAGGTATTGAAGCCAAAAAATCCAACAACTAGAAAGATGATGGAAAAAGCGGCTTTCGAACTTTTCTTTGCTGATTCAAGCGCGCGTCTGTAACCTGATGACAATACGTCTAGCGCCGTGAG
>Ga0315901_10007563_pt1 | contig 12796 bp, 12 predicted proteins | sample LakEriMetagenome_10_FD_203761 | JGI IMG/M metagenome (GOLD analysis project Ga0315901, IMG submission 203761) | Freshwater fungal communities from buoy surface, Lake Erie, Ohio, United States - Buoy 2 MA116 | ecosystem: Environmental > Aquatic > Freshwater > Lake | place: USA: Lake Erie, Ohio... | reverse complement strand
CCGTGATCGATCGGGCCCATCACCGGCACCCCCTTGCTGCGCAGGCGATCGCGCATGGCCAGAAGTTCGTCATGGGTGTGTACCTTGAGGGCCAGGTGCTGCATCGTGCCGCCGGCGGTGTTCGCGCCCGGGTTGCCGGCATGGGTCTGGCCCAGCACGGTGGGAATGCGGGCAATGTCGGGGTTGTGCACAAAGGCGATCGAGCTCTCGTCATTGAGCCGCAAAAAACCATGCCAGGTGTTCTTCACGCCATGCATCCAGTAGAGCGCCTGCAGCTCCATGCCGAGCTTGTCGGTAAAGAACTCGATCTGCGCCTTCATGTCGGCGGTGCAGATCGCCAGATGGTGCAGCCCCTGGACCTTGTTCATGGGGGGTCTCCTGATCGGCCGAACATCGCCGGTTTCTTGTTGCTCAAACGTCCGGATGCGGCCGGACCCGCGCTGCGAGTATCACGCTCAAGGTGTGGGCATGTAGCCTCGAATGACGAGCCCGAGCACCATGGATACCAGCATCATGACCGCACCCGCATTGGCCCAGTCATACCAGCGCCAGGGCTCGATGCGCTTGCGCCGTGTGAAGAGCCAGACCACGGGCGATAGCGCGAGTCCGATCAGGTACCAGGGCAGCGTCCAGCCGACCGCGAACATGGGGTCATGCTCGCGGGCCTGAAAGCCGATGATCGCCACCAGCGCGATCAACCAGATGAAGCGGTTCATGAGCGCAAGGATACGGCTGTTACGTCAACTCAAAGCAGCGAAGACAGGAACTGCCTGAGCTCAGGGGTCTGGGGTTGCGCAAAGAGCTGCTCGGGCGGGCCCATCTCGTGCACCCTGCCCTGATGCATGAAGATGACCCGGTCGCTGACCTTGCGCGCAAAGCCCATCTCGTGGGTCACCATCAGCAGGGTCATGCCCTCTTGCGCCAGAGACTCCACCACCGCCAGCACTTCGCCGACCAGTTCGGGGTCAAGGGCCGAGGTGATCTCATCACATAGCAAAATGCCGGGCGACATGGCCAGGGCGCGGGCAATGGCCACGCGCTGCTGCTGCCCCCCCGAGAGCTGATCCGGAAAGGCATCGAACTTGTCGGCCAGCCCCACCCGGGTGAGCAGTGCGCGCGCGGTCTGCTCGAGCTCCGCCCGGGGCAATCGCCTCACCAGCCCCGGAGCCAGCATGATGTTGCGGCCCACGCTCAGATGCGGGAACAGGTTGAACGACTGAAAGATCATGCCCACCTGCTGACGCAGCGCCCGCATGGCCTGCGGGTCGTCATGGACCAGCGCCTGCCCCTGAACCTCCAGGCTGCCCGACTGAAACGCTTCCAGGCCGTTCACGCATCTGAGCAAGGTGCTCTTGCCCGAGCCGCTGCGCCCGATGATGGCCACGACTTCGCCCTGAGCCACTTCCAGGTCGATGCCCTTGAGGACCTCATTGCTGCCAAAGGATTTGCGCAGGCCTTGCAGGCGAACCGCTGCCGGTGGCGCCGCCACTGCCGCTGAGCCCGTTGCGGCAACAGCCGCGCGGGTAGACGCAAGGGCGGTCGCGTTGGCGCGGTCTGCGGTATCGGAGTGGGCGGTCGCCCCGGATTCAGCGTCGGACATGAAGTTGCCGCTCAAGGCGTTGGGCATAGAGGCTGATCGGATAGCACAGCAGGAAGTAGAGCAGGGCCACGCAGCCATACACCAGGAAGGGCTTGAAGGTGGCATTGGTGATCATCGTGCCGACCTTGGTCAGCTCGGCAAAGCCGATGACAGAGGCCAGAGCCGTACCCTTGACCACCTGCACCAGAAACCCAACGGTGGGAGGAACCGCGATGCGGGCGGCCTGCGGCAGGATGATGTAACGCAACTGCTCGGCAAACCCGAGGGCCAGGCTCTGCGCGGCCTCCCATTGCCCTTTGGGAATCGCCTTGACGCAGCCATGCCAGATCTCGGCCAGAAAGGCGCTGCTGTAGAGCGTGAGCGCCACAGCGGCGGCGGTCCAGGCAGAGGTTTCGATACCGATCAGCGCCATGCCGAAGTAGGCCAGAAACAATTGCATCAGCAACGGGGTGCCCTGAAAGAGCTGCACGTAGCCGCCCACGCCCCGCTGTGCCCAGGGGCGGGGCAGGGTGCGCAGCACCAGCAGGGCCAGGCCCACCAGACCGCCGCCGATGAAGGCAATCAATGACAGGGCGATCGTCCAGCGCGCTGCCAGCAGCAGATTGCGAAAGATGTCCCAGAGCGTGAACTCAACCACGACGCCCGCCAAACAGAAAGCGCATGCCGAACCAGTTGAGCAGATAGCGCACCAGCATCGACAAGGCCAGATAGAGCAGGGTGGCCACGATGAAGGCCTCGAATGCGCGGAAGTTGCGGCTCTGGATCAGATTGGCCGCGTAGCTCAGCTCTTCGGTGGAGATCTGCCCGCAGACCGCCGAGCCCAGCATCACGATGATGATCTGGCTCACCAGCGCCGGTCAGACCCGCTGCAGCGCAGGAGCCAGCACCACGTACAGGAAGGCCTGCGTGCGGGTGAGCGCGAGGCTGAGCGCGGCTTCGATCTGCCCGGGCGGCGTGGCCTGGATGCCGGCCCGAACGATCTCAGCCGAATAGGCGCCCAGATTGACCACCATGGCGATCACGGAGGCGGCTTCGGGCGAGAGCCTGATGCCAAGGGCTGGCAGCCCGAAGAAAACAAAAAACAGCTGAACAATGAAAGGGGTGTTGCGAATGAGCTCCACATAGAGCCCCACCACCGGCCGGCTCCAGGCGGGACCCTGCGTGCGCGCCCAGGCGCAGGCAACGCCCACCCCCATGCCCAGTACGGCCGAGATGGCGGTCAGGCCCAGCGTCCAGGCCACCCCACGCAGCAGCAGGGGCCACTGCGTGAGGACGGCTGCGAAGTCGAGCGACAGGTTCACCGAAGAGACAGCCTCACTGGAGGAAGCACCTCAGTTACTCGGGCAGTTGACCCGCCGGCCGGCCCAGCCACTTCTGCGCCAGCTTGTCGATATCGCCCGCGGCTGTACCTTCCTTGATGATGGCGTTGACCCGAGTGCGCAGTGCATCTTCACCCTTGGCCACACCGATGAAGTTCGGGCTGTCCTTGAGCAGCAGCTTGTACTCGGCGTCGAGCTTGGGGTTTTTCTGCATCATCGCGCCAGCCACCGAAGCACCGGTGGCGAGCAGCTGCACCTGACCCGCAACAAACGCCGCCACGGTGGCGTTGTTGTCCTCGAAGCGCCTGATGTCAGTACCGGCAGGCACAACCTTGGTGAGCTCCTGATCCTCAATGGCGCCGCGAGTGACCGCAATGGTCTTGCCAGCCAGATCGTTCATCGACTTCACGTTGAGCGACTTGGCACCAAAGATCGCCTGGAAGAAGGGCGAGTAGGCCGACGTGAAGTCGATCACCTTTTCGCGCTCGGCATTCTTGCCCAGGGTCGAGATCACCAGGTCGGCCTTGCGGGTCTGCAGGTAGGGGATGCGGTTGGCGCTGGTCACCGGAACGAGCTCCACCTTCACGCCCATCTTGGCCCCGATGTAATTGGCCATGTCCACGTCCAGGCCCTGCGGCTTGAGGTCGGTGCCCACGAATCCATAAGGCGGGAAGTCGGTCGGGATCGCGATCTTGATCAGTTTGGTTTTCTGGATGCCTTCAAGGGCGGTCTGTGCGAGGGCCACAGAGGTTACGCAGACGCCTGCAACAACCAGCGCAGCACCAAGAAACTGGCGACGCAAAACCGCCGATGGGATTGTTTTCATGAGCGAACTCCGCTCGGATGAGTGAGAGAGGAAGAGCCAGTGTAGAGGTGTAGGATCCCCGTGCTGTGAATCGCCCACGCCCTTACTCCAGTCCTGCCCAGCCCGCGGCCCTCCGAAGACGGCACTGCATGGCGGTTGTCTCGACGGTGGCGATGTTGGGCGTGACCTCTTCGGGTGCCAGCGAGTCCAGGCCCCCTCAGCCGGTCGGCGCCGGGCCGTGGAGCGATTCGATGCTTCAGGATCCGCGTACGGCGCGTCGCGTCGGCCTGCGCCTGAGGCCGCCTTCAGGCACCCCCGACCGCGCCCCATTGATCCTGCACTCGCCCGGGCTGGGCAGTGGCCTGGCCAATGGCGCACCCTGGTGCGAGGCCTGGCAGCAGGCCGGGTTCTGGGTGGCGACCCTGTCGCATCCGGTCACGAACGACGACCTGTGGGATATCGCTCGCGGACCGTTTCGCGATCGCATGGCAGCGGCACTCGCGCCAGCACAGTATCCCGCCCGGGTGCGTGATCTCCGCTTTGTGCTCGATACCCTGCTGGCCAACGAATCGCTGGCGCGGGGCATCGATCGCCGCCGCATCGGTGTGGCTGGACACTCCTATGGGGCACTGACGGTTCAGGCGCTGGCGGGCCAGCAGGGGCCTGCGCAGCAGGAGCCTCGCATCAGCGCGTTTGTGGCGCTGTCGCCCTCGGCCATGAGCCGCGCCAGCGCCCAGCGCATGGCGGCCGTGACCGCACCTTTTCTGTGCGTGATCGGCTCGCACGATCAGCAGGTCACGTTCAGCGAAGGCCCTGAGCGCATCCGTCTGGGCGTGCCGCTGGCGCAGCGGCTGTGGATCCACGAACAGGTGTCGAGCCGGGTTCGCGCCCTGTTGCAGGTTGATCAGGCCGATCACATGACGCTGGCCGGAGAGCCTGTCGACGCGACCCGATTCAGCCGGGATGTGGTCGTCAAGCCCGATGAGCAGGCCGCTGCGTGGCAGCGTATCGCTCAGGGCACCACCACCTTCTTTCAGAACGCGCTGGGCTGAGCGCCTGCGGGCGGATCAGCCACCCGAGGCTTCTGAGTCCGCCTCAATCGCCCGCCAGCAGGCCGGCAGGCTCACCAGCCGCTGAACCTGGGCCAGGTATCGCGGATCCGGCCCTGTGCATCGAGTACCCGATAGCCATCATGCTGGGCGCCGGTGGCACACGCATGGTTGGGCACAATCCGCAGCAGGCTGCCAATCGGAAAGCGCTCGGCCAGGTCGGCCTGCAGATCACCATCCCAGTGCAGCACGCCATGCTCCTGGTTGGCATCGTTGAAGGCGAGCTGCGCAATGGGTCGGCCCTGCAGGTCGCAGACCTGCCCATAGCCATGATCGTGCGCCTGCTTGTGCGTGCCCCGGTCCCGGCTCATCGCCATCCAGCCGGCATCGGTGATGATCCAGCCGGCTTCGGGTCGATGTCCAATCACGCTGCACAGCACCGACAGCGCCACATCGGTCGGTGTGCACACGCCTGTGCCCGCCATCACGAGGTCAAAGAACACATAGACACCTGCCCGAACTTCGGTCACGCCCTGCAGGCTGCGGGCACTTAGCGCTGTGGGCGTGGAGCCGACGCTGACCACCGGACAGGCATGACCGGCCTCGCGCAGTCGGTCTGCGGCCTGCACGCAGCCGGCCCGCTCCTGCTCGGCCATCGCGGCAAGCGCCTCGGGCGTATTGAGCGAATAGGAACTGCCCGCATGGGTCATCACCCCCGCAAGATGCGCGCCCGCCGGGGTCAGGCCGCGCCGTTCAACCGTCTTGAGGGCTGAGGCCACCGCCAGCAGACGGGGATCACCGGGCGGGATTCCGGAGCGATGACTGTCGGTATCAATCTCGATCAGCACCGGATAGACCACACCCTGGGCCTGTCCGTGGGCACTCAGTTGCGTCGCTGTCTCGACCGAATCGAGCAGCAGGGTGAGTTGCAGGCCCGCGCGGATCAGTCTCAGGGCATGGTCAAACTTGGACGGCACGATCGCGACCGCGTACAGGATGTCGTTGATGCCGGCCGCAAAAAACTGTTCGGCTTCCTTGAGGGTGGACACGGTGATGCCGCGTGCGCCGGCCGCGATCTGCGCACGGACCACATCGGCGCATTTGCTGGTCTTGGCGTGCGGTCGAAAGGCAACCCCCAGCTCATTCATGCGGGATTGCATCCGCAGGATGTTGTGCTGCATGCGGGTTTCATCCAGAAGCAGGCAGGGCGTTTCGAGATCAGGCAATAAGGCGGTCATGGGGGAAGGGCTGGCTGGCGCATCCGCGAAAGGAACATCATCATCGCTGATTGTCCGCGAGACCGGCTTGTGCAGCCCCTCTCGCCTTCCACGGGACACCTTGCGTCCGCTTGATCCATCCGTTTTGCCGACCCAGCGTTCTCATGACGACTCTGATCCCCTTCAAACCCGCCTGGCAATCGGCGCTCGATCGCCTGTGCGAGCGCGTGCTGCAGATTCGACAGGCGGTGGGCAATGACTGGCCCTATCACTGCGACCCCAACACGGGCCAGTGGGACACCACCCAGGATGGCGACTGGTGCGGCGGTCATTGGGTGGAGTGCCTGCGCATCGTGGGCGAGTTGGGCGGTGACCGGCGCCTGCTCAACGAATCGGCTGATCGAACCGAGCGCCTGCGCCCCTATCTCGAGCGCGACGACATGTTTCGCGGCCATCGCTTTTACTACTCGGCTGCGCGGCAATATGCCTGGACGGGCGACGCCCGCTTTCGTACGCTCGCCCTGGCCGGCGCCTGGGCGGTGCGATCCATGGCGATCCCGGTGAACGGCGCCATGCCGATCGGCACGCAGGTGCAGGTACGCTCGACCACGCTCTCGGGCCGCGACAAGGTCTGCGTCGACAACGTGCATCCCAACCTGATTCTCGACTGGTGGGCGCATCAGCAAACCGGTGACGAGACCTTCATTCAGGGCGCGCGCCGGATGCTGGATTTGACCGAGCATGACTTCATTCTCGACGACGGCTCCACGATCGAGTTCGCCGATTACGACCTCACCACAGGTCGCCAGATCCGCCACTACACGCTGTTGGGTGCGCATGACGACAGCTGCTGGTCGCGTGGACAGGCCTGGGCCGTGGCGGGCTATCTGCGAGCCTTCGAGGCCCTGGGTGATGCCCGCTATCTCGCCATCGGCAAGCGCCTGCTCGATTACTGGATGGCCAACAGCCCTGCCGATGGCGTGCCGCCGTGGGATTTCAAGGATCCCGCGCTCGAGGGCGTGAACTGGCGCGCGGCTCAACGGACTTCCGATCCAGGGTCTGATCCACCGGCTGATCCGCTCGCCGCGCGCGATGTGCCGCGCGACACCTCGGCCGCGGCGGTGGTGGTGGAGCAGCTGGCGCGTCTCGCGGTCGCACCGCCGCCCCTTCATCGCCGGCAGGCCAGTGCCCTGCACCCTGCGCCCAGCGCCCCCCGATCCGCCGATGCCGTCAACCCGCTGCACGGCGCGGCAGCCCAGGCTGTGCTGAATCGGCTCGAGCCCATGCTCGATGGCCTGGTGTCTCGTGTCGATGCACAAGGCCGATTGCTCGAGGGCTGCTTCAATCAGCCGCGCCGCTATGCCAATCGCAGCGAGCTGATCTGGGGCACGGCCTATCTGCTCTTTGCGCTCCATGCCCTGCAGACCGGACGGGTCGTCGAGTAGACACCGGGTGCCGCGGACACCCGGTGTCGTGGCACAGATCAAGGGTGCGGCTGAAAGGGTGCATCATTCAAACCGGACGCCAGCCCTCACGGAAGCAGCAGCACCATGATCAATTTTGCGGGCATCAGCATCTCGCCCGACCACTACATCGATGGCCAGCGGGTGGCGAGCAGCGCCACCTTCGAGGATTACTGCCCGATCGATGGCAGCCTGCTTGGCCATGTCGCGCGTGGTCTGCCCGAACATGTCGAGGCCGCGATTCGCGCGGCGCAACAAGCGTTTGAGGGCTGGAGTCAGCTCACGGCTGCCGAGCGCAAGCCGTATCTCGACCGCTTCGCGGCCGAAATCGGGGCCCGTACCGAGGCGATGTGCCTGGCTGAGAGCCACGACGCCGGCGTGCTGCTGTCGCGCATGCGTCATGGCCTGGTGCCACGCGCCATGCTCAACATCTCCTGGTTTGCCGAGCACGCCCTGGGGCTTCAGGAGCGCGCGATCGATACCGAGCAGGCCCACCACCGGGTGCGCCACGATCCCGCCGGTGTGACGGTGGTGATCACGCCCTGGAATTCGCCCCTGATGCTGTCGACCTGGAAGCTCGGCCCGGCGCTGGCCGCAGGCAATACCTGCATCCTCAAGCCGCCCGAGTGGGCACCGCTCACGGGCTCGCTGCTGGCCGATGCGGCACATGCCGCCGGACTGCCTGCGGGTGTGCTCAATGTGGTGCAGGGAACGGGCGAAGAAACCGGCGCGGCGCTGGTCAGTGACCCCCGCATTGCGCGCATCTCGTTTACCGGCAGCGTGCCTACGGCTCGGCGGATCGCCGCGGCAGCCGGCGCCAATCTGGTGCCCTGCAGTTTGGAGCTCGGCGGCAAGAGCCCCTTCATCGTGCTCGAAGATGCCGATCTCGAGGGTGCGGCCGCAACGGGCGCCTTGATGTACCGGAATGCCGGTCAGGTCTGTCTGGCAGGCACCCGATTTCTGGTGCATCAGAGCGTGGCCCAGGCCTTTACCGAGCGCATGCGCAAGGCCGTCGAGGGTCTGGTGGTGGGCGATCCCCGCGAGGAGTCCACCGAGATCGGGCCGATCATTCATCCGCGTCAGGTGAGTCGCGTGCTCGGCTTCATCGAACGGGCCCGCAGCAACGGAGCCACCGCACTGTGGGGGGGTGGCCGACATGGATTCGGTGCCCAGTACATCGAGCCCACCATGATCAGCGGCGTGCAGCAGAACGACGAGATCGTGCAGAACGAGGTCTTCGGCCCGGTGCTTACCCTGCAGACCTTTGCTTCCGATGATGAGGCGATCGCGCTGGCCAATGGCACCGACTATGGCCTGGGCGGCGTCTGCTACGGCGAGACGGCGCATGCCACCGCCATTGCCGATCGGGTGCGCACCGGTTTCATCTGGATCAACAGCTTTGGCATCCGTGATCTCGCGGCGCCCTTTGGCGGCATCAAGCGCAGCGGCATCGGCCGCGAGGGCGGCGACTGGAGCTTCGAGTTCTTCTGCGATGTGAAGGATGTCGTGATTCCCAAAAAGCCCTTCAAGGCCAGCTTCAGTCACCGATAAGCCTTCGCGGTTTCGACATGGATGAGCTCAACCTGAACAACCTGAACGGGAGCGTGAGCGGATGGCAATGAGCGGATCGATCATTGGCGCGGCCCTGATCTCGCATCATCCAGGGCTGATGCAAAGCGAAGATCTGCGGCGCATGCAGGGCGCAGGCCAGGACTCCGACCTGATCGCCGGCTATGCGCGCATGCGCGAGCGCCTTGTGCGCCTCAAGCCCGATGCCGTGGTGGTGTTCGACACCCATTGGTTCACCACCGGCTATCACCTGGTCGATGCGGCCGACGGTTATCGCGGCACCTTCATCTCCGATGAAATGCCCTGGTATCTGTACGGCGTGCCTTACGACTATCGGGGCTGCCCAGAGCTGGCCTATGCCATCGAGGAGGCCTCGCGCGAGCGCAACGGCTACAACCGGGCCATTCGCCATCCCGATCTCGGGCGCCATTACGCCACGGTCAATCTGGTCAAGCAGCTGCGACTCGAGCTGTCGAATACGCCGGTGGTGTCGATCAGCTCCTGCCAGAACTGCCGCTGGGAGCATTACCTGGAGTCGGGCCAGGCCGTGGCCGAGGGCATTGCCCGCTCAGGTCTGCGCGTGGTGTTGCTCGCGAGCGGTGCGCTCAGCCACCGCTTCAATGACATCGACTGGAAGCCGGTTGTGCCGCGCCTTTTTGATGCCCGCAATGTGTCATCCGAGCAGGCACGCGAGAGTGATCGGCGAGCGATCGAGCGGCTGTGCGCCGGCCGGCACGACCAGATCCTCGCCGACTGGGATACCGACTACCGGCGCCAGCCCTGGGAGGCGTTTGGTGCGCACTATCTGCAGATGGTGGGCGCCATGGGCGGTGCCGAGTGTCGGGTGCCGGGCCTGGCCTTGTCCGAATACGAGAATGCCCGTGGCACCGGCAACATCCATCTGTGGTTTGAGCCATGAACCCATCCTTTGAGTTTCCCTATGCCGATCTGCCGGCCGTGCTTCGAGGCCCGCGTATCGAGCGGCGCCGGGTGCTGATCGGTGGCTCGGCCTTCTGGGGCACGATGCTCGAGACCGGTGAACAATTGCGGCTCGATGACGGCCGTCTCATCGACGCCGAAGGGGCCTGCTACCTGCCACCCGTCACGCCGAGCAAGATCATCGCCGTGCACATCGCCTATCGGTCGCGCAGCATGGAGACCCGCAACAAACCCAAGCCCACCGATACGCCCACCTACTTCACCAAGCCGCCCTCTTCGCTCAACGGCCATGGCGGACAGATCCTCAAGCCCGCCGATTGCCTGTACCTCAACTACGAGGGCGAGTACGCGGTCGTGATCGGTCGCACGACCCGCAATGTCACGCCCGATGAGGCCTGGGACTGTATCGAGGGTTTTTGCCCTGCGCTCGACATGGGCCTGCAGGATTTCCGCGACACCGATCAGGGCTCCATGCTCAGGGTCAAGGGCGCCGACACCCTGCTGCCCATCGGGCCCGGCATCGTGCGCGGCGTGAATCTCTTCGAGCAGACCCTGCGTACCTTCGTCGATGGCGCCCTCGTGCAGGAAGCCCACATCGGCGAGGAGTCGATCTGGGGTCCGCACTATGTGATCGCCGACATCGCGCGCCACATCACGCTGGTGCCCGGAGACGTGATCCTCATGGGCACGCCCTGCCACTCGCGCAGCATCGACGCCGGCCATGGGGTGGCCTGCGAGATCACGGGCCTGGGCCGCGTCGAGGGCACCGTGGTGGCCATCGATGCCCCGCGCGCCAGTGCGCTGGGCGTGGGCCATGCACCCACGGACACGCCCGAGGTGCGTCGCGTGGCGCTGGGTTTCGACGAGCGGGTGCCCCAGCATCTGAAAGACAATCTGGCCCGGGTGAAGTCCAGACGGAACGCTTGAAGCGGACTGCCTGAGTCAGGGTCACAGACCAAGGAAGCCAGGGGTGATGAGAGTTTGTATCGTGGGTGCCGGGGCGATCGGCGGATTCATCGGCACGCGACTGGCGCTGGCCGGCCAGTGTGAGCTGGCTGCGATGGCCCGGGGCGCCACGCTGCAAGCCCTTCAGCACAAGGGCTGGCGCATGCAGACGGCCCAGGGGCTGCTGCAGGCGCCTGCACAGGCCAGCGATTCGGTGAGCGCGCTCGGCCCTCAGGATCTGGTGATCATTGCGGTCAAGGGGCCTGCCCTGCCGGTTGTTGCGCGGCAGATCGGCCCGCTGCTCGGGCCCGACACGATCGTGATGCCCGCCATGAATGGCGTGCCCTGGTGGTTCCTGGCGGTGCCCTCGGCCGTGGCACAGCCGTCCCCATCAGGCACCGCATCAGGCACCGCATCAGGCACCGCATCAGGCACCGCATCAGGCACCGCATCAGGCGGCAGCATCCCTTCGGGGCCGAGCGTCGATGCCCTGCGCCTGCCCCTGCACAGCGTGGATCCGGGCGGTGCGGTCTCGCAGTCGATTGGTCTGCGTCGGGTGCTGGGTTGCGTGGTGCATGCCAGCACGGCCACCCCTGAGCCTGGGCTGGTCGCCCACCGCATGGGGCAGGGCCTGATCATCGGCGAGCCGGCCGGCGGGCGCAGCGCGCGTGCGCAACAGGTGGTCGACCTGATGGCTGCGGCTGGCTTTGATGCCACCCATTCCGACAACATCCGTCAGGACATCTGGTACAAGCTCTGGGGCAATCTCACCATGAACCCGGTGAGCGCCATCACGGGCGCCACCGGTGACCTGCTGCTGGCAGACCCTCTGGTGAGGGCCTTCTTTTCTGCAGGCATGACCGAAGCCGCCGCAGTGGGTGCTCGCATCGGAGTGCCGATCGAGCAAAGCCCGGAAGATCGCCATGCCATCACCGCCAAGCTTGGGGCCCTGCGCACGTCCATGCTCCAGGATGTCGATGCCGGTCGGCCGATCGAACTCGATGCCATTGTCACGGTGGTCCATGAGATCGCCCAGCGTGTGGGGGTACCTACCCCCAACATCGATGCCATGCTCGGCCTGACCCGGGTTTTCGCCCGGGTGCGTGGCCTGCTGCCTGGTTGAGTGCCCTTGGCGTGGGGCCGGAGTCGCCCGAGGCTGCGCCGCACGAGGGGGCCGGGTATGAGCGGCCCATGGATGCACAGACCGGGTTGCGGGTGCTCTTCGAGGACGATCATCTGCTGGTGATCGACAAGCCGGCGGGTCTGCTCGTGCACCGGACGGCACTGGATGCTCACACCCAGGACACGGTCATCGAGCGGCTGCGGGCACTGCGCGGTCGCGGCGAACCCCTGCATGCGGTGCACAGGCTTGACCGCGGGACTTCGGGTGTCCTGGTCCTGGCGCGTGATCCGGTCTCGGCTGCCGCCCTCGGCCGGGCCTTTGAATCGGGTCAGGTGCGCAAGACCTATCTCGCGCTCGTACGCGGTTGGCCGGCCCCGCCCACGGGCCGCATCGACCATGCGCTGGCCCGCGATCCGGAGCGCCCCTCGAGCGGCCAGCCCCATCTGAATGCAAGCACTCGCTATCGCGTTATCCATTGCTTGGCGTGGCCTGTGAAGACCGACCCGCGGTTTGAGGATTCGCGCTATGCCCTGGTGCTCGCCCAGCCCCTGACCGGACGCCGGCATCAGATTCGCCGGCACTTCAAGCAGATCGCCCATCCCCTGATCGGTGACAGCACCCATGGCAAGGGGGCCCACAACCGGGCCGTGGCGCACTGGCTGGGTCTGTCTCGATTGTGGCTGCATGCCGCGGGGATCGTGCTGCCGCATCCCCGCAGTGGCGTGTCGCTGCGCATCCGGTCGGCGCCGGGCCCCCAGTGGTACAGC
>Ga0315901_10007562_pt1 | contig 12802 bp, 20 predicted proteins | sample LakEriMetagenome_10_FD_203761 | JGI IMG/M metagenome (GOLD analysis project Ga0315901, IMG submission 203761) | Freshwater fungal communities from buoy surface, Lake Erie, Ohio, United States - Buoy 2 MA116 | ecosystem: Environmental > Aquatic > Freshwater > Lake | place: USA: Lake Erie, Ohio... | reverse complement strand
AAATATATAAAATATACTTGGAAGCATATGGTAAAAATGGTATTTCTAAAATCATAATGAAAACAATGATCCCACTTATTAATTCAGAACTTCAAAGATTAATGGAGGAAAGTGCATATTTTAAACTACAAATTCAAATTAACGATAAAAATGAGGTTGAATTTAGTATGATTGATAACGGTACTGGTATTGAGAAACTTATGTCATCGGGAAGTGGGTATGAAAGAACTATTGCCTCACTTGCTTTACGATCAGTACTGAGTAAGATATGTAGTTTACCAAAACCAAACTTGATTGTTTTTGATGAGGTATTTGGTAAAATTTCAAACGAAAACTTAGAAATGGTACATAATTTCTTCATATCAATTAAAGACTTTTTCCCAACTATCTTACTTATCTCACATAACCCTATAGTCAATGCATGGAATGACAATACCATAAAAATAGTTAAAGAAGATAATATATCAAAAGTTTTTCAGTAAAAAGTAAAACTATATTAAAAAATATTTGTATATTTGAAAAATTAATATTTATAAAATACATTATGTGTCAAACAACTCAAAAATGCTCAAAGTGTGGAGTAGAATATCCTTTAACTGAACAATACTTTTCAAAAAACCAAAGCACAAACACAGGTGGCAATAAATATTATAGAACCGACTGTAAAATTTGTAATAAAAAAATGAACCAAGGTAAAAATGAAGCATTTAAAAAGGCGGGAAAACCAAAAAGACCTGACTTTGGTTATGATAAAGAAACAAAAAAAACAATAGATGGTTGGCCTTGTGATAATTGCGGCAAGACAACCTATCCTAAGGCCATCGTATTTGATCATTGTCACAAAACTTTAGAACACAGGGGTTGGTTATGTGATTCTTGTAATCGCTCAATAGGTGTTTTAGGTGACGATCAAGAAGGGTTGGCACAGGCTTTAGGTTACGTAACTAAAATACCAAAAAATGAAATATTAGATTTCATAAATAATTTTAAAATAAAAAACAATAATGAACCTCCAACTACACTGCGATGATTGCCTAAATATTTTAAAAGAGGTACCCGAAAAATCTGTTGATCTAATTTTATGTGATTTACCATATGGAACAACAGATAGATCTGGTTTGGAAAAGAAAAATAAAAACAGAATTCTTGAATGGGATAATGTCATAGATCTAGATTTGTTATGGCAAGAATATAGAAGAATACTAAAAAAAAGGGGTGTTGTTGTTTTAACTGCGGATCAACCTTTTACTTCTAAACTAGTAATGTCTAATTTAGAATGGTTTCGTTATGAATGGATATGGAAAAAAAATAAAACAACAGGTTTTTTACATGCAAACTACAGACCCATGAAACAAACTGAAGATGTACTAGTTTTTTCACCTTCTTTTGCTTCCGCAGCATCAGCAAAGGCCGAAACCAACATGACATATAATCCACAAGGACTTATTGAAAAAATAGTGAATAAAAAAAATAATCCTAAAAGGTTAGGTAATTTTTTAAATAAACCTGAACACATGGGACTAGGTAATAAATTATTAGGGGAGAGCGAATACACCCAAAAATATACAAATTACCCTAGTGAGATAATTGAATTTGGTTTAGATGATAACTTTCACCCAACACAAAAACCATTAGAATTAATGGAATATTTAGTAAAAACATATTCAAATGAAGGAGACACTGTTTTAGATAATTGTATGGGTAGTGGGACCACAGGAGTTGCAAGTATTAAGAATAAAAGAAACTTTATAGGGATAGAGATTGATAAAAAATATTTTGATTTTGCAAAAAAAAGAATAGAAAGTTATTTAAATTAATATTTTTATGATAAGAATCTCAGAAAAAATTTATAAGTTTGTACTATATATAAAAAACAAGATAATGCCTAAAAGAAAACCAAAACAAGAACCCTCTTATATGTTATTTATATTTGGAGATTTTGATGAACAAGAAAACTTGGCAACAAATTTGTCGTCTCAGTTATTGACTGTCGTATCTTCACCATTTTTAAAATTTACATATGGTGAGTACGGAGTTGTTTTTCATTTTAGAAGTAAAGAAGTTTTTTCTGACCTTAAAGAGTATATCGATATGGCGATGTCAGAAATTACAGAACAATACTTTTTAATGGAAGTAACTAAGAATGTTGACATTAAAATGCCAAGAAAGTTAAAGAAAGATTTTTTAAATATTGATGGAGAAGAAAAAAAGAAAGAAAACAAAACAGGAGAAATTAATGTAGAAAGTAAATTAAAAGAAAGAAGAGAAGAATTAAAAAATTTTACGTTTGAGTTTCTAATGCCTGCGGACCTATTCCAACAAAACAAAGGTTTTGAAATAGAAGAACCAACGGTAGATGAAATATTAGACAAAATATCAGAGAAAGGAATAGATTCATTAACAGAGACAGAAAAAGAGATTTTAGACAATTATGGAAAAAGAAAAGATGGAGGACGTTAAATCGTCAAACCCTTTGAATCAAGATGAGATTCAAATTTATTTAAAAGACATTAGAAAACTGAAGGTTATGACACCTGACAGAGAAAAGTTTTTAGCGGAACGTATAACATCAAATGATTGTACGGAAAGAGAAAAAGAACAAATTCAAAAAGAAATGTTGGAAGGTAATTTACGATTTGTAATTACTGTGGCAAAACAATATCAAAATCAAGGCATTGACTTGGCAGATCTAATCGCTGAAGGAAACTTCGGACTTATGAAAGCAATTAAAAACTTTGATTGGAGTAAAAACAACCGTTTTATATCATATGCAGTATGGTGGATTAAACAATCAATTCTACAATCACTTAATGAAAATTCTAGAACAATAAGACTTCCGGTTAATGTTGTTCAAGACATGCAAAAAGAAAAGAAAGAAAACGAAAAAACAAATAAAGAACTTTCCGATAAGTTTGCTTCATTACCAAGAATGATAGATTTAGACATGCATATTAATGAAGACGGGGATACTTTAATTGATATCATTAAAAACGATAATGTAGAGTCACCAGATGAAATATTTTCAACAAAAGACCTATTAAAAGAAAAAATGATAAAAATTATGAGCGTATTAGATATAAGAGAAAGAACAATAGTCGAAGATTATTACGGAATAACCGGCACACCAAGAACTTTAGAAGACATAGGCGGTGACTTTGGTCTAACAAAAGAAAGAGTTAGACAAATTAAAGAGAAAGCACTTCGTAAGTTAAGAAATGAATGTTCAGATTTATTTGAATATTTATGATAAAAAGTTTGGTAGATTAAAAAAAAGATTATATCTTTGTATTAACAAAAAAGTTCTTATTGTCAGAATACATTAAGAACAACCACAGTCAGAATACTGTGGTTTTTTTTTAAACAAAAATTTGTAATTGACCTTTACTGACCGTAAAGTCTTCTTTTTTCATTACTGTAATAATGACTAATCTCCACTCATTAATGTAGTTTTTGATTGGTTCTATCACAATATTTAAATTGTTACCATTTAATCTACTTACAATAAATCTCCTACCGTCTTTAATTTTACCATCTATTATGTTATAGATTATATCTTCTTTTGCCTCTTCTATTAACTCAACAATATCTAAGTCATATATTTTATTTCCTGAACCGTGTCTCCACTTTCTATCTTTAGTGTGACCCCACTCATCGTGGAATAATTCAAAATCAAATGATATTTCAGTATTTATTTCATGAAATTTTTCTTCTTTTAATATTGTTTCATTTATTATTTGACGTAATCTATTCATGTATATAAATATCTAATTGTTTATTATAAGTATTTATTAATTATAGTTTATTATAATGAAAGAAAAGTTTTTGCCTTGGTTTTTGTTATTTTGTGCTCTTGGTTTATCAGGAACCGCAGCATACTATAGTGTTGTTGGTTTGGCCGTTGTTTTTGTTGGTGTTGCAATTCCTGTAATTATTATGGGTGCTTTTTTAGAAATATCAAAAATTGCAATTGCAACATACTTACACGATAAATGGAAAGAAACCTATGGTGTATTAAAAATTTATATGACTATTGCTCTTGTAACACTATCTATTATTACTTCATTAGGGATATATGGGTTATTAAGTACAGGTTTTCAAGAAAATATTGCAAAACTTGAAATTGGAGAAAAACAAGTTAAAAATGTTGAGGTCAAAAAGAAAAGATTTGAAGAAATAAAATTGGAATTAACTAAAGAAAAAACAACTCTTGATGGGGATATTACAAAATTAAGAGACGGACTATCAAATAACACAACAACCCAAACTGTCGATAAAAAAACAGGTCAGTTGATAACAAGGGCAAATAATGCAAATAGAAAATCTTTTGAAAATCAGTTAAAAGAGGCACAAACAAGAAGGGACACTATTTCTAAAAAAATTGACGCATTTAATGATAGTATCACAAAATTAGACGTTGACATACTAAATATGGAATCAAAAGATGTTGGTGGTGGAGAACTTGGTACAATTAAATATTTAAGTGAGTTATTAGGGTGGGATATTAAAAAAACCGCAAACTTTTTTATTTTAATTTTAATTTTTGTTTTTGACCCATTAGCAATCACACTTGTTATTGCAACAAATCAAGCCTTTAAAAACAAAAGAAAAAAAGATGATACCCCACAAGTACCAACCAAGTACCACACAAGTACCGACCAAGTAGAACGAGAGTATGAAGTAGAGTATAAAACACAAGATCCTGTCATAATAGAAAAAATAGTTGAAGTCCCTGTGGAGGTCATTAAGGAGGTTGAAAAAATAGTTGAGGTCCCTGTTTATATTGAAAAAAATGGGGTTCACGTCGATGAATACTTTGAAAGAGAAGATCTAACAGATTTACAGGAAATAAAACAAGAAGTTGAAGAAGATATTAAAAATAATAAAGTTATTATAGAAGAAGTAATTCAAACAACACCTAAACGACTTTCATACGCTAATAGAAATGGTGGATCTTTCAAAATCAATAGAATTTAATTTTAAAGGCAGTAATAAAGAAAAAAAACAAATAATTCTTGCCGAAAGTAAAAGGAACATAAAGGATTACATTAATTCTTTAAAATATCGATACAATAAAAAAAACCCCTATTTACCAAATTTCATAATATCTAAAAACGGTGAAATTTTTAAAATAATGAGTGAAGAAAAATATTCTGAATTTATAAGAATTAAAGATGTTGATAAAAATTCTATAATAATAGTATTAGAAAACTTAGGTTGTTTAAAAAAAAATCCACTTGAAAATTGCTACATTAATTGGATTGGTGATATTTATAAAGGTGTAAAAGTATTTGAAAAAAATTGGAGAGATGAGATTTTTTGGGATACCTATACAAATGAACAAATGACATCTTTAGTTAATTTAGTAAATATTATTTGTAAAGAATTCAATATTCCTAAAGACACTATAGGACATAACGTTAAAAGCGAAGAAGTAAGTTCCTTCAAAGGAGTAGTATCAAAAAGTAATTATGATACTTTATTTAAAGATGTGAACCCTTCGTTTGACTTTAAATTTTTAGAAAAACAATTACAAAAATGAGCAATCAATACGACGAAATTAAAAAATTACTAAAGAGAAGTAGAATGCTCTTAGAGCAACCACAAGAAATCAATTTAGCAAAAAGTATAGAAAATAAAATAGATGATAATATAACTAATAATCAAGAAACCGATTCTTTAGATCAGATAAAAAAAGATAAGAGTAAGACTTATAGGATTTCTGGTGGATTACTTACTTTACACGGAAAAGATAAACGAGAATTAGAAATAACAACCGAAGAAAAAACCGCCTTTCAAGAAACTATGGATGAGTTTGTTGAACAAGTTTCAGATCTTTCAGATTTTGGTGTACTGAATGTTTATCCAAATGAAGTACAATGGAGTGGAAAAGTAATTGATTTTGATTTGGAATTCTTTTTCTCTATAGGAGAAAAAAACGGGGTATATTTAAATGGGGACATGATAAAACTAGACGAAAAACTTACCGAATTAGTTAATAAACTGACATCTTATTATGATAAATTCAAAACAAAGTGGGCAAAAGTCATATCAACTAGAAAAAAAACACAGAAAGTAGAAGAATGAAAACATTTTTGAAAAAATACCCTAAAGAAATATTACTAACAATATTAATTTGTGCTGTTGTATTTTTGTTAGTAAAAGCACTAACACCTGCACCAGATAAAAGTGATTTATTAAAATACAAACTACAACAGTTAGACAGTAAAATTAATGATTTAAAACAAAAACAAAAAATTTTAGATGATTCAATATCTGTATATAAAAAAGATATACAGAGAATAGATGAGAATATAGAAAATATAAGGTCACAAAAAACGGTAATAAACAATTACTATGATGAAAAGGCTAAAGAAATTCCTGGATGGTCAAATAAACAAATTGATAGTTCATTAAGAAAAAGATATAAGTTTTAAATATGAAAAAATTAATATTTTTATTTTTTGTTATTTTATCTACAACCTCTTTTTCACAAAAAGAAGTTAAAAAAGACACAACACAAATATGCTTCCCAACAGAGGTTGGTAGACAGATTGAATCTGACTTAAATGAGTTAGATAAATTAAGAGAACTAAAAAAACTAACTGACCATGAAATAAATGAGTTAGAAAAAAAAATTGTAAAACAAGATTCTGTGATATCTAAACTAGAACAGAAAGACATAAATAACCAACTAATTGTTGCGGGTGTCGAAGAAAAATATAAACTTGTTGAACAAGATAATAAAGAACTTAGGGGTAAACTAAAATGGTCTGGAATAAAATCAAATATTGTTGAAATAGTTTCAGGTGTTTTAATGGCATCCTTTGTTTATATACAATTATTCAAATGAACATAAATAGATTAATAAAAGAAGCGGTAAGATCAAAAAAAGAGAGTAAAGAATCGACAACTACCGCATCGTCAGGGTCTTTTGCGCCAAAACTATCTATGTGGTCAGAAGACGAAGTGGCCAAATCAGAGTATAAAAGAAAAAAACCAATTGAGGGTGAATTTAAAGAAGCCACCTCAACATCCTCTAATAGTATATACGACGCCAATAGTTTTGAAGATATCAATATGAATGGTAATAAATTAAAAGGAAGTGGTAGATCTTGGAAAAAAACACAGATACCAGGAGGATCATATGTAGAAATTGATAAAAAGTGTAAAACATTTCCTTATTGTAGTCAGGGTAATAGTAAAGATAAGCCTGTAAAACTAAAAAAAACACCAAGTCCACTACAAGAAGCAATTAAAAATGTTTCTAATAAAGTAGGTTTGTCAGAAAAAGAAATAAAATCAATAATTATCAAACATCTTGGTATAAAATAAAAATTGTATGATATTTATATATTATGAAAAGACAAATAGAAAACATAGTAAACAAAATTTTATCTGAAGGTATCAGATTAAATAATAATAAATTTAAAAAAACCATGTTTGAAAATAAAAAAGAAGATATGTGTTCAGAATGTGGTGGTTCTATGATGGAAGGTGAGTGTATGGAGTGTGGATACATGAAAGAAGATGAATGCGTAGAATGTGGTTATAACGAAGCCGAATTCTATGAATCTAAAAAATATTCTAAAGGACAAAAATACATTGCTAGACAGGTAGAACCTAAAGATAAAATTGATGCTAAAGATTTTGCCAAATTAAGAGCTAAAAAAACAGAAACTAAAGAAGGTAAATTTCCTGATTTAAGTGGTGATAAAAAAGTTACTAGAAAAGATGTTTTAATAGGTAGAGGTGTTTTAGACAAAAAAGGAAATAAAATAAAAAGAAAACAAAACGAATCTGTTTATAGTATCGATATAGATGGCCAAAGAATGATTTTTAATGAAAATGAAGTTATTGATATTATTGAAAACATTATTTTAGAAGAAAAGAAAAAATCTAAAAAAACTACAAAATTACCTAATGTAACAAAAGACTCAATCGCAAAATCAAAAAAAGAAAATGATGATTATGTAAGTGATGTTGTTAAAAAAATGAAAGACTACTTAAAAGATTCATCTAAAGGTGAATACGAAATGAACCCAAAACATTTTCCAAAGGGTAATGGAGATTTAGCGAAAATGAAAAAACAGGCATATATTCCATCAGATACAACAAAAGAATATGTTGAAAACTTTACTGCAGCTGCTTTAGAAAATATAGAGTACGATGACATACACCCAGTTGAAGAAAGAATTGATAAATATATGGAAGGGCACTCAACAACAGGAAACGCTCCTGGTGGTAACGCTTTTGAAACTGATGTAAATAAAAAAAGAAATAAAATAAGAAAAGATAATTTATTGGCAAAGGTTAGAAAAATGGCCGCTCAAAAAGATACTGTACCTGTTAAATTAGACTCTACGGGTGATGTTGGAGGTGATGGTGTTGATGCATTAATGAAAAAATATTCTAAAGGTAAAAAAACAAACGAAAGTACTTTACCAAAAAATGTTATTTCTGAAATGGAAGAAATCAAAAACCTAATTTCTTATAGTAGAAAAACTCAATAAAAAAACTTCATTTATTTTTATATGTTGTTATTATTTGTAAAATGAGTATGAATAATAACATAGATAAATTCTTTGATTGGTTGGCAAAACCTATGAACCAAGACGACATTGATGCTTGGTATTTGGCAAATAATATTAATTATGATATGTCTGAATTGTTTAGAGATTTTTGTTTATCTTTTTTGGATTTATTAGAACAAACTTACTTAGGTGACGAAATCGGATCAAAAAAAGAAACAAAGGTCGGAATGAACGAACAACAGAAAAAAAATCATTTCAATTGGTGCCTAAATAAAACAGTAGAAAATTTTACAAAAGAAAATATAAACTTTAAACTCAAGGAAGATGATAAAGTTTTTTTTGAGAATTTTTTTTATGAAATTTTTTATAATCAAAACGAGTTTAAAATAAAAAAAAATATAAGAGATTTCTTTTTTTCAATATTTGATTATAAAAATGTTAAAACAAAATCAGATATTGAAATATTCACTGAACTTTACAAAGTATTAGAAAGATCGATTAAATAATTTTTTTTTATTTACACAATAAAATTATATTATATTATTTTTACAAATAAAACATAAAATTTAAAAAAATGAAAACACTAGAAGAAATAAAAAGTATTTTTGAAACTTTGACCGCCGAAACTACAAAATTTTATACAAAAGGTAATAATTCGGCAGGTACTAGAGCTAGAAAGGCTGCTCAAGAATTAAAAGAATTAATGCAAGTATTAAGAAAAGAAATTTTAAATCACAGTAAAGAATCTAAAAATGATTAATATACTTTTATTATTTTTATTTATATTTTCTATTTTAGGGTTAATGGAATTTATATTTAAATTATTAGTATCATTATTTTCTAACCCACCTAAACCAATAGAATTGAGCACATTAAATTTAATAATTTATGGGGCTTTTATTTCATATGTTTTAACATACTTAATAACAATATAATATGATATATAGTAAATTTATAGAAAAAACAACCAAGTATTTACATTCAGTTAGGGTTCTAAAAAACTATCTTAGTTTTGACATGTCTTTCCCATCTAGTTGGTTATTATTGAAAAAATATCCGGAAGGTATTGAAATAATACAGAACCAAACAAACGATGGATCCACTATTACTTCGTTTGTTACAATAAATAATAAAGAATTACTTGATGTTTTAGAAAATACGGTAGACTCCATTATAAAAACAAATATAGAAAGAGAAGAAAAAGAAAAATTGTTCAAAAATAAAGTACAAGAATTAAAAAATATTTTTGAAAAAGAAAAATTAGAAAATCTTAAAAGCTTAAAATTTGATATTGAGGAATTGACTAAACTTATGAATCATGAAGAATCAGAACGAATTGAACAAGTTGATGGAGGAACTGAGTCAACTAAAAAGTGATTCAGATAACTTGAATAGTTTTCAAGAAACAATAAAGAAAAAAATATCTGAAGAAATAAAAAGTGAAGGTAAACAAAAAATTAAAAACACTATTACAACTTCCGAAAAATATACTTTATGGCAGAGAATGAAAAAAGTTTTGAAGATAAACTAGTCAATATGGCTAATGTTGTTGACATTATTGAAAAAACTTTCCTTACACAAATAACAGACATTAAGATAACGTTGGCACAAAAAGAATATTCAGAAGTCTGTGAATTTTTAAAAATTAGTAAAGAAGAAATATGTAAAATATCTATAGGTTCTATAAACATTACCTTTTTGAAAATGTAGTCTTTGTTCTATATAATTTTTTTTTGTCTATTCCTTTATTTTCTAAAATATTATATAACCACTTACGTTGAGCACTTGAAACATCTTTAACAAAAATACAATTAGATTTATTTTGAGACATAAAAAAATCTTCAATTACTTCTATTAAACGCAAAGAATCGTACTTGCTTTTCAAAGAAAATAGATTAATATTTTCGTCATTCTGAATACATAACTTATTATTTATAGTAAAAACACTTTTAAAGTTATTATCACTAAAATATTTTTTTATTAAAAGATCAAAAGATATTTTTGATTGACTTTGCCAATCGTATAATAATTCTTCTATTAAAAATTGATCTAATCGTAAAAAAACGTGATCAGGATCATCTAAATCAACTAAATTATTTCTACCAACCTCATCTATAAAATATATAGTTTTTTGGGTTTTAACTTGATTAGTTATTAAACCTAAATGGTACTCACTAAATGTTGCGTTTTCTATTTTTTTATCAAAAATTATTTTTTTATTTTCCTCTATTAGTTTAGTATAAAAATTAATAGCGTTTTTTTCTGTAACAAAACGTTTGATAATTTTTCTTTTTTTTCTATTTTTGAATAGTACAATAAAATATTTACCTTTCATGAAAAATTATTATGAAGTTTTAGGTGTTTCTGAAACAGCAACACAAGATGAAATAAAAAAAGCATATAGAAAATTAAGTAAACAATATCATCCCGATGTAAACCCTGAAGGTGATGAAAAATTTAAAGAAATTGCCGAAGCTTACGAAAATGTAGGTGACGAAAATAAAAGGAAAGAATACGATAACAGAAAAAATAACCCATTCGCTAATTTTGGGGGAGGCGGTTTTGACATACATAGTATGTTTGAACAAATGATGGGTTCTTCTAATATGAGAAGACCTAGTGTGCCAGATAAAAATTTAGATTTAGAGATAACACCATTTGAGTCTTTTTTTGGTGTGGAAAAAGAATTTAAAATAAATACTAAAATGAAATGTAACCCATGTGATGGTATCGGTGGGGATAGAAAAGTTTGTGAAACTTGCAAAGGTAATGGGCAGGTTTTACAAATATTTGGTACTGGAATGTTTACACAAAAAATACAAATGACTTGCCCTTCTTGTCATGGTTCAGGATCTTTGATAGTAAATCCATGTAAAATATGTAAAGGCGCGGCAATAGTTGACGAAATAGAAACAATAAAAATAAAAATACCAAGTAATGTTGATAATGGAGATTTTATGAGGTTAAAAAATAAAGGAGATTATTATAATCAATTAAATCTGAGAGGAGATTTAATTATAAGAGTTGTTTTGATAACTAAAGATAATTTTGAAAAAATGGGTTCCGATCTGATATATAATAAAAAAATAAATATACTAGATCTAGTAACGCAAGACACTATTGAAATATCACATCCAGAAGGAAATATAAACATAACAATACCTGAAAAATTAGATACTGACAAACCATTAAGAATACAAAATAAGGGTTATATAACACCACAAGGTAGAGGTAATTTTTATATTAAAATAAGTGTGTTAAAAGAAGCGTGTTTGAGTAAAGAAATTAAAGATAAATTTAAAGAAATATTAAAACAGACTGTTTAATAGTTGTAATAATTTAAAAGTACCATATACTGAAGTGGCTAAAATATAAAATCCTAAAATTAACAAACCCTTTTGTGTTGTTGATAAACCTTTTTCACACTGTTTACATCCAGTAACTTGTGTTGCTTTTTTTTCTTCCATGATTATATTTTAATAAAGTTCAGTTTGAAAATAAATATTTAAATTATTATATTTGTATTATGTTAAGTTATATTGGAGGAAAAAGTAAGATTGGAAAGTGGATAGTCCCTTTCTATGATAAAAACATGGAGGTGTATTTAGAGACCTTTGGTGGTATGTTTTGGTGTTTTTATAACATGGACCTAAAACAATACCCCAACCTAAAGAAAGTTGTTTATAACGACTTTAATCCATTAAATTACAATTTATTCAAGTGCGTACAAACCCCTTCTGAATTGTTAAGGGCGATTAATTCAATAGATTGTCAAAAACAGGGAGTTGATCTAACACCTGAAATGTATAAAGAACAATTTGTAAGGTTTCAGGCTGAAATTTTCAGTCAAGGTTTCAGCGTAGAACCTGGCGATTATGAAGTCGCCGCCAAATACGTCTATATTCTTACGCAAGTATTTAGTGGATCAAAACCTGAGACATCTAATTTTATTGACCTTAAAGGTAAGTATAAGTCAAAGTATCTAACATTCAGAGATAAGTTATCTAAACCTGATTGGGTAGACCACTTTTTAAAAATTACTGATGTTGAAAACATGGATTTTTCCGACGTTATTGATAAATACGACTCACCATCCACATATATCTATTTGGATCCACCGTATTGGAAAACAGAAAACTATTATTCAAACCACGACTTTGATAGACAAGATCACGAAAGGTTAGCAAAAGTTCTACATGGTGTTCAGGGTAAATTTTCTTTATCTTATTATGATTTTGAATTATTGCACGAATGGTTTCCTGAAGATAGTT
>Ga0315901_10007561_pt1 | contig 12803 bp, 12 predicted proteins | sample LakEriMetagenome_10_FD_203761 | JGI IMG/M metagenome (GOLD analysis project Ga0315901, IMG submission 203761) | Freshwater fungal communities from buoy surface, Lake Erie, Ohio, United States - Buoy 2 MA116 | ecosystem: Environmental > Aquatic > Freshwater > Lake | place: USA: Lake Erie, Ohio... | reverse complement strand
ACGCTGACGGTGAATGGGACTACGGCGTCAGTTGGTGCAGGCACCGGTTCAATTATTTCCAAGCTCAATGGTGCCGCTGGAAGCTACAAACTCAGCATCTATCAGTCCGCAGGCGTGGACCGTTGGTATGCTGGTCTTGCTGCTGGTGCGGAGAGCGGAAGCGATGGAGGTGCGCCCTACTCGATTGTTGCACTAACCGATGCTGGTGCGGTGATTGACAATGCCTTGTTGATTACCCGTGCGGCAGGCGGTAGCATCACCACTCCTCGTCCGGTTTCCATCTCGGCCACCACCGCCTCCACCTCCACCTCTTCCGGCGCGCTGGTGGTCGGCAACGGGACGAGCGGCGGGCTGGGGGTGGGGGGTGCGGCGAGCATTGGTGGGCCGATTCTCGTTGGTACTTCTTCGGATGTCTATCTGAGCCGTACTGGTGCTGGCGTTCTTGACCTTCGCTCGGCAAGCACTCCCGGCACTCTAGGTCGATTGGACATCAACGGAACGACTTCTGCCGCCGTTGGGTTCCGCCAAACTGGAAGCCGCGATTGGTTCATCACCGCAGAGTCCTTTGAGCTTCGCGTTTCCTGCCTTACTGCGGCGTCCATCTTCGCCTTCAACAGCGGCACGCCTGTGGCAATGCGTGACTCCACCGCCTCCACCTCTACCTCCTCCGGTGCGCTGGTGGTGAGCGGGGGCGTGGGGGTGGCGGGGGCGATTTATGCGGGGGGCTACGTTTCGACTGGAACTCACGCACGCATTGGGGCGCAGAGTTCCGTCGTCGCCCTTAGCGCCAACAATAATGTCGATGGCGGACTTCCCGCTGCGTGGACTGGCAACTACGGGGTCGGCGTTCAGTATCTTGGCTCGTCCAGCAATGCTTTCTTTATTGGCGACGGTAGCGGAGGGTCGACCTACTTCTATACCCGCACGGGCTCCGCTAACACGGCGCGACTGAGCATAGACAATACCAACGGAAACGTGACGATTGGCGGCACCTTGCAAGTTGGAAACGCCTACGTTGGTGGTGCCCCTACCGCCACCGGCTACATCGTCATCAAGGACTCCACCGGCACCTCTTACAAGATTCCCGCCGTCGCCCTCTAATCTTTCCCTATGAATACCGTCATCGCCATCTCCCCCGTTTCCGTCTGGGACCAGAAGGTCTCAGCGGCGCGGCGTTGGCGACGCGGTGAGTTCAATGAGGAACTAGGCAAGTACTTCTGGCAGTACCGCAGCGATGCCGCGAAAAGCGAGCGATGGGTGACTAAGGAGCAGTTGGACCACTATCGCGCCTATGAGCAGTCAAAGAACGCGGAGTGGTACTCGGAGCACAAGGAGCAGCACCGGGAAGTGGGTAAGCTTTGGGTAAATCGGAATAGGTCAAAAACCCGTTCCAGCCAGAAGAAGTGGCGACAAAAGACGCCTGAGAAGGCGAGGATGTATGCCGCGAACTATCGCCAGCGCAAATTGAGCAATCTTAGAGACCCTTCGTTTATCGAGGGGTTCTATGAGATTGCCGACCGCGTGACCCGTTGCCTAAAGGTAAGGATGGAGGTAGATCACATTATCCCCATTTCGCTTGGCGGACCGCACGCAGCCTCAAATCTTCAAGTACTTCCAAAGTTTTGGAATATGAAGAAGTTCAACAACCCGAACTACCGCTTGCCGTCTTGCTACATTACCCCCGCTTTCTCCTATGAATAATACCATCGCTATTCAGCCTGTTTCGGTTTGGACGCCTACTGGCACCAAGACTGCTACTGGATTTTTTCCGCGTTACATCAATTATGTGAACGGTCCCGCCGTGGCCGACTGCGTGCTCCTCGACGCCGCCGGTGCGGAGGTGAGCGCCCAGTTGGTCAACGCCACCGAGGCTCAGACTGACGCTTGGACGGATGACGCCGCCTTCTACGCTGTGCTCGCCACCAACGCTGGCCTGACCCCCGTCTGATGACCCGTCCCAAGGAAGCCATTCGGGCGGACATCGTCGCCCAACTCCAGCAGCAGTCCCTCAACCTGCTGATCGAGTCCCTGGCCGAAGCCACCGCCAAGATCGCTGAATTGGAAGCCGCCCTGGCGGAAGCCAAGAAGCCCAAGGAATGACCCACAAGGAATGGACCGTTACCGCTCATACGGGCAGAATGATGACCAGCCGAAGCAGGTTGGTGACGGTGCATTCATTGGGGTGGACGAGTACAACGCCCCCGAGAACATTCGGGAGGGCAACGTCCAGAAGGCCGTAAACCACGACTTTTCCTCGCAGGACGCCAACACGCGGGGAGGGTTCGTGTGCCTGCCGGAGTTGGGGGCCAGTCCCTTCCGGCAGGTGTGGACGGAGCAGACTAGTGGGACAGCTAACAACCTTAGCGACGTTACCTACGGGCAGGGCTTGTATGTGGCCGTGGGCCAGTCCAGCACGATCCTGACCTCACCGGATGGAGTGACGTGGACAAGCCGGTCGTCACCAGTTACGATCAACGTCATCGACGACGTTGCCTTCGCCAACGGAGTTTTCGTAGCGGTAGGGCTTTCAAGTTCTCCTATTATCTATTCAGCCGATGGCGTTACTTGGCTGGCCGGATCCGGCACCAGCACCGGGGCAGTCAAAGGGGTCGCTTATGGCAATTCCAAGTGGGTAGCGGTTGCTTCCGGCGCGGTCTACATCAGCACCACCAATGGTGTTTCTTGGACATCGACTATTAGTATTGCGGCATTGACCAATGCCACCTCGTTGAGCTTTGCCAACGGATACTTTGTTGCGACCACCAGCACCCCTACACTGATACGCAGTTCCGATGGTCTGACTTGGACTGACGTTACCCCGTCTGGCGCAGGTCAGTTCGTGGATATCACCTTCGCCCGCCCGTACTACGTTGCGCTGGACGTTACTGGCCAGATCTTCATCTCCGAGGATGGCACTTCGTGGACCAAGACCCGTAATGCGGATGGGGACACTTGGAAGACGATCACCAGTGGCGACGGGATGATGGTAGCGGTTGCCTCGTCTTCTGGTGGCGACAACGTCATCACCTCCATTAACGGCACCGAGTGGATCCGCCGCAGCGGTATTCCTGACTACGCTTGGAATGGGTCGGGCTTTGGCAATGGCCTGTTTCTCGCGGTAGGGGACAGCGGGAAGATAATGACTTCCGCCAACGTCAGCCCGACGATCTACGCCTCCGGCCTGTTCTCGGACCCTTTTGAGCCGGATACCCCTTGGATCGTGCTGGTGGGCTACGATACGGTGGGCTTCTACGCTTTCGGCAAGGCCAGCAAGTCAGTCAGCCTAGCCGGCTATACGGTCACGGCCCAATCCACCATCGTACAGGCCAATAACTACCTCTACCTGTTCCGTGGCGACGAACAGACCCCGCTGCGTTGGAACGGCCAGTGGGACAGTGACTTTGAGCTAGTGCCGGACACCAGCCTGCCGACCACCTACGGCAGCATCCCGAAGAGCAGCCAGGCCACCTACTACCAGAACCGGCTTTGGGTGCAGTCCGGCAAGGACAACGTGGCAGCCTCGGACGTACTTGCCTTCACGGACTACGACCCGGTCGCCAACGAGTTCAGCATCAACACTGGCAACTCGGACTACGTCGTTGCGACGTTCCCATTCGGCACCAACACGCTGGTCGTCTTCAAGAACAAGTCGATCCTTGCTCTGAACAACGTCGAGGGCTCGTTGCTAGACGTGACGACGACTGAGGTTACCCGGCAGGTGGGTCTGATTGGCATCAATGCCGTGACCTCCATTGGGCCGGATCTAGCCTACGTCAGCTACGGGAACATCAACCTGCTGACGCTGACGAGCACGAACAACGCCCTCCAGCACAAGACCCTGCCGCTGTCCGCCCGCATCCGTAAGATTATGGACCGGGTGAACTGGGAGGTTGGGCACAAGATCAGCCTAGGCTACTGGAGCAACCGCCTGTACGTGGCCCTGCCGCTGGATAACAGCCTCTTCTGCAACTCGGTCGTCGTCTACAACTTCATCACTGAGCAGTGGTTCGGTGAGTGGGCGTTTAACGACGACATGAACATGTGCATCCAGGGCTGGCAGGTTGTCGGCTACCTTGGCCTGCAGCGCCTGCACGCCATCACGGAGGATGGACGGATCTTCGTTACGGATGAGGGCCAGAACGACATTAGTGGCACGACCTTGTGCGAGATCTCCACGCAACTGGTGACCCGCGCTTACGATACGGACGGACTGAACCACATCCAACGGCGCATGCACCTAGATGTGGCCAGTAACCGGCCTAAGTTCTCCGTCTCGACCTTTACGGAGGGTGCCAGCGAGGAGTCCGTCCTGATCACGGACCAGACCTACAGTCGGGCCGATAGCTGGAAGTATGCGGATTCCGCATATGACCTGACGAATGCCAACAACGACTACAACCGGGCCTACCGGAAGGATTACTCGACCGGACCCAACAGCATCCAGCCTGGCACCGGGTTTGAGCCGGAAATGACCCAGGAACTGCGTTTGCCGTTGATTTCCCGGCGTCAGGGCCGCCTGAGTTGGATTGAGGTCACCAACACCCAAGGTTTCATCTCTGTCATGTCGGTCGGGTACGAGACCCGCCCCGGCCAACGCAGCAACTACGTCCAAGTCTAACCATGGCCAACGTCACTCCAGGCTACACCTTCACGGGGACTACGGACCCGATCACCTACACCAAGCTGAATCTGGTCTCCCAACCTGTGGTGACCATCGGCAATGATGAGGTGACCTCTTCGATGATTGCTTCCGGCGTTACGCTGGAGGATGTGACCGTCACGGGCGGCTTAGACGTGGCGGACACTGGGCTGACGGTGACGGCGGGTGGGGCGACTATCACGGCGGGTGGCATCACGGTCACGGCTGGTGGGGCCACGGTGACGGCCGGCGGGCTAACGGTCACGGCAGGAGGGGCTACGATCTCCGCTGGGGGCCTTACGGTGACTGCTGGCGGAGTGACGCTGGGCACCGGAACCGGCCTGTTCACGGCAGCCACTACGGAGACCTTTGCGGGCACGATTGCGCTGACGTTCGGTGCGGACAAGGGTAATACCCGCATCATTGACTGCTCGTCCAGCACCGCGTCCACGCTCAATGCGGCCAGCGTGCCTGCGGCAGGCTACATCCTGATCATCCGGTTCAAAACGGACGGTACGGCGAGCAACACGATCACCTTTGGCACGAATTTCAAGAAGACGGGCACGTATGCCTTGAACAGCGCCAATCACTACTACCAGATCATGTTCGTCTCGGATGGCACCTTCCTGTGCGAGGTCTGCCGTTCCGGCGGCGCCAACTAATCCAAACCGGAGAACCTTACAATGGCTGAGCCCCTTCTTCCCCGCGATGATGTGTCCGTATTCGGAATGGACGATACCGCTGGAGGTATCTTTGGCTTTCCGAGCTTTGAAGGCTACCGGACGGATCAGGTTCTGGCCAAGAACAGGATGGAGTTGGAGCAGCAGTACGGCCGCCGCCCCGAGCAGCCGCTGAACATCGGATTTGGCGCGGGTGGCATTGATGCTGCCGGTCCAGTGCAGATGAACCCGTTTGTCGTCAGCACTACCCCATATTCGGGGATGTTTGACTACACCTTCGGGAATACCCTCGGTACTGGAGGTTTCCAAGCTCCTACTGGCACGCTTGGAGGTGGAGCTAATGTAGGTGGCGGCGGTGGTGATGTTACTACGCTACCTCCGTTTGTTGTAACCGAAACGACCACGGCTCCAATCAGTAACCTCAACCTACTTGGCTATGATACCACTGCCCCGTTTACGGGACCAGTTGCCGGTAATCTTCCAACTGGGGATGGTGGAGCTACGGTACTTCCTCCAGTCGAAGTTACAGCCAAGAAGGACGAACTGCCCGTTGGTTGGGACGATCCTAACTATACTTCAAAGCCTGATTGGTTCCGTGATTACATTAATAAGACTGGAGCGTTCGACCCTGTTAAACTTCCCAAGTTTACGGTTACAGAGACCAAGGACAAGAAGAAGGACGAGGATGTCGTCATACCTGATCTTACCGTAAAACGGGTGCCGTCTACGGGAACTCTGACCCTAGACACTAGTGCGGACCCAAATGCTGGTAAGGTATTTATGGGTCCGGTGGCTGGAACGACCCCCAGTTCCGGCGCGACTGCTGGTGGCGGTTCTACTGCTACCACCACGGGTGGTAAGACCACTCCCGAGCGCGACTTCGCCAAGGAACTTGGCATCACCTTAGCTGGCCTGCAGAAGTACCAGCCTGAGTTGCTGGGGATGTACAAGGATCTCTACCAGTCGTTCATGCCGCAGGGCCTGACGGCGGCAGAAGCCAGCAGTTTGGGCCAGATGCGGTTGGATGAGGAGAAGCTGAATCGCCTCCGCCAGGGCATCCTGAGCCCCGAGGACATCCGTACGGCTACGCAAGGTGCCCGTGAGGCCTATGGTGCCCGCGGTCAGGTGTTCGCCCCTGGGGCCATTGGAGCGGAGATCTTAAACCGCGAGGCTGTCCGCCAGCAGCGGGAGGATCAGGCTCGTGCTGCTTATCAGCAGTCGATGGGCAACGTGCTGAACGTGTCCAATCTGCAGACGGGTAACATCTTCCAGCCGATTGGGAATCTGCTCTCCAGCACGTTTAACCCGCTGGGTGCTTACCCGGCGGACGTGTACGGGACCAACGTCAATGCGGCTCTGGCCCGCGACATCGCGGACCGAAACAAGGAGGCCGCAATCGAGTCAGCCCGTATTTCTGGTGCAGCCGGAAGTTCCGCTGCTAAAACTGCCGCCGGCGGCCAAGCGGCTGGCGCAGTTGGCAGCGTTATCGTGGCCAAGATCATGTTCTCCTGCATGCCAGCAGATCAGTGCATCGATACGCCGTCCGGTCCCAAGGCCGTCAAAGACCTCAAGGGTGGCGATGCCGTCATTGGCTACGACGGCGAGGAGGCGGTTATCGTGCAGGCGTGCAGTTGGAACCAGGATCCCACGCGCACGTTCCTCACGATTACCCGCGAGGATGGCAGTGCCTTCACGGTGTGCGACACCCACAAGATCCTTGGCATCCCTGCGATGGAGTGGGCGGAAGGCGCCGACATGGGCGGCAGCCGCATCAAGTCCATCACGGCCAGCAATGGCCTGCTGACGAGCTACGACATCCTAACTAATCAGGGTGGCTACCGGATTGCCGGGGTGCCCGTGAATTCGATGATCCCTGAGATGAGCATGATGGCCGCAAGGCTTGCTGCTTTGATGGAGGCTAGTGTCGGTCAGAATCCCGCCTAAACGCCATGCCGTACAATCCACAGATTCAAGACATCAGCGGTCAGTTGATCGCGCAGGGCATGTCGCAAGCCAATGCGTCCCGCGCCAGGGCGATTGAATCGCTTGGTCAGTCATTTGCCCAGTTTGCTGGAACGCTCACAACTGGGCTGAAGCAGTACCAGCAGAACCAGTTCATGACCAAGCAGGCCATGGGCAAGTTTGGGGCGCAGTTGGAGGATCCCAACTTCAAGAAGTACGTCACGGATGTTTTGGCGGAAGATCCTAACGCCCCGACAGTGCCGGAGCCGCTCAAGAAGGCATTTAAGAATGCACAAAAGGGCGACGTGGATGTATACGATGCCGCCCTGCTCGGCAGTTTTGCGGATGCCTACAAGGATAATCGCGAAAATCAGTTGCTGCGGGCGCAGGCTGATGCTGCGAAGCCCAAACTCCCCGAGGGCCAGATCATGGATATGGCCACCTATCGGGCGACGATTGCCGCATATCCCGAGGTAGATTTTCAGGCTAAAATGCTGCCGGATGGACGGGTGGCTGTGCAGAGTGGTGGTGCGCGGGCTCCGTTGCAGCCCAACCTGCGCGAGATTGATCTGGGCAACCGCGTGATCCGCGTGGATCAGAACAACCGGGTGGTGGCCGAATATATGAAGGCCGAGCCTGGCACGATGTTGGTTGGCGAAGGTGCTGGTGGTCCGGTTGGTGCGGCTCCGGCTCCTGCGGCTGCCCCTGCGCCTGCGGCTCCTGCTCCGGCTGTTCCCCCGATGCTCAGTCGGTTTCAGCAGGCTGCGGAGGCTCCCGCTGGCCCGATGGCGCTTGGTCGCTTCATGCAGTCGCCTACTCAGGCTGGCCCGATGGCGTCGCTTGGCCAGTTTGCCGGTCCTCCGCGGGCTGCTGTTGCGGCTCCAACGCCCGCCCCGGCTCCGGCCTCGGCTGCGGCACCTGCGCCGGCCCAAGGTGGCGGGATGCGGATGGTGGACATCCCTGGCAGCAAGCGCGACATTGAGAGGCGTGAAGCTGAGGCTCAGAAGGTAGCTGCGGAACGTGCGCGGGCTGAAAAGGCTCAGAACCTGATGTTCACCATCGAGGGGATCGAGCCTTTGATTGGCCCGCTGTCCGTTGGGTTTGTTGGCCAGAAGACCAAAGGCCAAGGTGGAACTCCGGCGGCCAGCATGGCCGCGCTGCTTAAACAGGTGCAGGCCGCTACGGCTTTTGACGAGCTTACCAAGCTCAAGGAATCCAAGACCTCGCTTGGTCAGGTTGCCATCAAGGAAATCGAACTATTGCAGAACGCGGTGGTGGCGCTCGATCAGGATATGTCGGAAGAGGTTTTCCGCCGGCAGTTCGCAGAGTTGAAACGGCGGACTCAGCAGACGATCCAGCGGCTCAACATCCTTGAGCGTGACCGTCAGGCTGGCCTTACCGAGCCCTCGCAGGACTACTTCAAGGTGGGTGGCAAAACGCTTGAAGACCTCAACCGTGAAGCCGCCGCCAAAAACGCGCCCGCAGATCCGCTTACGACCTTGGAAAAGGGCGGCAAGTGGACGGTCAGGAAGTAACCCAAGGAATTAGCGATGGCCACCAAACCTATTGAACTGACCAGCGACGCATCTGGCCGCACGTACACTTGGAACAAGTCGGAGCCACCCACCGACGCGGATATTGCCGAGTTGATGGCAGCGGACCGTGCTTTCCTTGAGGAACGTGCGGAAGGCCAGCAGAAGCTGCTAGAGGCGGCCAAGACGGGTGCTATGTTCAGTGGCCTAGCTTCCCTCAACCCAGTTCAGTTCCGCGAGTCGATGAAGGCCATCGCTACTGAGGTTGCGCCTTCGCTGGTAGAAGGTGGGGTCACGACGGCTGCACAAGGCGCTGGTGCTATTCTTGCCGGCCCTCCCGGTGCCGTGGCGGGTGGCGCTATGGGTGGCGCTGTGGGCAACGTCATTGCACAGGCGATGCGCGGTCAGGAGATTTCCGGTCCCGAGATTGCTGGTGCTGCTGCATCAGGAACGGTGCCTGGAGGCGGCGTTACCAAGATGGGTGTCCGTGGCCTTGCCAAAGAAGCTGGCAAACAAGCGGGTGCCAACATTGGCGGTCTTGCCCTGCAACGCCTGATGGAAGGTAAGCCGCTCGATGAGAAGGAGGCAGCGATGTTCACTGGCATGGCTGCTGTGTCCACCGCCCTTGGTAAACTGGTGGACCCCGGCAAGATAGCTACTGCTGTTGAGCGCCGCGCCATTCACGATCAGCAGAATGATCTGGCCATGAAGGCCTTGCAGTCGAAGGGAATGAAGATCCTGCCTTCGATGCGGAACCCGGCACGCCTCAACAAGGCGCTGGAAGCCATTTCTGGCCGAGAGGCAACCATTGCGGAAATCCGTCAGCTTAACGAGGAGCTATTTACTGGAATAGCTACGGCCCAAGTTGGGATTCAGCCCACAAAAGGCGTGCTACTCAGCAAGCAATTGGATGACGCCAAAGCAGAGGCATCCAAATTCTTTGGCGAGATCAACGATCTTGCTGCCAAGCATGCCGATGATCTGGAGGCTCTCAGGAAGACGGAACTTACCGCTTCCAATGCCCATGAGCTTGAGGTGATCCGTTCCGATCCGGCCTACGTTGAGAAAACGTCTGAGCTTACCGTTAAGGCTAAGGCTGATGCGGATAAGTTTCTCCGCGCCAAGGATGAATTGCGTCTAGCCAATAAGCAGTTTGACCGGACCAACGTTCGCGAGGATCTGGATAAGGTCAAATACTGGCAGGAGAAGAGCGATGAGTACGCCAAAGATCTTGAGGATGGGCTCAAGGCAATGGACCGGGAAGATCTTCATAAGAAGTTCTTGGAGGCCAGGCGTAAGATCGGAATGATCAATGAGATTGAGGATGCGTTAACGCCTGGCGATTTCGTTGACCCACAGAAGCTGGCTAAAGCCCAAGAACGTGCCGTTCCGTTTACTGGCGATCTGGCCAATTTGGCCCGATTTGCCAATGATCCGCGATTCAAAGCGGTCACAAGTCTTCAAGTGAAGGAACCGTCATCCCCCGGTCGTTTGAGCGGGCTTATGGATGTTATGACGGAGCCGGGTCGCACGCTGCTCAAATCCGACCTCTATCAGAAGTTTGTCGCGGCTGCTGATCCAACCGCCATGCCGGATTTCATCGCCCGTTTTGCCCGCACCAGCGCCCAGGCCGAGATGGAGAAGCAGGAGGCCCAGAAGAACCGGGTGCTGGAGTTTTACAAGAACGTCTATCCCCGCCAGCAGCCGCCCCAGCCGCCCCAGCAGCCCCAGCAGGCCCAGCAGGCCCCGCGCCCCGTCCCCTTCCGATAACCATGCCCTTCAAATCCAAGGCTCAATCCAAGGCCTGCTTCGCCTCCGGCGGCTTCGATGGCGCCGTCAACTGCATGAAGTGGGCGAAGTCCACCCACTACAAGAAGCTCCCCGCAAAAGTTAAGAAGAAGAAGTAACCACCATGAAGATCAAGAACGGCAACCTGCCCCGCTCCAACTACAGCCCGTGCGCCTGCAATCCGTCCGCTGAGGATCGCCTTGGCAACGGGGTGCCCGAGACCGTCCAGCGGCCCGCCCGCAAGGTCTACGAGTGCGAGGAGATCACGCCCAAGATGAAGATCACCACCAAGGGCTACAAGGTGGTCGAGATGAGCCGGATGGAAGAAGAGGAGGACTAAGTGTCCTTGCTGGACATCCTCTTCAATGCGGCTGGCGGCGGCGTCGTCGGCTCGCTGCTGCATCTCGGTTCCTCCTGGTTTGAGACCTACCGGAAGCGGAAGGAGGCCGAGGTGCAGATCATGCTGCTGAACGCCCAGATGGCGGCAGCGGAGAAGGAGGCGGCGTGGAAGGCCTTTGCCGAGAGCCAGAAGGCTGGGCAGGGCCTGACCGCCATCCCCGAGGGCACCAGCACTTGGATGACCAATGTCTACGTGGGCGTGGATGCCTTGCGGGCGTTTACCCGCCCCGCCCTGACGTGGATTGGAGTGCTCTTGGTGGCTGGCATCTACTTCAACGCCCCGGTTGATCAGCAGGCCACGATGCAGGACGAGATCCAGTTTGGCTGCTGGACGATGATCTTCTGGTTCTTCGGAGCCAGGTACAGCAAACCCACCAAATGAGCGCCGAGGAACTCTCCTCCATCAAGGAGGCATTGAACCGCATTGAGAAAGCCCTGACCGGGGATCCTGAGATGGGCCATACCGGCATTGCCGACCGGCTCAAGGCGGTGGAGATGCAGGCGCGGGAGACGGACCGGAAGCTTCTCCTTTGGTCCGGCATCTTTACCGGCATCTGGATGTTCATCAGCATCTTTATCGGCTGGCTGAAGAGCAAACTGTCGGGATGAATGGGAAGCGGTTCGTCGTCGTCGCGGACACCCATGGCGACATGGTGGACGAGGCGGCCGCGTCCGCCTTCTTTGCCTTCCTAGCGGACTGGAACCCCCAGATCCGCGTGCATGCTGGGGACGCCTACGACTTCCGCAACCTGCGGAAGGGGGCCTCGGATGACGAGAAGGCACTGAGCTTGGAGGACGACTGGCGGATGGCCAATGAGTTCCTTGGCCGGCTGTTCGCTACCGGCAAGGAGAACCACTTCCTGCGGGGCAACCATGACGAGCGGCTCTGGGTCTGCGCCGGCGCGGCCTCCGGCCTCCTGCGGGACTACGCCTGCGATGGTATCCGGCGGATCGAGGCCCTGATGCGTAAACATTCCGCCAAGATGTTGCCCTATGACTCGGAGCGGGGCGTGCTGCGTCTAGGCAAGCTCTCCGTCGTCCATGGCTACCATACCGGGTATGTGGCCACCCGTACCCACGCGAATATCTACGGGAACGTCCTGCACGGCCATACTCACACGATTGAGACTGCGCCTACGCCTCATATCTTCCCCGTCGAGGCCCGTGGCATAGGGTGCCTCTGCCGGCGGGATATGGACTACGTGAACGCCAAGACAGCCAAGCTGCGGTGGGGGCAGGGCTGGGCCTACGGCACGATCTTCCCTGACGGATCCTATGAAGTCTTCCAAGCCCGCAAGGTCGCCGGCAAGTTCCGGTGCGCCTCGGAAATCTCAGCCTACTGAGTCCTGGGCCGAGGCCTTCCGCCGGGCGCTCTGCACCCGGCAGGTAGATGTAGTGCCGGATGGATTCTTCATGACCCAGCAATGGGGCAGGATCGTGGGAAAATCCGACAGCCACACACGGCGGATGCTCCTGGCAGGCGTGAAGGAAGGGAAGGTGGAGCGGAAAGACTTTCGCGTGCAGGTCGGTCGGATCATCCGCACGGAAACCCATTACCGGCTTACAGGGTCTCGATCAGTATCTCTGTCCTCCGCTCGGCCTTGGCCACCTTGCGCTGACGGAAGATGAGTTCGATGGTGCCAGGGTCGTCCTCTGGGATGAGGCCCTCGTACCGTAGGGCATCGATCAGGGGCTTGCAGCCACCGACTCCGTTGTCGATGTCGAGGAGCTTGGCCCCGTAGCGGGTGATCGTAAGCCGATAACGAGCGCCTGCCTGGCCTCCGCTTTGAGCCGCGTGAGGAT
>Ga0315901_10007558_pt1 | contig 12806 bp, 12 predicted proteins | sample LakEriMetagenome_10_FD_203761 | JGI IMG/M metagenome (GOLD analysis project Ga0315901, IMG submission 203761) | Freshwater fungal communities from buoy surface, Lake Erie, Ohio, United States - Buoy 2 MA116 | ecosystem: Environmental > Aquatic > Freshwater > Lake | place: USA: Lake Erie, Ohio... | reverse complement strand
GGAGAAGTCGCGGTCGCCGAGCGGCAGGTAGGCCTCGCCGACCGGCTTCAGGCCCCGCGACTTGAGGTATTTCTTGGCGATGAAGTTCGCCGTCCGCGGGAACACGTAGTCGGAGCCGACGAGAAAGGCCTTCTTCCTGTCGCCGCCCGCCGGGCCGAGCAGCCAGTCGAGGGCGGGGAGGATCTGCTGGTTGGGGAGCGTCCCGCCGTAGACGCAGGAGGGCGACGCCTCGTTGCCCTCGTACTGCACCGAATAGAAGAGCAGCTTCTTCGCCGCCTCGAAGATCGGCAGCACGGCCTTGCGGCTGACGCTCGTCCAGCAGCCGAAGACGGCCACCACCTCGGCCTCGAGCAGCTGCCGGGCCCGCTTCACGAACAGCTCGGGTCGGGAGCGGGGGTCGGGGGCCCGCATCACGACCCTGCGGCCGAGGATGCCGCCGGCCGCGTTGATCCGCTCCACCGCGTGGATCTCGACGTCGCGGAGCGACGTGGCGCTGATCGCCAGCGGCCCGGTCTGCGAGTGGAGCAGGCCGAGCGTCACCTCGCCCTGCCGCGGCACCCCCAGCGAGCAGCCCACGAACACGCCCGGGGCGAGGGCCCGCGCGGCGGCGAGCGTGGCGGCCGCGCCCCGCGCGACCGCGGCCCGGCGGCCGATCCGCCCGTCTCCGGCGCGGCCTGGCTGGGAAGGCGTCATTGCTCGTTCATCCGCTTGTAGAGGACCTCGAACGCCTCGGCGGAGATGCTCACGTCGCCGCGGAACGGCTGGTTCATGTCGAAGATCAGGTGCATCATCACGCCCAGGTAGGCGGCGAGGATGCCGCCGAGGACGAGCTGGGTGATGAACCGCATGTCGAACAGCCAGCAGATCGCCATGTTGAGCACCGCGCCCAGGAGCATCACGTACCACATCGTGGAAGGCAGCGACGAGTGGACGGAGAACAGCCGCATCCGCCGGCACTCGAGGAAGTTGTTGAACTGCCGCAGGGCCTCGGCGTGGACGATCTCCTCGGCGGGCGTCTGCGGCTGGAACTCGAGCAGCTTCTCGTGGAAGGCCTCGGCGCGGATCGTGCCCTCCTCCGGCGTGATGCCGCGTTGCTGCAGGGGCCAGGCGTAGTTGATCACATAGCGGGTGTAGTCCCGCAGGAGCCAGCGGAGGTTCTGGCCGAAGGGCTCGCGGTAGCGGGAGACGTCCTCGTACAGCGCCGAGAGCGCCGCCGCCTCGCGGGTCACGTTCTCGCCGGCGTCGGCGACGTTCTGGTAGGCGGTGACGGCGATCAGGCCGAGGAGCAGGCCGTAGAACACGCAGAAGCAGGAGAGCACGTAGCCGACGATGTCGTTCTGCCCCGGCGTGTGGCGGACGACCTGCCGCAGCAGGGGCCGGACGAGGATCGAGCCGACCCAGTAGAAGCCCACGAACGAGCCGATGAAGATGAGCGAGGCCTTCCAGGCCGGCAGATCGTAGAGCCAGTAGAAGTCTTCGACCGAGGGCAGCATCGCGGGTCCGTCGCGGGATGGGGCGGGGCGGCCGAGGCCGTCGGCACGATCGTACCAGCGGCCTGCCGAGCCTGCACCCGTCGGGCCGCGGCTCGGTTCTGTCTGAAAACGCGGCCAGCTTGGCTGCGCCGCGGATTTTTGAGTGGATCGAGGCGGCCGAGCCAAGCCGTATCAAGCCGCTCCGGCGGGCGAAGCCAACGAAGAGCCGCCCGAAAAGACCAAGCAAACGGACCCGCAGAGTTTTCAGACAGAGCCTACTCGACGGCGTCGCCGTCGAGGGCGTAGATCGCCAGGTGCCGGCCGTCGGGTCCCCGCAGCTCGTCCACGCGGAAGGTGCCGGCGACGGCCACGGGGCGGATCGAGAAGTTGGCGGTCCGGCCGGGCCGCATCCGCACGACGATGCAGTCGTGCAGGGCGGCGCCGGGCCCGAAGCAGCACTCCTGGTTGTCGCGGACGAGCACGAACTGCGTCAGCCCCGCCTGCTGGAAGCTGGGGAGGATGTAGCCGCGGATCCGCACCGGCTGCCGCTCGAGCACCGTCACCCGCTTGGGGAGCAGGTCGCGGGTGAAGGGGTCGCCCTTTTGCATCTCGAACTTGATGTCGTCGAAGGTGATCTCCCGAGGCCGCAGCGGCGGCTCCGCAGTGGCCGCGGGCTGCGGGCGGCTCTCGACCGGCGCGGCCGCGGCGGGCGGCGGCGGCTTCGCGGCAGGCGCGGCCGGCGAGCCGCAGCCGGCCAGGCCGACGATCACCGCCGGGCATGCGAGGAGGAGCAGTCGCCGGGGCATGGCTTCCGGGCCGTCTAGCGGGCGCGGGCATCCTCGATGTGGTAGAGCACCCCGCCGCCGATCTCCGGGGCGCCGGCCGGCCGCACCTGGAACCGGCCGGCGATCTTCACCAGCCGGGAGGTGAACTCGATCCCGGCGGGATCGGCCAGTTGCACGAGCACACGATCGGTGATCTTCGGGTTGCCGCCGAAGCAGCAGTCGCCCTGGTCGCGGACGAGGAGGAACTGGCGGATGCTCCGGGTCTGATTGCCGGGATACATGTAGCCCTTGAGGAGCACGTCGCGGCCGGTGAGGGCGAGGGCCGTCTCGGGCGGCCGGTCGGCCGGGTCGCCCGGCAGCGGCTGGAGCGCCGCGTAGGAGAGCCGCTCGAAGCCCGCCGGCAGCTCGGCGGCGTAGACGGTGGCGAGCCGGAACAGGCCGCCGGCCAGCGCCGCCGCCGAGACGAGGATCGCCGCCAAGGCCAGCGGCCGGCCGGTGAGGGCCGTGGGCCGGCGGGCGATGTCCCGCAGGGCCACCGAGCCGAGGGCCATGCCGACGACCGGCACGACCGCCAGCCACCAGTCGAGGAAGGCCAGCGGCGCGAGCAGGGCGACCACGACGGCGGCGATCGCCACCCCGGAGACGGCCCGATACTCGGCGTCGTCCGCGGCGCGGGCGGCGCGAACGGCGACGGCAGGCGGCGCCTCGAACAGCCCGGTGGACATGACACGCTCCAGCATCCCGCGGGCCGCCGTCGCGACCGCCCGAGCAATCTTACACCGCCGGCCGGCCGCCGGTTCCCGGCCGCAGCAGCAGCCGCGAGACGATCGCGATCACGGCCACCGCGGCCGCCCACGCCACCCACTTCCACCGGGCCGGGTCGGTCGCCGCCGGTGCCGCCGCGACGGCGGGTTCCCCGGCAGGTGCCGGCTCCGGTGCGGCCGTCCCCTCCTCGGCGCCGATCACCGGTGCGATGCGCCGTGCCAGCGCCCGATCGTCCTCGGGCGGCGTGTCGGCCGGCGGGACGCTCGGCACATTGCCCGCGCCAGGATCGTCCTCGGATGCCGCGGCGGGAGTGGGGTTGGGCGGGGACGCGATCGCGGCGGCCAGGCCGGCGAGCGTGGCCGCGCGGCGGCAGGCCTCGGGGTCGATCGTCTCCAGTTCCGCGACGGCCGCGGCCGCCTCCGGCAGCGGGCAGGCGCGGAGGTAGTTCACGATCGGCTCGCGGACGAAGATGTTGTCGGCCTGCGCGTCCTTGAAGATGGCGACGAGCCTGTCCACCACCGACCAGTCCTGCCACCGCGCCAAATCGGCGATCACCAGGTCGGCGAGCTTCGGCTCGTCGAGCAGCAGCCGCAGCGACGCGAGCACCCGTTCCCGCGGCACGAGATCCGACTCCTCGCCCAGAAATCTCAACGCCATCACCGCGGCGTAGGTCTCCGCGAACGGCACCTCGCGGCCCTCCCGCCGGAGGAACAGCCGATCCACGAGGTCGAGCGCCGCGGGGCCGCGGATCGCGACGTAGCAGGCGATCAGGGCGTCGAGCCCGCCGCGGATCTCGGCCTGCTCGGCGGGCAGCGGCGCGCCCGTGGCGGTCTTGCCCTCGAGGATCGCCCCGATGCGATCGGCGTCGGCCGGGGAGCCACAGACCCCGAGCATCGTGGCGTAGAGCCGGCGGCGGTTGGCCTGCACCTTCGGGTTCTCGATCCACCCGAGCAGCTTCGCGGGGTTCATCCGGTCCTCGAGGCCGCGAACGTCGGCATACGGGGCGACGGCGAACTCGTCGTAGGCGTCCCGGGCGAGCGCGTCGTCCTCGTCCTCGAGGTGCCGCTCGAAGAACGCCAGCCGGTCGGGGCCCTTTTCGGGCAGCGCGCCGAGCTGCCTGACGTAGCCCACGGCCCGTTCACCCAGCGGGATCGGGCTCGACCAGACGAGGTTCGGCGGCTCGACGCCCATCAGCAAAAACAGCGCGCCGATCGGCTTCTCCTCCAGGAGGATCGTCTCCAGCGGCTGGCCGTCGGCACCCAGCAGGCCGGCTTCGGCGACGAGATCGGAGCCCTTGAGCACCTCGACGACCCGGAACTTCCCCTTGGGCAGCGGTCCCTCGGCCCGCGGCGCAAGCGCCGCCGCCGGCGGCGGCTCCACGAGCCGGGCGATCACCGCCGCCTGGCTCTGGGCGATCTCCTGCGCGAAGGTGAGTGACACCGCCGAGCAGAACGGGCAGGCCGCGGCCCGGGTGGCCAGGCCGGCCACGGCCACGAGGCTCAGGAGCAGGGAAGCCGGCGGGAAGCGTCGCATGCGGGAATTGTAGCGGTCAGCCCAGCCACTTCGCGACGTCAGTTCGATACGCCGCCAGGGCGGGCAGGAGCGCAGCGGCGACCGCCACCGCGATCAGAAACGGCACCAGCAGCAGCTCCGCCAGCGGCGCCGCCGAGAGCAGGCCCACCGGCACGCCCGTGTTGGCCGTGATCCACGGGCCGAGCGCGGCCACGATCCCATGGCCCAAAAGCCAGCCCACGAGCCCGCCGCCCACCGCCAGGATGACCGCCTCCAGGAGCACCGTGGCGAGCACGTGCGCCCGCCGCGCGCCCAGCGCCCGCATCACCGCCACGTCGCGGCTCCGCTCGAGCGAAGAGCCGACCATGCTCACGAGGATCCCGATCGCCGAGACGAGCACGACCAGCGCCGTGACCAGGAGGAGCACCAGCTCGATCGGCCTCACGAACAGGTCGAAGAGCTCGCGGATCACGCGGACGGGCATCGCGGCCTGGGCGTCGCGGCCCTCGTTGAGCGCCTGGTGCAGCCCCATCGCCATCAGCTCGGGCGGCATGTTGGGCAGCGCCGCGGTGGCCACGAGGATCGCCGTCACCTCCCGCTGCTCCGCGGGCAGCGGCCGCGGCCGCCCCGCCGCGTCGCCCGGCGGCGGGCCGCCGGCGGGCTGGCCCTCGACCGGCTTGGCATGCCCCTCCTGCAGATAGAAGCCCTCCATGTTCACGTACACGCCGCGGTCCACGGGCGTGCCGGTGCGGGCGAGGATGCCGGCCACCGTGAACGGGTCGTGCACGGGACCGTCGTCGGCGGCGTGCGTCGGGGCGAAGGTGTCGCCCACCTCGAGGCCGAGGGTCTCGGCGACGCTCCAGCCCAGCACGCCCTCGAAGAAGGCGTCGTCCCGGAGGTTGCGGCCGGAGGCGAAGCGGAAGGCCCCGCCGGCCGGGGCGAGGCGGTCGAAGTAGTCGGCGTTCGTGCCCACGACGCGGTAGCCGCGAAAATAATCCCCCATGCAGATCGGCACCGCGGCGGCGACGCTGCCCGCGTACCGGCCGGCGACGCCGTCGGCCCGCCGGGCGGCGGGCAGGAAGTCCTGGTAGACGCTCCAGGGCACGTTCTCGATCGGCTTGCTGATCAGGTAGACGCTGTTGAGCACCAGCTGCAGCGGGCTGCCCTTGGCCCCCACGATCATGTTGTAGCCCAGCCCGGCGCCGCTCTCGAAGGCCCGCTTCACGACCGCGCCGGTGACCAGCGTGGCCACGACCAGCGCCACGCCGAGCGCCAGCGACAGGGCCGTCAGCGAGCTCGTCGCGAGCCGCTGCCGGATGTTCCGCCAGGCGATGCCGAGGAGAGTCATGGTTTCACGCGGCGCAGCCGTCCCTGGCCCGTGCCGGCCGGACCGGCGGCGGATCGTCCGCTGCCTGGCGGATGCACGGGCGGGTTAGGCATGCGCGGCTCCTGACGACACCGCCGCGCGGTTGAAGTCCTCGAGCCGCAGCCGGCGGGGGAACTGGGCCGCCACGGCCGGGTCGTGCGTCACCAGCAGCAGCGCCACGCCCTGCTCGGTGCAGGTGCCGCGGACGAGGTCGATCACCTGCCGCTGGTGGGCGGCGTCCACGCTGGCCGTCGGCTCGTCGGCGAGGATCGCCCGCGGCCGGTTGGCGAGCGCCCGGGCCACCGCCACCCGCTGCTGCTGCCCCACGGACAGCGCGGCCGGCTTGTGATGCAGGCGCTGCGCCAGGCCCACGGAGGCCAGCAGGTCGGCGGCCCGCCAGCGGTCGGGCTTGCCCGAGCCGAACGACATCGCCACGAGCACGTTCTCCAGGGCCGTGAAGCCCGGCAGGAGGTTGAACTGCTGGAACACGAGGCCGAGCTTGTCGGCCCGGACCTGGTCGCGGCGGGCCTCGGCGAGGCGGGTGATGTCGAGGCCGTCGATCCGCACGCTCCCCGCGTCGGGCCGCATGATCCCCGAGATCACGTGCAGCAGCGTGGACTTGCCGGAGCCGCTTTGCCCCTCGAGGGCGCATTGCTCCCCTTCGGCGACCGCGAAGGCGGGGACGTCGAGCACGTTCACCGTCTCCCCGCCGGGAAGCCGGAACGACTTCGTGACCTGCTCGAGCTGGATGACGGGCGGGACGGTCATGGCGGCTCCGACAACTTAGCAGACCGTGGCCTCGCGACCGCCGCCGCCGGCCGCGGCCGCGAAACCGGCCGTTTCGCCCGGCCCGATTGAGCGGCCGCGGCGGCGCACGGTATATTCCCCGCCCTTGCCGGTCGCCGCGTGCGGCCGGCGGGCACGGATCCGCGGCGTCGCGGGCCGCGCCGCCCCCGCCCCAGGAGCCCGCCTGTGTCCATTCGCGTCGGCATCAACGGTTTCGGCCGCATCGGCCGCCTCACCTACCGCGCCATCTACGAGAAGTTCGGCCTGAACGGCGACGTGCAGGTGGTCGCCCTCAACGACCTCACCGACGCCAAGACCAACGCCCACCTCCTGGAGTTCGACTCCAACTACGGGCCCTTCAGGGGGAAGGTCTCCTACGATGGCAACGACCTCGTCGTGGACGGCAAGCAGATCAAGGTCTTCGCCGAGAAGGATCCCGGCGCCATCGACTGGTCGAGCCAGGGCGTGCAGGTGGTCGTGGAGAGCACGGGCTTCTTCACCGACGCCACGAAGGCCGTGGCCCACAAGCGGGGCAGCGTGAAGAAGGTGGTGATCTCGGCCCCGGCCAAGAACGAGGACCTGACGATCGTGCTCGGCGTCAACAACGAGATGTACGACCCCGCCAAGCACCACGTGATCTCCAACGCCTCCTGCACGACCAACGGCCTGGCGCCGGTGGCCAAGGTGCTCCACGAGACCTGGGGCATCGACCGCGGCCTGCTGACCACGGTGCACGCCTACACCAACTCGCAGAAGACGGTGGACACGGCCGCCAAGGACCTGCGGGACGCCCGGGCCGCGGCCCTGAACATCGTCCCCTCGAGCACCGGTGCCGCGAAGGCCGTGGGCCTGGTGATCCCCGCCCTGCAGGGCAAGTTCACCGGCATGGCCTTCCGCGTGCCGACGCCGACGGTGAGCGTGGTGGACTTCACGGCGCTGCTCGCCAAGGAGGCCTCCCCGGCCGACATCAACGCCGCCATGAAGAAGGCGGCCGAGGGCCCGCTCAAGGGCATCCTCCGCTACACGGAGAAGGAGCTCGTCTCCACCGACCTCAAGGGCGATCCCCACAGCTCGATCTTCTCGGCCGTGGACACGATCGGCCTGGGCAACTTCGTCAAGGTGGTGAGCTGGTACGACAACGAGTGGGGCTACTCCAACCGCGTCGCCGACCTGCTGAACTTCCTCGAGGATCGCGGGCTGTGAACTTCGCGCAGCCGGGCCATCCATGGCCCCGGCTGCTTTCGCATTCGGAGGCACAGCCAAGGTGTGCCTCGAATGCGGCGGACGCCATCCGGGCGTCCGTCGCGTAAGCCACCACAGGCCCGAAGGGATGCGCCGGGGCGAATCACAGCCCCCCGCAGGCGACGCACGCCGGCCGCGCGGCCGGCGGCGCGGGTCAGGAGAGTTCCTCGACGTCGCCGATCGTGAAGCGGGGAAATCCGTGATACGCGACCGCGTACCCCCCGACGATCATGTAGTCAACGCCGTGGGCCTCGAGTAACCGCAAGAAGTCTTCGAAGTCGGGCTGGGTATTCATAGAGGAACTTGCCGGCCTGTACCCGCAAGGCCTCGACGGCATCCAGCCGCTCCTCGGGCGAACGCGACCGCCATGCGCGGCGGTCGGCCTCGGCCTGCGCCGCCTGGCTGGTCACGGTCAAAGACGGCTCGGGTGATGCTGCCCTCATTGATGAGACGTGTCCGATGTGCGGTCCCGATTGTACCAACGGCCTGATCTGGGGCCGCGCTTGACGGGTCCGCGCGCGGCGGATCGGGCCCGCGGTCGGCCGGGCGCATGGGGCCGGAGGCGGCCGGGCGTGGCTACCGCGCGGGGATCGTGGCGTCGGCCTCGAGCGGGCTGCCACCCGGCGGCAGGAGCCGCACCGCCACCCGCACGTGGCCGCCCGCCGGCGGCGCGGCCGGCCAGGGGAGCGTGAACTGCAGGCCCCGGTCGCGGGACGTACGGCGAAAGGCCCCGGCCGCCTCCGCGGCCGGCACCCGCCACTGGGCGACGGCCCCGCCCCCGCCGGCCAGGTCGTGGACGGCGATCTCCACGTCGCCCGCGGCGGGCACGAGCCGCTCGTCGCCGTCCCGCGGCTCGCAGACCACCTTCAGTGCCTCGCTCGTGCCGTCGCCGTCGGCATCCAGGCAGGCGGTGCGGTCGGCGTTGACGACGAGGTGCGTGGCGGCGGCCGCGGAGGCGTCGAACGACAGCCGCCGCACGTCGCCGGCGGGCACGAAGACGCTCGCCGGCCGCGCGGCCGGATCGAACGCGGCGGCGGCCGGCGGCAGCGCCAGCGGCTCGCCGTCGGAGACGGGCAGGGCGGGCGTGGGGCCGTCGGCCGGCGGCGGGGGGACCAGCTGCGAGCGATCGGGCAGCGGCGGCACGCCGTCGAGCGCCGGCGGCGCGAGTGGCCCGGCCGGCGGGGCGGGCGACCGCGGCAGGTCGGGCACCTCGATCGCCGGCGGCACCAGTCCGGGCGCCGCCTCCACCGGGCGGGGCCGCGCCGGAAGAGCCCGCGGGGCCACGGCCGGGTCGTTCGCCGACACGCCGAGCTGCCGCCGCAGGCTCGTGTTCTCCCCGGCCATCCGCTCCAGCCGCGCGCACTTCTCCTGCAGCTCGTCCTGGAGCTGGTAGATCTGGTCCTCCTGGAAGCGGAGCTCCCGCTCCAGGAGCTGCTGGTTGAGGTCGCTCTTGCAGCCGGCGAGCACCGCCGCCGCCACGAAAAGCCATCCCGGCACGCCACCGGGCCGCGCCGTCTTCCGAGCCTCGGGATTCATGACGCGCCTCCTTGCGCCTCATCGGGCCGCCCCGGCCGGGGCGGTCAGCCGGTCTTCTGGGTCGGCATCCTCTCGATCACCTCGTCGATCAGCCGGTAGTCGAGCGCCTCCTGCGCCGACATGAACCGGTCGCGATCCGTGTCCTGCTCGATCTTCTCCAGGGGGTGCCCGGTGTGCTTGAGCAGGATGGCGTTGAGCTTCTGCTTGACGTTCTTGAACTCCTTGGCGTGGATCATGATCTCCTCCGCCGTCCCCTCCATGCCGGCCAGCGGCTGGTGGATCATGATCCGGGCGTTGGGCAGGGCCCGCCGCTTCCCCTTGGCGCCGGCCGTGAGCAGCACGGCGCCCATCGAGGCGCACTGCCCGATGCAGTAGGTGGCCACGTCGCAGGTCACGAACTGCATGGTGTCGTAGATCGCCAGGCCCGCCGTCACGCTGCCGCCGGGGGAGTTGATGTACAGGTGGATGTCGGCCTTGGGGTCGTCCGACTGCAGGAACAGCAGCTGGGCGACGATGGCGTTGGCCACCTCGTCGTTGACCTGCGTGCCCAGGAACACGATCCGGTCCTTGAGCAGGCGGCTGTAGATGTCCATCGCCCGCTCTTCGCGGCCGCTCTTCTCGACGACGTACGGGATCAGGGGCATGGCGGGTGTTCCGGGGTTCAGTCTTTGTCCTGCTCGTCCTCGACGACGGGCGGCTTCGTGAGCACCTCGTCCACGAGGCCGTAGTCCTTGGCCTCGGTCGCCGTCAGGTAGCGGTCGCGGTCGGTGTCCCTGGCGATCCGGTCGATCGGCTGGCCGGTGTGGGCGGCGAGGATCTCGTTGAGCACGGCGCGGGTCTTGATGATCTCGTCGGCCTGGATCTCGATGTCGCTCACCTGGCCGCCCACCTGGCCGTAGGGCTGGTGGATCATCACCTTGGCGTGCGGCAGGGCGAACCGCTTCCCCTTGGCGCCGCCGGCGAGCAGCACCGCCCCGCCGCTGGCCGCCAGGCCCACGCAGTAGGTGGCCACGGGGCAGGAGAGGATCTGCATCGTGTCGTAGATCGCCATCGTGGCGGTGACGCTGCCGCCGGGGGAGTTGATGTAGAAGTGGATGTCCTTGCGGCGGTTCTCGCTCTGGAGATAGAGCAGCTTCATCACCAGTTCGTTGGCGTTGCCGTCGTAGATCTCGCCCTGGAGGAGGATGATCCGGTTCTCCAGCAGCAGGTCGCCGAGGGTCATCTGCCGCTGCCGCTGGTAGTCGCGGTAGGCGGAGGCGGCGGCCGGGTCGAAGGGGGCGGGCTGCATGGGCGTCTCGCTGGGGTGGAGGGTCGAGGGGCCGGCGGGTCAGCCACGGCCGCCCGGTCGGGCCGCCGCTTCGGCCTGCGTGGCCGTGGGAATCTCCTCCGCGCCGATCACCACGCCGCACACCGCATGGTCGATGGCCTCCGCGTCGCGCCGCGGAAACTCGAACGGCGTGTCCTTGAACGACGCCTGCGACGTGACGAGCTCGATCGTCTTCCGCTCGATGATCTGGTTGCGGAGCACGTCCATCAGGCCGCGACGCTCGAGGCCGGCCCGCACCCGCCGCGGCGACTCGCCCGACTGGGCCGCGATCGCGCGGATCTCCTCGTCGTAGTCGGCGGGCGCGTCGGCGATGCCCTCCTCCTCGGCGATCCGCTCGAGGATGAAGTGCTCCTTGAGCGCCCGGGCCGTGCTGGCCAGCACGCTCTGCCGCAGCTCGTTGACGTGGCGGCGGATCGAGTCGTCGTCGAAGCCGCTCCGCCGCAGTTCGAGGATCGCCCGCTCCAGCTCCCGCTGGGCCTGCCGCTTGAGCAGCTCCGGCGGCAGATCCCAGGAGGCCGAGGCCGTGAGGGCCTGGGCCACCTGCTGCCGCACCTGCCGGCGGCGGTGCCATTCGAGCTGCCCCTCGAGCTGCTTCCGCACCAGGGCCTCGAGGGCCTCCCGCGACTCGAAGCCGCCGAGCTCCTCGAGCAGACCCGGCGTCATCTCCGGCAGCTCGTGCTTCTTGACCTCGACGATCTCCAGATCCAGGGTCACGTCCTTGCCGCGCTGCTCCTCGGCCGCGGCCTCGTCCGCCACCCGCACCGTGGCCGTCACGGTCGTGCCCGCCTTGGCCTTCTTGACGAGCGCGTCGAAGCCCGGCAGCTCGGCGTCGGCGAACGACAACTTGGGCCGGACCACGATCTCGGCCTCGTGGGCCTCGGAGAGCGGCCTGTCGCCGTCGCGAAACCGCAGGTTGGCCACGATCAGGTCGCCCACGGCCGGCGGGCCGTCGTGGGGCACGAACCGGCCCCGCTCCGCCAGCAGGTTGCCCAGGGCCTCGGCCACGTCGGCGTCGGAGATCTCCCGGGCCGGCCGGGTGATCGACAGCCCCTTCCACTTCGGCAGGTCGAACTCGGGCCGGACCTCGATCGAGAACTCGAAGGTCATCGGCCCGTCCTCGGGGAGGAGGACCGCGGCCACGTCGAGCTCGGGCTCGCTGATCGGCGCCAACTTCTTCTGCTCCGAGACCTGCGTCATCGCGTCGGTGAGGAGCTTGGAGCGGATCTGGTCGGACAGTTCCGACTTGAAGCGGCTGCCGACGAGCCGTCGCGGCGCGCGGCCCGGGCGGAATCCCGGCAGCAGGGCCGTGGGCACCAGTTCGCCGAGCGCCTCGTCCTGGTAGCGGACGATGTCCTCCCGCGGGATCGTGACCTTCACCCGCCGCTGGCAGGTGGAGACCTTGTCGATCGACACGTCGAGGTTGAGCGGCTGGGGGGCGTCCGGCGTGGCGACGGCGGACTCGGATTCGGATGCGGACGAGGCCATGGACGGTTCCGGCGGGCGCTTCGGGAAGTGGAAAGGGACTCGGCGGGTCGGCGACGATCCCGGCCGGTGACGCGGCCGGGCCGCGCCACTCGCCGCCCGTCAGGGCCGACCGACGGCAGGAAAATGGCAGATCAACGGAAGCGGGTGATGGGATTCGAACCCACGACAACCACGTTGGCAACGTGGTGCTCTACCAACTGAGCTACACCCGCGCGAACATCGGCGACCGACTCGTCGATCCCCACCCGGGGGCGGTCATCGAAGCGCCGGAACTCGGCGATTATAGGGGCGAGGGAGGCCGTCGCAAGGTCATCGACCGGGCAAGCGGGGTTTTCTGCGCAGGGTTTCCAGGCTCCGTGCCAGGGCGGCGGGCCGAGGGTAGAATCCTCTCACCCGGCGGCACTGGCCGTCGCGGCTCCCGCCCCGGCCCGACACCTTGGGCCCCCGCCATGGACGTCCGCTTCGTCATCGTCTCGCCGGCCCGTCAGCAGCGGGCGATCTCCGTCCGGCTGCCGATCCTCGTGGGCCGC
>Ga0315901_10007555_pt1 | contig 12810 bp, 24 predicted proteins | sample LakEriMetagenome_10_FD_203761 | JGI IMG/M metagenome (GOLD analysis project Ga0315901, IMG submission 203761) | Freshwater fungal communities from buoy surface, Lake Erie, Ohio, United States - Buoy 2 MA116 | ecosystem: Environmental > Aquatic > Freshwater > Lake | place: USA: Lake Erie, Ohio... | reverse complement strand
TTGACCGGAGTGCTATGGCAAGCGTTTTGCGATTGGAAATTACTATCGCGGCAGAGGGATCGATAGTCGTGGATCAGTCACGCAGCCCCAGCGTCCACCCCAGGCTGCTTTCGAATAGGTCCCATTATACAGGGGCTGGAGCATCCGTCAAGCATTCTTGACCGGTCCGCTGGATCATTCCTGAGCGCTTGCCAATCCCTCCAATTCTGTCATAATTCATCCATCGATTCAAGAAAGCGACAAAAAATGTTCGAAATCACTCTCACTCCCCAGAACACCACCAAGGTCCGCACGGACCGCGGTACTTTCACCATCCGCTACTCCACTGAGCATCGCCGCTATCAGGTGTTCCATCCTCGGTGTAGTGTCCCGGTTGCTGAAAGCTATAACGGCTTGCAAGGTGCTCTGGATATCGTTTCTCAATTGGCTCATTAATTAAAGGATTTAAAATGGCTAAAACCGTCTCCCTCTCCGTTGTTGCTCTCCGTGCTGCTCGTGCTGAGGTCAAAACCTTGCAGGCTCGCGTGAAAGAGCTGGCTGCCACTGTCAAGGCAGAGAAGCTGGCTGGTGCTGAGGCACGGCAGGCTGCTGCTATCGCTAAGGCAGAGGCTCGCCTCCAGAAGCTGCTGTCCAAGCAGGTCGGCAAGGTTGGCGCTAAGGCTGCCAAAGCCAACCGCAAGGCTGGTGCCGTAACCATTACCAAGGGTGTATAATGTCCTTTTTTGATCGCCATGAGCTGCTGATCCTGTCCGTGGTCGGTGTGCTCGGTTTGATTGTTGTTGGTATGGACGTTTTCTTTTGGAGAGCTGTATGATTATTCGCTTGGTTCTTGCTTTTGGTTTTATGGTGCTGGGTGCCATGTTTCCGATCCAAACCCTTAGCACCGCTAGCATCCTCTGGAATGGTGTGGTTAGCATTGCCAAGCAAATTGATACAGTCCTAGCATAACCGACCAGCCTATCATATCCTGCCATCCATGGCAAGCACTTGACCGGACGGATGGAATACTAAAGTTTACATTGCCATTTCCACTGGTTCTGTCATAATCCATCCATCGGTTAAACAAAAGGCAAGAAAATGAACAAGCTCTCCAAAACCTCCAAGCTGGATAACATCCTCTCCTGGTCGCTGCAAGCTATTGAGACTTGCCCCGGCAGCAAAGCCACCAACGGCGACCTGGTTGCTGCTTGTTCTGGATGCTACGCCACCACCGGGATGTACAATTTCCCTGGTGTGAAAGCTGTTCGTTTTGACAATAAGCTGGCATGGCAGGAAGCTGACTGGGTGGACACCATGGTGGCTGCTCTGAAAAAACAGCGCTTCTTCCGTTGGTTCGATTCTGGAGACATGTACAGCCTCGAGCTCGCGGAGAAAATGTACGCTGTCATGGTAGCTACGCCCCATGTGAAGCACTGGCTGCCCACCAGGATGCATAAGTTTACCAAATTCGCTGCCATCCTGGCCTCCATGCAAGCACTGCCTAATGTCATGGTCCGTCCTAGTAGCGATGCTGTGGATGGCACCTTTACACCTGGTGTCCATGGCAGCACCATTCTGCCTAGCTCTGACAATGTGCCTGCTGGTGTCACGCTGTGCCGTGCATATGAGCATGGTGGCAAGTGTAATGGCTGCCGTGCCTGCTACTCCAAGGATGTGGCAGTGGTTGGATATCCGGCCCATGGACGGAAAATGGCAAAGGTTATTCGGATAGCAGTGGCAGCATGAGGTTTTCCCCCACTTGAGGCTCGGCTGGATGGTGGGTGGTTCAAGGGCAGTGCTTTGCGGCGCTGCCCTTTTTTTTGGCTTATATGGTGGCTGCTGGTTGCCATGGCAGCTGTTATGGGGTATGGATGGGGGGTATGGGTGAGCGCGTATATAATAAAAAGCCCCACCAGGTCAAACTCTTTTTTCCAATTTTTTATTTTCTGGGCCGGAATCTGAGGATTCGAAATTTTTTTCTGGAGCCACCGGTCTCTCCGGTCTATTCATACAAAATTCACAAGTCGGATCATCACACTTGTCATCAAGCCACTCATTGGTTTCTTTATCATAATACGCATCATATTCCTCTGAGTAAACGTATTTCATAATTGTAGGTTCTGTTTAAGAGTTCTTAGAATCTTAACAGTGTGGTCCGGTGCAAGGTAACAACGGACTCTGTAAATTCTAGAATCTTCAATTGGATGTTTAACCATAGTGAATTCTGCAAGTTTATTCTCTAAGATATGGTCTATTAATCTTTCTAAGAGTTTTTCTTTGATTACTTTTTGAACTGCAATTGGATCTCGGTATTCGTATTCTTTAACGATTATACTACCGGTAACGAGTTTACCACCAATTGCGAAATCTTGGCATTCGATTTTCATATCATCAAATACTGGCATAATTAATTCTTCTCTTTCTTCAAGTTACCTTCTAAGAAATCCTCTACAGTAGAAAATGCAATTGGATCTTTAGTCTTCTTGGATTTTTTTTCTGGAATGGATTCTAAGTCTTTCGAAATTTTCTTTGGTTCATCTCTGTAGTAGAAATTCTCATATTCTTCTTTTGTTATCTCAGTAACCTTCAAAGATTCGGTCCACTCTCCGGAAGAATTCTTTTTCATACCCTCTAATTGTTTGCCCAAGCAAACCAGTGAGTATTTGAATCCTGTCTTCATTACGATATCTAATTGATAATACTTTGCGTTTGACTGAGGAGTCATTTGGATATGTCCTGTACTGTTTATATAAAAATATAGTGCGACACCTGCAATATACACAACAACGTGTAACCAGAGTTTTACTGGATTACCGAATGTTGTGATAGCACAGAGGGTATACAACATACCCAGCATGAAGCTGAAAAGGTTCAGTGAAACAAAAGAAATGTCAAAGAAGGTTTGCATTCTTTACTCAGGAATTGCCGGAGGCGCTTGAAACGTGATAGTACTTATAGAGTTTAACATAATATGCGAAACGGATTGGTTCCTGTTCCGGATTAGGAAGATTGTCTCCAAAGATTTCTACCATTTCTTTGTAAATCTTCTCTAGTTCTTCATTGCTCATTTTTAAGACGTTTCTCTAGATATTCTTCGGATTGAATCCATTTGCCCTTCCAGAAACCCCATTCGCGAAGCTGAGGTCCCATGAAGAACAAGGTGGTTGCTGGTTGATTGTTGTCCAGTTCTAACCAGTGATATTCTTTTGAACCACGGATGATGACAGAACCAGGACCACGCCACTTGGCGACTTCGGCAAAAATCTTACCATCTTTGTCAAAGACTGGTGTGTGTTCATGGTAACCGCCTTTGAGAACGATTGTCATGTACGGCCACGGATGGTCATGCATCACTGGTTCATCGGACTTTACAATCTTGTGTAAGGTGAAGTTAAAGGGAAACCATTTACGATCTTTCAGAAACAGGTAATAACGGTGCATGTAATCGTCACCGGACAACCTGTCTTTGATGAGTCGATACCGACCCAGCTTGTTCATAATCTTGTGAAACATTTTAAACCTCGATATTGGACCAGACCTTTAGTTTTTCACGTTTGGCTTTTCGAGCAGCATTAACGTTACTATCTGAGATTATACACTTTTCCACCATAATGTCAACCATGGCCAGGAGATCACCAACTTCTTCCTCTAGGCATTGTTTATTACTTTTGTTTGTCTGTGGATTCTTTGAATCGAAACCGAAACGGAAGATTTTAGAAATTGCTTGGGTTACTTCTGCACATTCTTCCTGTGCAATACAGAAGACTTCTTTGATTTGTTTATCCATTGATGCGCTCATTCAGTAATGTTGGAGAAATACGTGAACCAGAATTGATGAAGTCTTCGGCAATGTTCTCAGCTTGTTGTTCACTGTATGCAGTTGTTTTTTGCATCACACGATCATCGATGTACATTAAAACTTCCCATAGGGATCGGTTCTCATCGATGTTGGTTGAAGCCTTTTTACTGACTACAGCCCTTTTGTTTCCATTGTAATATTCGGAATGCATTTTTTTCCTTTTAAATAATAAGATTGATGAAACGGTTAAGAATCACTCGGTTGCCAACTCGGTTGCCTGTATACTTGTTGAATGCAGATACAATACCACGTGTCGTTGCATTTTCTTTGACGACAAGTTCATTGTCTTCATCCGTGTCCATGGACTCCGAACGCAAGAGGTAGTAATCATCGAAACCTGCATTTGTCACAACACAGTACCTATCTTTCTTTGCCTTTTCTCTTTCAATAGACTTAGTTATAGGAACAAAGTAATCAACTTTCTGACGATAGTCTTTACCATGAGCAATATAGAAACCAATCACATTAGATTTGGTTCGCGACTTCAACAATTTGATGAGAGCTGTAGTTTGACCATTGTGAAAAGAATCTGGTTGATATTCTTCTTGATTTTTAGTTTTTGTATCACGAATTACAACCTTAGAAATTTTTTTCGTTCTGGTGCCAGAATAACGAACATCTCCAGTGTGATAAGGTTTATCGTTGAGTAGATACTGTGACAAAGAGTGTCCATCACCATCAGTCAGAAAAACAGTGTTAACAATCTGCAACTTGTATTTTTTCTGGAAATAAGGAATGATTTCCATCGCAGCAACAATTGTTTCGTTCAACGGAGTACCCGACAAGGACATCCAGTAGGGAGTACGGGGAATTCCACGATAAGATGATAATCCACTCATATACATTAGAGCAGCGCCAGCATAAGTAAAATCTTTGGCCGACATTCGACTAGACAAAAGATTGATTAGACCAAATTCATTGATCACAAAATCATTTTTCTTTAATTTGAACGTTGATGAATGTTCGGTAATTGTACTCTCAACAAAAGAATACACTTCAAAAGGAATGTTCACCTTCTTGCAAAACATTACAAGATTAAGTAATTGTTTGATTGTATTTGCAAGGTGACGAGCCATCGAACCAGACCAGTCAACAAACATGATCAACCCATGTGATTTGCCACCAGGCATCACAGTAATTTTCTTGAAGATATCTTCATTGAATTGATATGAGAACACCTGTTTCATATTCAAGTCACCGGTTTTTGCAGTAGAAGCACGCTTCAACTGATCTGCGTTCTTACGCATTTCAAATTCTTTGACAAGATAGGAAACAACTTTGTTCGAATCTCTACGGAACGAATCGAATTCTTTTTTGGCGATACCATATCCCTCTTCTTCATATCGTTTGTACACATCTTTATAATCAAAGATGTTGTTCTCGACTTTGAAATCTGGAATATTCACATAACGAATTTCGGTGTCATCATTGGCGAACAACTGATATTCGTTTTTACGATATGCGTCATCCGTTTTAGAACGAATTTTTTCTTCTTCATCTTTGTCGGATTTTTTATCATCTTTATTGCTTGAAGAAGAATTCGCAGTCTTCTCGGTTTCTTCAGAATTATCTTCACTCTGATCTTTTGGTTCACCATCTTCTCCATCACTGGGAAGATCACCTTCTTCTATTTCATATTCTTCAGAGTCATAATCTTCATCGGAGTCATCTTCTCCGCGTTCTTCTTTTTGTTTTTTGCGTTCCTCTTCTTCCAACTTCATGTAGTCAATAATTTTTTTAGTGACTTCAACAACTTCATCGAAAGTTTCAGTTGATTCAACAAGACCCAGCAACTCACGCTCGATTTCATTGAATTTAATGGTAAGCAATGCACCACCTTTGCAGTGCAGGTTTACACGATCAATGAAGTTATACTCATTGAGGTCTTTGCCGGCCGTTTCAAAGAAATTTCTTTCTAGAAGCTCTTGATAAGCTTTCACAAAAGAGTTCTTTAGACCAGGATATTTGTATTTGATTTTACGTTCGATGCGGGAATCTTCAACAATGTTCAGAACCGACATGTTGACTTTTTCTTCTTTGGATTTCTTCAGGCCTTCCAAAGGAGTATACAGAGCATGGCCAACTTCGTGTCCCATAAAAAGATCATAAAGTTGAGAAGAGATATTTTTATCCAGAACAGGAACTGTAAGAATTCGGTTCTGCACATCAAAGAAAGCCGTTGATACATTACGCTGTTCAACGATCAGGTCTTCGGTGGCCATCAGTTTGGCCAAAATAGATTTTGAGTCAATCAGATTCATATCACTTTTTCTCGGTAATTACAAGTACATTGCCAGTTTCTGTCTGTTCTACTGTCAAATTTAGAACAGTTCCTTCTTTCCAACCTTTTTCTTGAATTAGTTCATCAGGAAATTGAAGGATTGCATCACCGGAACCATCTTCAGCTTCGATCAGTTTTGTAGTCCAGTGTTTTTTTGAAAAATCTTTCGACATTCATTCATCTCCAATCACAAATTTAGTAAAATTACGCAAATTTTTGTCTCTACGTGAGTATTTTACATCATTTTTGTGCTTTTGAACATATTTAATTGGAGTCCGACACACAGGACGTTGTAATTTTACAACAAAAGTCTTTTTTGTCTTCATTTTAACGCCGCATTTTAGAAATTTCGACTGCTTGTTCATCGGAAAACACAGGAACAGCGTTGGATTTATGCATTGTAGCGATTCCGACAACTTTTGTGCCAGTATAAACCTTGGGAGCAGCTTTTGTGCCGCCATTTTCACCGGTACTTAGTGAAGGAAGGCGTACAGTCTCTCGGCCGGCCGGAGCCGACAGTTTGTAACCAGTCAACATATTGCTGGTCTTCGCAATTTTAAGAATTTTAGTTGGTTTGTGGGACTCCAACCATTTCTCATATTGCTCACGTTCGGCCTTGGGCCGTTTTTTGACCTTAGATTTTTGGGTTCGTGTATAAATCATCATAATAATCTCCAATGCTATAAGTATAACAGAATTGGATTTAATGTCAAGATGGTTGTTGCGTCCTAACAACAATATTGATTTATATTAGTCTTGTCGTCTATATCGTTTTCTGGAAGACTTTTGATATTCATTATCATAATAATCTTCATTATAAAATGCTTTTCTCGATGGTTTTTTTGTTGTCTTCTTTTTTTCATAGAAGAATTCATAATCATCTTCGTTGTAGTCTCTATTCCTACGAAACTTTTCAACATTTTTCGGCACTTAATTACTCCTTACTTAATACTTCAAATTTAATGCCCCCAATTTTTGTTTCTGGTCTATCTGACATATCAAACTCAGAAACATAAGTGATGTTTGTGCGGGGGTAACATACTTTCACCACTTTTAATAAATTACATACATTATCGTTACAATCGTTGAAGGTAAAAACTTCATCAACGTATTTTATACTTTCTAATATTGTTTTTCTAGTTTCCATACTTTGATTAAGTATGCCGGTCTTCATATGAAGCAACATATCAGAATGTATACCGACAATTAACCAATCACCCATCTGTTTACACTTCTGTAGGTGTACTATTTCTTTAAAAGATATTGGATCAAAATAACCAGACGTTACTATTATTTTTTCTTTGGTTATCATGGTAGTAGATCAGGAAAAGCCTCCTTGACAAACTTATAATCTAATCCTTTTACGCCTAAATCTTTTTGAAAAATGCCTAGAAGAACTTCGGCTTCTCTTGGTTCAATAGATTCTAACATTTGAATTAGTAGTTCGTTGCGCCTTTTTTCGGAGAGCGTTTCTGCTGTATGATTGCCTTCTAGAAAGATATAAATTCTTCGCAGTTGTGCATTTAGACTGTCGTGCGTTATACCAGGCAATACATCGGTTGGTACTTTATAATTTTCTGGAATCTCTTTTATTTTCCATTTAAAATCTGGATGATAAGTCAATTTTAGAATGTCAACTAAAGTCTGTGACAAGTTATCGCCAATTACTTGCATTCTTTCTTTTTTACTTTTGGCATTTTCAAATTCATCAAATATCTCATACATTGTTTTCATCAAAAATCCTCAATTACATCAATTAAATTTTTAAGTTTGTTGGCTATTAGATAATCTAGCAGTTTATTTTTGGGAGCCGGTTTGACTTCATCATAAGTATTTATAATTTTGTCTTTGATATCACCAGGTATGTTTTTCAGGTCAATCAATACTTGATTACGAGAAAAACCAATCTTTTCGTTTTCGTTATCCCAATCACTATAGTTTTTTTCCATCAACTTTTCCAATTTGCTCTTGGAAATTGTTGTTTGGCGCAAATCACGAACAAAACAATCCGATGGTGATAGAATATTGGGAATGCCATCACCCTTGTCACCACGAATAATTTTCTCTTTTAGTTCCAACAATGGATTTTCGGAAACAATAAATTTCTTTTGTGATGGGTTATATTGCTTGACTGTGTATTTGTTTGATGGCGTATTGTACTGTTGTAGTTGCAGAAAATCACCATCACTAGAAATGATCAGGATATTTTCATGCATAATGTGTCGTGGCACAAGAGTACCGATAATGTCATCAGCTTCGGCACCCTCAACATCAACAACTTTGTAAGGAAAGTAATCCTTCAGTTCTTGTTTGAATTTTGTCAGCATATCAAAGATGAGGTGCCAATCCAGATCAGATTTTTCTCTGGTTTTCTTGCGACCAGCTTTGTAGAAAGGAAACAATTCGCGGCGCCAGTATTTCCTGTTGTCACAACAGAGAACAATTTCATCATAGTCGTTACGGAAGTTTTTAACATGAGTCCTAATGATGTTTAGGATCATATGGCGAATTAAGCTTTCTTCTAACTTAACTCCTTTTTGACTGGCAATTTGTGCCATTAGACCAGCCAACAATACCTGATTTAGATCAACGAGAATCATAACAAACCTTAAAAAATTTACACTTCACCAATCTTATCACATTCTTTCAGTGAAGTCAACACCTTTTCAACAAATTCTTTGGAGGTTGTTGTTTTTCTGGAAACCATTCCATACCAATCTTGTTCTATTAAAGAGGAAACATACTCTCTAGGATCCGTCAGTATCGCATCAAAATGATCTAGATCACCTACAGCGTCATTTTCTGATTTGAATAATACTACATGCCATTCTGGACCCATTGGACTACCACCAACAGGTTCTCCAGCATTTTTATGTTGACTGACTATTATATTAAGAGAATTATTTTGACCTTCTACTGGTATAAAACATAATGTATCATAATCTTTTACTGTTTCAAAAAACTTTAACATTGTAATCCTTTGATGTGTGATTTTCGCACTCTTACCATAATCCATGAATTGTAATACACATCACTCTCCAAAACACCATTGACAAATTGTTCTTTTGCTTCAAGATAACCACATTCACCTTTTGTTTTGCAAAGGTGTTTTATTTCTCTTTTAAAATTTTCTTTACCGTAAGTTGCAACGTCTTTTTTGAGTTCTTCATTAGAACCATAGTAACTTTGCCAATCACTAAAAATTTTAAATCGTTTCTTTTTACCTTTAACTTGTTTTGTTTTTGAAGAATAAAAAAACTTTTTACCAATATACTGTTTACCAGTTATGGTGTTAGTAATTATGTAAACAAAACCATAATAATCATTAATCAATTCTTCGGTGAAGTCTTGATTATTATATGACCAATTTAATCCCATTCTTGATTGTCCGGATCTTCATCTTCGTCATATTCAGAAAGTTCTTCTATGACTTCACCACAAAATGGACAAAATTCTGGATATTCTGATGATGTTAATTCTTCGACATATTCAATGTCATAAGAAGATTCGCAATTGTTGCATTCGGCTGTTATTGTTTTATTCATCTTTATTCTCCGACTTTATTCTAAAATTAATTTGCCCAAACATCGCCCCAGTTTCCTTGTAAAGCACCTTTTGCATAGTCTGTTGCACGGTTCTCAAAGAAGTTTGTATGTGTTGGTGCATTAATCATTTCTTCAACCCACGGTAAAGGATTCTTCTTTACTTTCATAATACCCTTTAGTCCAAGACTAATCAATCGGCGGTCAGTAATGTATCTGATATATTTTTTAACATCAGCAGCATCTAAACCTTCCATGTTGCCTAAGCTGAATGCTAAATCAATAAACTTATCTTCAAGCTGAACCATTTTTTCAGCAATCGTATAGATTTTCGATTTCAAGTCATCGTTCCACACTTCTTTGTTTTCTTCTATATATGTTCGGAACAATTTGATCATCGACTCTGCATGTTGAGTTTCATCAACGATAGACCATGTCACAATCTGTCCCATACCCTTCATCTTACCTTGTCTTGGAAAATTCAACAACATGATGAATGAAGAGAACAACTGCATACCTTCTGTGAATGCAGAGAACACAGCAATGTGTGTTGCTGTAGATTCAATTGTTCCGTTCTTTGAAGAGATATCCATAACATAATCATGTTTGTCTCTCATCTCTTGATATTCCAAGAATTGGTTATACGTTGTCTCTGGAAGACCAAGAGTTTCGATCAAATGACTATATGCAGCAATGTGCAAGGCTTCACGTGCTGCGAAACCGGATAACATCATGCGAATTTCTGGTTGAGGAAAATAAGGAAGATAATTACGAACATAACCACCAGCAACGTCAATATCACCTTGAGTGAAGAATCGAAAAATGTGTGTTAAAAATTGTTTTTCTTCATTCGTTAATTTCTTTTTCCAATCGTTCACATCTTCGGCCATTGGAACTTCTGTGTGTAACCAATGAGACTGTTCGTGTTTCAACCATGCATCATAAGCCCAAGGATAGTTGAACGGCTTGAAATGATTGCGTTCATCCGTGAGTTTCGTTTCTAACTTTTTAATCATTTAACCACACCTCTAATTGTTCTTTTGTTTTTAAACCAGTCGTTCTTTTCATAACCGTTCCATCTTCAACCATAAGAAGTGTTGGAACTGATCTTATTCCATATTCGATTGCTGCGTCTGAGTTTTCGTCGATATCAACAACATCAATAGGAATTTTTATATCCATAGCCTCCATTGTTCTGGACATTTGTTTACATGGTTGACACCATGAAGCTGTAAATCGTATAACTTTTTTCATATTAACACCATGAAGTTTTGGCTTCACCATAATATTCTCTGGCAAAACCGTTTGTTATTAATAGCATTCTTAAACTTTTACCATCTAGTAGTACATCTCCCAATACACGACCACCGTACTTGTCCCATTCCATAAGAACAACCTGTCTCTTTTGGGATTTGTTAATCGTATCTTTAGTGAATTGTGTTGCGGCTTGACCTCTTGCGTCTTCTTGTGGGCATTTAGCTCTGTGTCCTTTTTCTGGAGTATCGACTCCAAAGACTCTAATTGACAACTCTTTCTTAAGAGGGTCAGGCAACCAGTTGGCTTGAAAGGCTACGGTGTCGCCATCGATGACTCTTGTGAGAAGTACATCGTATGTGACACCGGCCTTTTCTTTTTGTGCAAATGCAATTAACGGAACAAATAATAACGTTAGTAGTAGTTTTTTCATTTTTCTTCCTTTTTATTCGTTCATTCGCCATTTGTTTTCTGGCAATCCATAATCCCATTTTGGGTCCATTTCAACATTCCATCTAGTAGTAGCGACATTAAAATCCGGTATTTTCATTTCTTTAGGATTACTTGCTGGTTCTAAAATGACAATACGATTATTTGGTTGTGCGGCAAATTGGCCATTGTCACATTTAATAAAGTTAAAGCTTTTGTGATCCTCAACATCTTCACTATGACCACAATCTATAATATTAAAATCTGGATGTGCAGAATCAACAGTAAAAAGATATTCTCCTCCTAACCAAGATCCATCCTTCATTTTAATCTTACATCTCATGTTTGCTATCATTGCTTTTTTAATCACAGTAATATCATAAGACATGCTATTCCATAATTGTAAGAAATCTAAAGGATATGGTTTACCTTCTATAGGTTTCCAACAATATGCATGTAATGGAAGTTTATCATATAACGCACCATATCGATTTAAATACGATTCAATACGAAACGCTTGGCTACGCTGAGACTTTATTGATATCCACCAACACGGTTCAAGTTCTCCATGCCCTTCTTGAAAATCGTATAGAAATTCCTTCCGAATAAAACATTTTACTGCTGGTAGGTTTGCTACTATATGTGACATTTATCCCTCACATGCAATACAATCATTACCTTGTGCAATCGCGTTCATATCAAGTTCTTTGATAACTTCACGTTCAATACGCTTAGATACCTTATCAGCCTTAGCCAATTTTTCAGAACGGCAGTAGTACAAAGTTTTCAAACCTTTTTTCCACGCCAAGAAATGAATGGCGTGTAGATATTTAATGTTCACATCTGGTCTGAAGAACAGGTTAAGTGATTGTGCTTGATCAATATGAACTTGACGATCTGCTGCATGTTCAATCACCCAACGTTGATCGATTTCCATGGATGTTTTGAATACTGCTTTGGTGTTTTCGTCCATCCAATCAAGATGCTGCACAGAACCATCATTGGCAATAATAGAAGACCAAATATCAGCATATTTTCCGGAATCCATTCCATCTTCTAGTGATAGATGTTTTCTGATTACTTTATCCAAATAACGATTCTTATTTAAATATGAGCCCGATAAAGTGTCCTGACGGTAAGCGTTAGCACGATAAGGCTCAATACTAGGGCTAGTATTTCCCATAATGATAGACGAAGAAGCATTTGGAGCGATAGCCATAAGATGACTAAAACGCTTACCAGTGCCCACAGCATCGGGTGCTTCACCGCGTTCCAAACCGAGTTGAAGATTTGCTTCATCTAGTTTCTCCCTAACATGTTTGAAAATCTTATTGTTTAATACTTTCGCCATTACACCTTCAAAGGCCACATTGTTCTTTTGTAGAAGAGCATGAAAACCGAGGGCACCAATACCGATAGAGCGTTCACGGCTAGCACTATATCTTGCGCGTGATATGCTGTCAGGA
>Ga0315901_10007550_pt1 | contig 12813 bp, 8 predicted proteins | sample LakEriMetagenome_10_FD_203761 | JGI IMG/M metagenome (GOLD analysis project Ga0315901, IMG submission 203761) | Freshwater fungal communities from buoy surface, Lake Erie, Ohio, United States - Buoy 2 MA116 | ecosystem: Environmental > Aquatic > Freshwater > Lake | place: USA: Lake Erie, Ohio... | reverse complement strand
GCGGCGGGGGGTGGCGGGCGGTGGGCGATCCGACCGAAGCCGCGCTCGTGGTGGCGGCGCTCAAGGCGGGCATCGCGGCCGACGACCCTGCCGAGCCGGTGGTCTTCGAGATCCCGTTCGACTCCGACCGCAAGCGGATGAGCGTCGTCGTCCGGAGAGCCGCCGGCGGCCGCGTGCTCGAAACAAAGGGGGCGACCGAGGCGGTGCTGCCACGGTGCTCCGCCGAGCTGCGCGACGGTGTGCCGGTGCCGCTCACGGATCAGAGGCGACGCGAGATTCTGGCCGCCGCCGCCGGCATGGCGAATCGCGCGCTACGGGTGCTGTCGCTCGCCTGCCGCGACCTGCCCGCCGACGAGCCGCTCGACGGGACGCCCGACGACCGCGAGCGCGATCTCGTCCACGTCGGGCTCGCCGGGATGATCGATCCCCCCCGCGACGAGGCCCGGGCCGCGGTGCGGACGTGTCGCTCCGCCGGCATCCGCCCCGTGATGATCACGGGCGACCATCCCGCCACGGCGCTGGCGATCGGTCGCGAACTCGCCCTGGTCGACGGCGTCGGCCGTGCGGTGACGGGCGCGGAACTCGACACCCTCTCCGACGATGCGCTCACCGCCGCCGTGGAAGAGATCGCGGTGTACGCCCGCGTGACGGCCGAGCACAAGCTGCGTGTGGTCAGGGCGTGGCAGCGCCGCGGGCAGGTGGTTGCGATGACGGGCGACGGAGTCAACGACGCCCCGGCCGTGAAGGCGGCCGACATCGGGATCGCGATGGGGATCACCGGCACCGACGTCACCAAGGAGGCCTCCGACATGGTGCTGACCGACGACAATTTCGCGTCGATCATCAGCGCCGTGGAGGAGGGGCGGGGCATCTACGACAACATCCAGAAGTTCATCCACTACCTGCTCTCGTGCAATGCCGGCGAGGTGCTGCTCATGCTCGTGGCGGCGGTCGCCGGCTGGCCCGCACCTTTGGCGGCGATCCAGATCCTCTGGCTGAACCTCGTCACCGACGGCCTGCCCGCGCTTGCCCTGGGGCTCGAGCCCCCCGAGCCCGACATCATGGAGCGGCCCCCGCGGCCGCCGCAGCAGCCGGTGATCACGCGTCGTCAGGGCCTCGTGATCCTCGCGCACGGCGGGCTCGTCGCCGCGGTGACCCTCGCCGCCTTCTGGCTCACGTGGCGCGGCTCGGCGGACCCGGAGGTGATCGAGCGGGCGCAGACTACGACCTTCTGCGTGGCGGCTTTCGCCCAGCTACTCTTCGCCATCGGCTGCCGCAGCGACCGGCGCACCGCATTCGGGATCGGATTTTTCCGCAACCCGCCGCTGCTCGCCGCGATCGCCATCTCGTCGCTGCTCCAGGTGGCGGTCGTCACGCTGCCGGTGGCGCGGCCCGTGTTCGAGGTGCGGGCCGAGCTCGGCGCCGGCTGGCCGTTCGTGATCGCGCTCGCCCTCGTGCCCGTGTCGGTGATCGAGGCGTTCAAGTGGGCTGGGTGGATCAGTCGGCGAAGAGGCTCACCGGGGTGAATCGCTCGACGTCGAAGAGCCCCTGCGGACCGAGCTTGAGCGCCGGGATGACGAGGAGCGACATGAAGGCGAGCGTCATGAACGGTGCGGCCAGCGGTGAGCCGAGCGCCTTGGCGAACCGGTCGAGCTCCGTGTAGGCCGCCGCCACTTCGGCCCCGGGGCGATCCGACATCAGACCGGCGATCGGCAGCGGCAGCGATCGCTCGTCGTCGGGGCCGACGGCGGCGAGGCCGCCGCGGGCTGCGATGACCAGATTCACTGCACGGGCGATCGCAGCTTCGCTCGCGCCGACGGCCACGATGTTGTGCGAATCGTGGGCGACGCTCGAGGCGATCGCGCCCTGTCGGAGCCCGAAGCTTCTCACGAACGCGACGGCGGGGGGGCGGTCGTCGTAGCGGTCGATGACGGCGATCAGGAGGGTGTCGGTGGCGGGATCGGCGGCGAGGCGGCCGTCCACGACCCGCGCCGGCACGGAGAGTTCCCCCGTCGTCAATTGCCCGTCGCGGGCCTCGATCATCCGGAGACTGCGGCCGGCATCGGCCGCCGTGGCCGGGATCGCGAAGTCGGCCGCGGTCTTCGGTCGCGCGGCAAACCGGTTCGGCGTGGCCGCTGCGAGCCGCGGCCAGAACGTGACGCCGTCGGCCGCGGCGAGCATCCCGTCCACGAAGACCCGGCGGACTCGCATGGTCGAGAGGTCGTCGACCTCGATGAAGTCCGCCCGGTCACCGAGCTGGAGCAGGCCCACGTCGAGGCCGTAGTGCCGCACGGGATTGACCGAGGCCACCCGCAGCACGTCGAAGAGGTTGCTGCCGCGGGCGAGCGCCCGACGCACCAGTGCGTCGATGTGACCCCCGACGAGCCGGTCGGGGTGCATGTCGTCGCTGCAGAGCATGACCCGACCGGGATGCGAGTCGATGAGCGGGGCCAATTCGTCGAAGTTGCGGGCCGCCGAGCCCTCGCGAATCAGGATCCGCATCCCGAGCGAGAGCTTCTCCAGGGCCTCCGGGAGCGAGACGCACTCGTGGTCGGTGGAGATGCCGGCTGCGGCGTAGGCGGCGAGCGCGGGACCGGAGAGCCCGGGAGCGTGGCCGTCGATCGGCTTGCCGCGGGCCCGCGCGGCGGCGAGCTTGGCCATCACCTCTGCGTCGCCCGCCACGACACCGGGATAATTCATCACTTCCGCGAGATAGCCGATCTCGGGACGATCGAGCAGCGAGGCGACGGCCGCCGCGTCGAGCGCCGCCCCCGCATGGTCGAACGGAGTGGCCGGTACGCAGGACGGCGCGCCGAACGAAAACCGGAACGGCGATCGCCGCGCATCATCGAGCATGAAGTCGATCCCCGCGACGCCGAGCACGTTGGCGATCTCGTGCGGATCAGACACGGTCGCCACGGTGCCATGCGGCACGGCCATCCGGGCGAACTCGCCGGGGGGCAGCAGCGAACTCTCGACGTGCACGTGGGCATCGACGAAGCCTGGCAGCAGCCAGGTGTCGTGCTCGATCGAGTCCCAGGTGATGCCGGCGATCCGCCCGCTGGAGATGGTGAGCGTCGCGGGGCGGATGCGGCGCGCGAGCGGGTCGATCACGTTGCCGACGATTCGCCAGAAATCCGTCGTATCGCCGGGGCCGCTCGTCGTCATGCCCGCAGCCTATCACTCACCGCATGAAGGAGGGGAGCAACTCTCGGGAGAGCGACCAGGGCGCGGATAGACGGGCCGCGTCGGCGGCCGGTGAATCGGGCCGAGGATCGTCTGGCACGGTGGGGAGCGGCTGGAGCGCGGCCCGGCCCAGCGAGTCGGCGGGAGGGGAGGCCGCGGGCGGTGGCGGCGCGGGCTGACGCGGTGATTCCTCGTCGGGCTTCGGCACGACCGAACGCGGCGGCGCGGCAGGCGTGGAGGTGCCCGAGGTCGTCGCGGTCGTCGCATCCGCATCGGGCCAGCGTCGCCACTGCGTGGCGTAGTGCCCGAAGTGCGCCGGTCGCGCGGGGCAGGGAGCGCCGGCCGCGCATTCCTTGCAGCCGAGTGCGTGCTCTCGCTGGTGCAGCGGCTTCAGGCCGGAGCAGCCGGCGAGCCAGGCGCAGACGAAGACTGCAACGCAGGCTCGAACCGCTTGTCGCGGGTTGGAAGGCATGAGGTGGCGCGGCCGTGGAGTCGATATCGGGCCGGAAACGTAGCGGTCGCCGCCTCTCCAGGCCAGACCAACGCCAACCCGAAAGAGGTTGCGGGGCGGGGGAGGGCGAGGGGGATCAGGCAGACTTCCGCCGCCACTGCTCGTTGGCCTGGCGGACGGCGAGCCGGATGAACGGCCGCTGGAGCTCGTGCACCAGCCTGTCCACCAGGGAGCGGCGTCGGGGGTGGATCACGCTGCCGCCGAGCTCGCCACCGAGCTCACGGATCACGATCGGGCGGGCCGAGAGCATCCGAGCCCCGTGGAGCCACTGCATCTGGACGAAGCTGTCGACCGGCCGGTCGAATTCCTCGCTCGCGGCGAGGAGCAGCCTGGCCGCCTCGCGGCCCACGATCTGCATCTGCATGTTGAGCGCCGGCAGCCGCGGCTCGATCACGTGGAGCCGGCCGATGCCCCACACTCGCTGCCCCTGCTCGCCCCGCTCGCGCATCGGGAACCGCACGAAATCCCCCGGTGACATCCCGGCGAGCACGATCTCGATGAGCGGCACGAAGTCGGGTGAGGAGGGGGCGACGTCGTCTTCAGCGATCAGGCCGGCGTCGCATCCGGAGTCGACGATCGCCTGCCAGGCGCGGCGGTGCGACAGAAAGCAGGCGATCTCGCCGGCAGCCAGCGGGAACGGATATCGCGGCGAGTGGAGGTCGCGGCGAGCCCGCTCCTGCAGGGCCGCTGCCGGCATCGACTTGCCATCGACGGCGTCGAGCAGCTCCGCCGGCATCGGGAGCGAGGCCGCGAACGCCTGCGCCTGACGGTGGCGATCCGTCGCACGCTTCAGATGGATGATGTATCCGTGGCAGGACATGGCCAGGCGACTTCCCGGGGAGTGGCCGCGGAAGATAGCGAACGAGGCCGACCGTCGCACGGGCAAAAATCCCGTGAAAATCGGCCCCGGAAGCCGCTCAGGCCGGCACGGTCGCCGCGGGGCGGGTAAACAGGAAGCCCGCGGCGATGAGAGCGAGTTGGCTGAGCACGTAGCCGGCCAGGAGCATGAGCACGCCGCTGGTGAACCCGTAGCTGTGCAGGCCGATGCCCAACTGGTTGGTGCCGAACCAACTCCAGGCCGTGATGATGTTGCCACCGATCGCGAACAGGGCGAAGCCGCGCGGTCCGATCCAGCGATCCCAGCGGGCGTGGAGCACGGCCGCGTTCCAGAGCACGATCATCAGTGCGCCGTTCTCCTTCGGATCCCAGCCCCAGAACCGGCCCCAGCTGTCGTCGGCCCAGAGGCCGCCGAGCACGGTGCCGATGAAGCTGAAGAAGAGGGCGAAGCAGACGACGCCGTAGGTCATGCGATAGAGGCGGTCCTGCACCTGTTTCGCGCCCTCGGCCGCGACGGCCCCGTCGCGCCGGGCATATCGCGACCAGATCCGGTGCACGATCGCGCAGGTGCCGAGCAGGCCGGCGAGGAAGGTGGCCCCGTAGCCGAGCGTGACCGTCACGACGTGGGTCGAGAGCCAGAACTGCGTGTCGAGCACGGCTTGGAGCACGTGCATCGTGTCGCCGGAGTCGAGGCCGTAGGCCACCATCAGCGTGAGGCCACCCGCCAGCGCCGCGACGAGGTTGCCGATGCCCATGCGGTAGAGCGCCTCGAGGCCGAGGCCCGCCAGCACGCAGGCCCAGCCGATGAAGATGGCCGACGAGTAGAGGTTCACGACCGGCGGGCGGCCCGTGAGCCAGATCCGCGAGGCGAGTGCGAAGGTATGGAGCACGAAGATGCCCACGAGCATCCACGACACGAACCGATTGAGCGGCCGGTGCCAGACGAGGAAGCTCGCGAAGCAGAGCACGGTGGCCGCCACGTAGAGCCATTTGGCGAGGTCGGTGGGATTGAACGCGTTGAGCCAGGCCTCGTAGGCGGCCTTGCCGGCCGTGTCGGCCACGTCGGGCAGCGGCGCGATCGCGAGGCGGTAGTCGGCCAGCGCCTTGTTGAAGGCGGCGGGCTCGCCGCCGACGGCCGACATGAGCTCCGTGAAGGGCAGTAGGGCGGGATTGAGCTGGAACGCCGGCTGACCCGGGCGCCCCTCGAGCATCCGCCCCATCATCGCGGTCACGACGGCGGGATAGAGCGCCTGCCAGCGGGCGTCGGGCCCCGCGGCCGTCGCGTCGGCCACCGACCGCTCGCGCGGCGGGATCGCGGCGGCGGGATGGTTCTCCTCCAGCATCCGTGCTCCCTGCACCATCTTCTGCACCTGCTCCACGAACTCGCGGCGGGCCTGCTCGTCGTCGCCCGCGGGCCGCGGCATCGACGGCGCCTGGTAGGCGAACCGGATCAGGTCGTAGGCCATGAGCTTCTGCTGCAGCTCCTTGAGCTTCTTCTGTGTGAACGTCAGCTGCTCGGCGGGCAGGCCTTCGATCGCCTTCATCTGCTCGCGGAGCTTTTCCCGGCCCGCCTCGAGCTCGACGGCCGCATAGCGATGCCCCTGCCGGCGCTTCAGGTCGAAGAAGTCGAGCACCTCCAGCGCGTCGATCCGAAACACGGGGGCGGTGTCGACCCATTCGCTGCCGGCCATGTGGGCCAGGAGCCATTGCGACGCGGGCACCGTGCCCGTGGGTACGTTCGGCACCCGCTTCGCCGAGGCATCGTCGGCGGCGGGCATCTTCACGGACGTGCGGTTGCCGAGCAGCTGGAGCGTGTTGCGGGCCACGCTGTCGAGCGGCTTCACGCGGCCCTCGTGCATCACGGGCAGCGTGCCGACCGTGCGCCAGTCGCAGGCGTCGGGCTTCGCGGCCCGCTGCCGCGCCAGCGGCAGCGCGCAGATGGCCACGAGGCCGAGCGCCGCCGCCGGAATCGCCCAGCCTCGGGGGGCTCCGCTCGCAGCGGCGACGGCGGCCCGCGGCCGCTTCCCGCCGCGGGCAGGCGACGCGATGGCGGCGTCGCCCCGCTCGTGGCGATCGGCGAACCGCACGAACGTGCCGCCGAAGTGCACGAGCATGCCCCAGAAGGCGAGCACGCAGGCCACGTAGGGAATCAGCCAGCCCGCGTTCTCCACGACCTGCAGGCCGGTCATCTCGCCGACCCTGCCGTTGCCGAGATCCACCTTCGAATACTGGCTCTGATAGAAGGTTTCGCCCCGGTAGCGCACCGGGTTGTTCATCCAGATGCGGCCCTGCTGCTCGGCCTTCGTGGCGGGGTCGCTGAAGGTGACGTACGACGAATAGTCGCGGGGCGTCTCGCTGGCGGAATAGTCGATCCGCCGCACGTCGGTGAGCGTGACGTCGTAGGGCTTGTATTCCCGGCGGTAGCGGAGCTGGAGCCGCCACGGCTTGCCCCCCGCCTCCACCGTGTCGCACTCGTCGGCCGGAGCGCCGACGAAGATCTGCGCCTGGTCGTTCAAAAACTGCGAGACGAGATAGGTGCCGAGATCCTTGCCCGTCTCCTTCTCGGTGAGCCGCACGTAGGCCGAGGCGATGTTCGACTTCGACGTGGCGCCCCCTTCGGGCGGCCGGCGGTTGGCCAGGAACCGGGTGCCGAGGCCCGTGGTGGCCGGGTTGGGGGCGACGGGGCCAACGCGAACGACGTCGGAGTTGGGGAAGTAGTCCAGCACGCGAATCTCGAATGGCAGGCCGTCGGCTGCGATCGCTTCGCCGCCGGCGCGGGCGGCGAGTAGCCGGCCCGATACCGCCGTGACGCGGTCGTCCGTGGCGTCGCTCCGGTCGATCACGGCCAGTTCCGTCTCGTCGGTGCGGAAGGCGACATTGGTGGTCTGCCCCTCGACGAGCGACATCCGCTCCTCGATCTGGCGGTCGCCGAAGACGAACTGGCCGAGCATGAGCAGTCCCACGGCCACGTGGATGAGCACGTTGCCGCCGCGGGCCCCGAACACCATCACGAGGCCGGCGAGCAGCACGAGCGAAGCCACGCTCGACTGGATGAGCTGCCACATGATCCGCAGGCCGGGCTCGTTCATCCGCCAGTCGGCGCCGCCGAAGAACGTCGCCAGCGCCAGGCCGCCGATCACCGCGGCCGTCGCCCAGAGCACGCCGCGGACGAGCCGCCGTTCGCTCCGCCAGCCCGCCACCGCGAGACCGGCGGCGAGCAGCAGCGAGCCGACCTGCACCAGGGTCCAGACGGTGTCGTAGTCGATCGGCGGCCGGCCCTGTAGGCCGTCGGTGCGATGGCCCGTGAGAATGACGGCCAGCGTGAGCAGGCCTCCGAGGAGCGACACGAGCGAGCCCCACACGAGCCGCTGCCCGCTGGCGGCCACGTGGAAGCGGGTCACCTTCGCCGCGATCAGGTTCACCAGCAGCACGAAGCCGATCGTGGCCCCGCCCGGAAACGGGAACCAGCCGGTGAGCGTCGACTCGCCGAAGATCGTCACCGGGAAGAAATCGGAGAAGGGCACCCGCGCGACCCAGCTGTTGAAATACTCGGCCTTCACCTCGGGCAGGTTCTTCTCGTCCTGCGCGAGCGTGCCCACGAAGAGCAGGAACGTGGCCGCCAGAAACATCACCACCGTGATCTTGAGCGAGCCGAGCGCCCGCAGCAGCTGCCAGGCGAGGGCGCCGGGTGCGACGGCGGCATGCCGCTCCGGAAAAGACATCGACGAGGCGGGAAGGCTGCCGGTGGCCATACTACTGCTCCTCCTTCCAACGGATCGACGACACGAACCGATTGAACTTCTCACGCTCGCGGCGCGCGACGGCGGCGTCTCCCTTGAACTTCACGAACAGGGCGGCCGAGTCGTCGAGCGGGATCATCGCGCCGAGGATCGCCTGTCCGGCGTCGGCGGCGTCGTCGAGCAGCAGCACGACCGTGGCCTCGGTGCCGCCGACGTCGAGCTTCTCGGCTGCGGTGAGCGCCGCCTCCACCGCCTTGTCGCGGGCAGCCGCGTCGGTATCGCCGAGCTGGCCTTGCCACCGCTCCACGTTGCTGCGGAGCGTGCCCGCGGCCGGGATCACGGTCACCTCGCGGCCGTCGGCCGGGTCGCCGATCGCGAGCGTGGCCAGCCGCAGCCCACCGGCTCCGCGGTCAGTCCAGCCCTCTGGCACCTCGTACCGCAGCTTCAGCCCGCCGGATTCGGCGTTGGGGGTGCCGGAGGGACGTGCCGCGACGACGGGGGACTCCGCCGGCCGCGGAATCGTGTAGGAGCGGATGTCACCCGGGCGGACGGCGGCGTCGTTGCCGCAGCCCGCTGTCGCGACCGCCAGCAGACACAGCCACTTGGAGAGAGAGCCGTTCCTGCGGAGACGCACGGTCCGGGCGAAATCAGGCGGGGGGAGAACTGGCACGGCGGGACCTTTCTGCCCGGCGCGAACCGCGCGGGGAAACCTTGAAATTCTAGCAATCTTTGGCCGTCCGGGAGGCCGGGCGGTCGCGACCAGCTATTTTGCTCGGGCGGCTACGATGTCGGCCGATTCGCAGAGTGAATGCAGGAGATCGGCAGTGGCGGTCGAGCTGGAATTCAGTGAAGCGGGAACCGGCGAGCCGCTCGTCATCCTCCACGGCCTGTTCGGCTCGAAACGCAACTGGGCGAGCATCGCGGGCAAACTTGCCCAGCATCGCCGCGTCATCGCCGCCGACATGCGGAACCATGGCGAGAGCCCGTGGGACGACCGCCACGACTACCCGGCGCTCGCCGACGACGTGGCCCGGCTGATCGAGACGAGGGTCGGCGGCCCCGCCGTCGTGCTGGGCCACAGCATGGGGGGCAAGGCGGCGATGATGCTCGCGGTCACGCGGCCCGAACTCGTCGAACGGCTCATCGTCGTGGATATCGCGCCGGCCCGGTCGATTTCCAGCCCGCTGCTCTTGGTGAAGGCGATGCGGCGGGTGCCGATCGAGAGGCTCTCCCGCCGGGCGGAGGTGGACGCGGTGCTCGCCGAGGTGATTCCCGATTTGAACGTCCGCGGGTTCCTGGCACAGAACGTGGTCACCGAGCCGGCCGGCCTCCGGTGGTCGGTGAACCTCGACGCGATCGAACGCAACGGCGAGTCGATCGTGGGGTTCCCGGAGATTCCGCCCGGCGTGACGTTTACGAAGCCCACGCTCTTCATTGCCGGCGGGCGGTCGGAGTATCTGCGCCCGGAGCATGCCGGCACGATCGAGCGGCTCTTTCCCACGGCGACGATCGAGACGATCGCGAACGCCGGCCACTGGGTGCATGCCGAGGCGCCGGAGCCGTTTCTCGACGCGGTGAATCGCTTCCTGGCGTGACGGCTCGGCGCCGCTACCGCGGCTCCCGTGCCCGCAGCGACTCGGCCTTGCGGACGAGGTCGAGGAACTCGGCGCGGTAGCCCCCCTCGTCGGCGCCGAGCGCGGCGCTCGCGATGTCGGCGACCATCGGTAGCGTGGCCTCGCCCTTGGATGGGCTCGATCGCAGGATCATCCCGAACGCGGCCACCGCGGCGGCGAACCTCGTGTCGGCCGAGGCCTCTGCGAAGCGGCCGCCCTGGTCGGCCAGCGGAAACTCCCGCAGCACGCTCTCGGTGCCCTCGGGCTGCTTGAACCGCAGCTTCACCGTGAGGAGTTCGCGGCTCGCGGGTCCCTGCGCGGCGGATTCCGCAGCCCGCGGCTGCTCGGCCTGATACTTGAGCGGCTCCGCGCCCGCCGCCGGGGCGTCGCCGCCGGCCGGCACGATCTCGTAGAGGGCCGTCACCGTATGTCCCGCCCCGATCTCGCCGGCGTCCTTCGTGTCGTCGCGAAAATCGGCGTCGGCGAGCCGCCGGTTCTCGTAGCCGAGGAGCCGATACGACGTCACCTGGGCGGGATTGAACTCGACCTGAATCTTCACGTCCTTCGCGATCGTGATCGTCGAGCCCGTGAGCTGCTCGACCAACACCTTGCGGGCCTCGCGAGCACCGTCAACGTAGGCGTAGACGCCGTTGCCATTGTCGGCGAGCTTCTCCATCTTTTCGTCCTGCAGATTGCCCTGCCCGAAGCCGAGCACGGTGAGGAACGTGCCCTCGCGAGCCTTCTCCTTGATGAGCTCCACGAGAGCCGTGTCGCTCGTGATGCCCACGTTCAGGTCGCCGTCGGTGCAGAGGATGACGCGATTGGCGCCGCCGGAGATGAATTCCTCCCGGGCCTGCTCGTAGGCGAGGGTGATGCCGGCGCTGCCGTGCGTCGAGCCGCCCGCGACGAGCCCGTCGATCGCGTCGAGGATGGTGCGCTTCTCGTCGCCGCTCGTCGGCGGCAGCTTCAGGCCCGCATCGCCGGCGTAGGTGACGATCGCCACGCGGTCGTTCTCGGTGAGCTGCTCCACGAGCATCGCCAGGGCCTGCTTGACGAGCGGCAGCTTGTCGGGCTGGTTCATCGACCCCGAGACGTCGATCAGGAACACGAGGTTGCCGGCCGGCCGCTCGCGGCGATCGATCTCGCGGCCGGCGATGCCGATGCGGACGAGCCGGTGCCCGGAATGCCACGGGCAGTCGGCCGCCTCGAGCGACACGGCGAAAGGCTCGTTGCCGGCGGGCTGCGGATACGAGTAGCGGAAGTAGTTCACGAACTCCTCGATCCGCACGGCGTCGGCCGGCGGCAGGCGACCGGCGGCGAGGAACCGGCGGACGACCGCATAGGAGGCGGTGTCGACGTCGATCGAGAAGGTCGAGAGCGGCCGGTCGGCCACCGCGAGGAATCGGTTCTCGTCGAACCGGGCGTAGCGATCGCGACTCTCCCACTCGGCCGCCTCGGGCCGGTCGATGGGGCCGCGCGGCGGGGCCAACCTGCGGACTCGATCGGCGTTGCCAACGGCACGCCCCATCGTCGGGGCGGGTTCGGGGACGACAAATCTTTCCGGCGCCGGGACCGCGTTCCGGGGCATGGCCGGTGACAGGACCGGCGGCCGTGCCTCGGCTCGTGGCGCGTTCTTGGAGAGGTGGGCGACCTCGCGATACATCGCCGTCTGGGAGAGCGTGACGGCCACGAGCAGCGTGGCCGCCAGCGCGCCGGCGAGCGGAAGCCAGCCCGACAAGCGACGGCGCGCCGGACGCGATGCCGGTCGCGGGGCCGATGCCCCCGTCGTCGCGGCGAGCGCCGCGACGACGGCTCGCCGCAGGTCGGCCGACCGGGCCGGCGGTTCGTCGGCCCGGGCCTGTCGCAATGCGGCTGCCACTGCGCGGGAGTCGGCCACGAGTTGGCGGGCCCCGGTCGCGGCGGGATCGGCGAGCAGCCGCTCGATGGCGTCTCGCTCCGCCCCTTCGAGTTCGCCGAGGGCATAGGCCGAGAGCAGGGCGTCGCGCTCCTCGCCGTCGAGCGAACCGAAAGCATTCGTGGTATCGCGGGTCATGGCATGCCTCGTTCGGGTTGGTCGGTGGTGGCCGGCGCGGCAGACGGGCCGCGGTGTTCCGACAGGAGGGCCTGCACCGTGGGGTGGGCACGCAGCGCCGACAGGCCCCGGTGGGCGAGTACGCGGACGTGCCCTTCGGTGCGGCCGGTGATCTCGGCGATCTGTTTGTGCGACAGGCCCTCGCACCAGAGATCGAGCGTCTCGCGTTGCGGAGCAGGAAGACAGGCGAGCAGCGTGGAGACATGGCGGGCGAGGTCGGCCCGCTCGACCGCGACCGCCGGATCGGCCTCCCGGCCGGGCAGGGCCGCGGCCGGGCGCGCCGCGGGATCCGGGGCCGGTGATTCGGCGTCGAGCAGGCTGCGTTCGCGGCCCGCGTGCCGCAGCTGGTCGACCGCGCGGTTGCGGCAGACGCGGAACAGCCACTGGGCCACGCGGCCCTCGAGCCGCTCCTGCGGCTCCTCGCAGAGCTTCAGGAAGGCGTGCTGCACCGTGTCGGCCGCGAGGTCGCAGTCGTCGAGGAGCCGCCGCGCGTATCGCAGGAGCGGAGCCTCGTAGCGGTCGACGGCCTCCAGCACCCAGCCGTGGGCGGCGGTCGCTGTCATGATCGGTGTCTCCAAGGCCGCGGCCGTGGTGACCGCCGCTCCATCTGACAACGGGGAACTGGAGCCGGCGTTACAGATCCCCGACACCTGCGGTGGCCCCCGATGTCCAGCCGCCTGAAAAAAGGTTTCATCGCCAGTCAGACAGCTGCGAAAGTGCCAATCACCGGTCTGGCCTTTGTATCGTCCCTTCTTTTATATGGTGCGGTCCGCGGCGCCGCCGCGGTGTCCAAGCCCGCCGCGCTTGACCCCGCCGAAACGTCCAAATAGCTTG
>Ga0315901_10007544_pt1 | contig 12816 bp, 10 predicted proteins | sample LakEriMetagenome_10_FD_203761 | JGI IMG/M metagenome (GOLD analysis project Ga0315901, IMG submission 203761) | Freshwater fungal communities from buoy surface, Lake Erie, Ohio, United States - Buoy 2 MA116 | ecosystem: Environmental > Aquatic > Freshwater > Lake | place: USA: Lake Erie, Ohio... | reverse complement strand
TAAAATTTTCCTTCCCCTGTGAAAGTGACTGATAGGCAAAACGGAGGCTATCTTCTTTTGGGCCGATTTCTCCTTTTTCGGCAAGCTCTTCAAAGTACTCCTGAACAGCCCTTAGCTTACCTTCAAAGACCTGAACCCCCTGATCATATGCCTGCCATTCTATTTGCGACTTAGAACCTGATACTTCCGCATTTGAAAAATTGTCGTCTGCCAATTGAATTCTGACTTCTCCGTGGTCACAAAACAGGGTTAGACTACCTGCTTCAGGCTTACCGGCAATGCTAACCCGGTATGCAGTGGGAGCCGGTTGATTGATACTCAGTTCAAACTTTCCTTTCTGTACAGGGGATTCAAAAGAAGTTGGTTTTCCAAATATTATGGCCTCAGCCTTGAAGGTTCCCTGAAGATTTGGCCCGGTGATACCCGTTATTTTACAAACTCCCCCCTGACCATACAGTCCTATTGCAGCTGAAAGGCTGAAAATCAAAATGAAATAAAACAACCTTAAACCTGTCATAATCAATGAAAAAAGCCGAAAAATCACATTTTTCAGATAACAACGGTTCTCCCTGTATTACCGGGTGAATATTGCTGTATACCTGCTCTCAAAAATACCTCCTTTCAACGACGAAAAACAGGTGGGCTATCTATATTTGTGGGCCAAAATTTTATCACAGATGCTTTCTGTTTTAGCCACATCATCAATAGCCTTTACGGTTATCATCCTTGCACTGGTTCTGCTCCTGCTTTATGCCCAGAAAAAACTGGTGCAGTCAGGTCCGGTTAAAATCACAATCAACGGAGAACGGGAAATCACCGTCGCGGCAGGAAGTTCCCTGTTGTCAACCCTTGGAAACGAAAAAATATTTCTCCCGTCCGCCTGTGGCGGAGGCGGAACCTGTGCCATGTGTAAATGCGTGGTGGAATCAGGAGGCGGCGATGTGCTGCCTACCGAGGTTGGCCATCTCTCAAGACAGGAAAGAAAAGAAAATGTTCGTCTTGGATGCCAGGTTAAAGTAAAAAATGACCTCAACATCCGCATTCCTGAGGAAATCTTCGGAATTAAAAAATGGGAATGCGAAGTTGTCTCTAATTATAATGTATCAACTTTCATTAAAGAGTTCGTCGTAAAACTCCCTCCCGGTGAATCACTCAACTTTGAAGCAGGTGGTTATATCCAGATTGATGTTCCTGCCCTGAGTGTTGATTATAAAACCATGGACATTGCTCCCCATCCTGATCTTGGCCACAAACCGGATGTCTTCAAGTCAGACTGGGATAAATTCAAATTGTGGGATCTCAAAATGAAAAATGAGGAGCCCATCTTCCGTGCGTACTCAATGGCCAATCACCCTGCGGAAGGAAATATAATCATGCTGAATATCCGCGTTGCCACTCCGCCCTGGGATCGTGCCAACAATAAATGGATGGATGTAAACCCCGGTATCTGTTCTTCGTACATCTTCTCAAGAAAGCCCGGCGATAAAGTAATGATATCCGGTCCTTATGGAGAGTTCCATATCAATAAGACGCAGCGTGAAATGATCTACATCGGTGGTGGTGCAGGTATGGCTCCGCTGCGCGCTCAGATCTTCCATCTCTTCCACACCGAGAAAACCAATCGCAAGGTTTCTTACTGGTATGGCGGCCGCTCTAAGAAAGAATTGTTCTATTCTGAACACTTCAGAAAAATTGAGAAGGAATTCCCCAATTTCAGATTCTACATTGCGCTATCAGAACCCCTTCCGGAAGACAACTGGAAAACCAAAAAGAGTCTTGATGATCAGGAGGCGGATGGCTACACAGGATTCATCCATAAAAGTCTCTTTGATAACTATCTCAAAAACCATCAGGCTCCCGAGGATGTTGAGTATTACCTCTGCGGACCCCCGATGATGAACCAGGCTGTCTTCAAAATGCTTGACGAGCTGGGAATTCCTAAAGAAAATATTCGCTTTGACGATTTTGGCGGTTAACCTCCGAAACTGAAAGCGTTGAAAGTACAAAAGTCCTGCTCCGGCAGGACTTTTTATTTAAACACACTTCCGTTGTAGATTTGTCAAAATCCCTGCATATGGACCTGACCTTGTTTTTTTCTCCCGTACCCGAGGAAATTCTGAAGGATGCTGAAAGTCCGGGAAGCTTCCTGAAAAACATCAGGGTCTATGACGAAAAAATTCCTGATTACAGAACTGCCAATCTTGCAATCATCGGTGTGCCGGAAGAAAGAGGGACTGATTCAAATGCCGGCTGTGCAACAGGAGCTGATTTTATACGGAAAAAATTATACCGTCTTAAGCGGGGAACGGGCAAAGCCCAGATTATTGATCTTGGAAATCTGCGGCCGGGTATGGATCTGGATGAAACCTATACGCGCTTATCTGAAGTATGCAGGCTGTTGCTTGAAAACAATACACTTCCGCTGATCCTCGGAGGATCACATGATCTGGATATCGGCCAGTACCGTGCTTATCAGGATTTGAATAAACTGGTAAGCTTTCTGAATGTGGACGCTTTCCTGGACCTTGAGGAAGGATATGAGTTTCCGATAAATCGTCAGCACATAAACAAAGTGCTGATGCATGAGCCGAATTTCCTGTTCAGCTATACGCATCTCGCCCATCAGTCATATCTGGCTGATCCCGGCATTACCGCTGTGATGGAAAAACTCTTTTTTGAAGCTTACCGACTTGGCACCATTCGTACCAATCTGATGGAGATGGAGCCGGCTATTCGCAGCGCTGATCTTCTTTCATTTGATATAACGGCTATTCGTTCTTCCGATGCTCCGGGCAACCAAATGGCCCAGCCGTTTGGACTGACAGGGGAAGAGGCTTGTCAGCTTTGCTGGTATGCAGGTCTTAATGAAAAACTGAGCTCTGCCGGTTTTTATGAATACAACCCTTCAATGGATGATGAACAGCAAAAAACCGCTGCAGTGGTGGCTACCATGGTGTGGTATTTTGTTGAGGGCTATTCAAACAGAAAAGCAGAGCAGGATTTTAAATCAAACGACTTCCTTCGTTTCTCAGTTGCCATGCCTGTTGAGCCTGAGGTGATGATTTTTTATAAAAGCAAAGTAACAGACCGCTGGTGGATGGAAGTACCCGGTTCCCGCCGGGCCATGGTTGTGCCATGTACCTATGCGGACTATGAAACTGCAACCAAAGGAGAAATTCCCGAACGATATATCGGAACGCTCTCAAGAATGATCTGATTTTTCTGTTCAGTCTTTGGTAAATAATACTGATGTCATAGTCAGTGATCCGCCTACCGGCTCATCATTAAAAAAAACCGGTTGTTCGTCCTTGTGCGTAGTACCAAGTGCATAAATCAAAGGCCAGTAATGATCCGGAGTAGGAATTGCAAGCATGGCACCGGCACCAAGGCTTTCATATTCCATTAAAGGTTTATAATCCTTTCGCATAATGTGATCTTTAAAGGTCTCATTCATTTCTTTTGCCCAGTCATATCCGTATCCGGGAACATTGAGCTTGTCAAAGTCAACCATCCTCAGGTTGTGAACCATATTTCCGCTACCGATGATCAGCACGCCTCTGTCCCGAAGGCTTATTAATTCGGCGGCAAGGTCAAAATGCCACTTGCCCGGTTTATAGTAGTCTATGCTTAACTGAAGCACCGGAATATCGGCTTCAGGAAACATCCTGCGAACAACTGACCAGGTGCCATGATCCAGCCCCCAATCGTGATCCAGTCCAACCTGTGTATGTTGTACGATTTCTTTGATCTCGCCTGCCAGTTCAGGTTTCCCGGGCGCCGGATATTGGACAGCATATAACTCTGGTGGAAAACCGCCAAAATCATGAATGGTTTTGGGGTGGTTCATGGCTGTGACAAATGTCCCTTTAGTCAGCCAGTGAGCCGAAATACATAAAACTGCTTCCGGACGGGGTAATGATGTACCAACCTGCTCCTAGATTTTACTGAAAGAGTTGGAATCTATGCCGTTCATTGGCGAACCGTGGCCAATAAATAGTGCCGGCATGCGCCCTGATTTTTTAAAGCCTTCTGTAAACCTTTTTAAATCTTTAAGAGTCATTGAAATGTTTTTGAATTGATTACAAAATCATATTCTGTTTATTATAATATAAACCAAATATTATGTTGATTATAATGTTTATTTATGTGATTCCGGAAGGATTCTGTTTTATAAGTTTCTAAAAAAACATCGTTTAAAAGAGTTAGTTTCAATTTACATAAACTGACGATTCAGGTTTCTTAACGATTTCTTCACAGCAATTTTGGGGTAGTCGCAAGGTCTTATTTGCCAAAAATCATACTTTTGCTCGCCTTTTGAAATCATAAACAATCCTCTTCAAATAAGCTCAAATTTGGGGGTTATGATAGTAAAAGGGAACCCGCCACAGAAACCTTCTTTAATCCAAAACCAATAGCCTATGAAAAACCACTACTTGTCTTTGGTGCTGGTGCTGTTTGTGTCCATTACAGGATTCGCACAGATTACCACATCAACCATTTCCGGAGTCGTTAAGGACTCCAATGGGGCACCTGTCCCCAACGCCACTGTACAGGCGGTTCATGTTCCCTCAGGAACAAAATACGGTACAATCACCAATACCAATGGTTCCTATATTCTTCCTGCGGTACGCGTTGGTGGTCCTTACAATGTCACAGTTTCATTCGTTGGTTTCCGTACAGAAACCATTCAGGTTCTTGAAGCTGATCTTGGATCAACAGCACATGCTGATTTTGAACTTAAAGAGGAAAGCACAACCCTGAGCGAAGTTCTTGTAACCGCTGAAGGTGGCCGTGTTTTCTCTAAAGACCGTACAGGTGCAGCACAGAAATTCGGACGCAATGAAATCACTTCAGTTCCGATCATCGGCGCAAGGACTATTGACGGTGTTACTAAATATAACCCTAACGGTGATGGCCGCTCTTTTGGTGGTCAGGACTCCCGTCTTAACAATTTCACTATTGACGGATCGCAGTTCAACAACGGTTTCGGTCTTGGCTCCTCAGCTCAGGCCGGCGGTCGTACAGGCGCAACTGCAATCTCTCTTGATGCGATTGACCAGCTTCAGGTGAATGTTGCTCCTTTTGATATCCGCCAGAGCGGATTCGTAGGTGCCGGTATCAACGCCGTTACCCGCTCCGGTACAAACAAGGTTGAAGGATCTGTGTATCAGACTCAGCGTAACAACTCTTCTACATTTATTGGAAACAAGGCCTATGATGTTCCTGTAACAGCTTCAAAATTTGACGAGAAAGTTCAGGGTTTCCGTCTTGGACTTCCAATTATAAAGGACAAGCTTTTCTTCTTCGGTAACTATGAAAACCTGACTAAGACTGAGCCCGGCACCACCTGGATTTCTGACGGCTCTCCGCTGTCAGGTTCTCAGGTATCACGCGTTAAGTACTCCGACATGGAGACGCTTTCAAACTTTATGCGCGATAACTTTGACTACGAAACCGGTCCGTGGGAAGGTTACAACAACGCGGTAAAATCAGAAAAATTCCTCGTTCGCCTGGACTGGAATATTAATGATAAGCACAAACTGATGGCTCGCTATGTATTCCACAACTCTGATGCGGAGATCAACATTTCCAACTCACAGTCTGCAGGAGCAGGAAACCGTACTACAAATGCCAATGCGATGGCTTTCCAGAACAGCGGATATGTCATTCTTGACAACACCCGTTCTTATGTCCTCGAATTGAACAGCCGTTTGTCTAATACCCTGCATAACAACCTGATCGTTGGTTACGACCAGCAGATTGAAGACCGTGCATACCGCTCTCAGCTTTTCCCAACCATTGATATCAGAGAAGGAGCCAACACATATACATCGGTAGGTTTTGACCCGTTCACGCCAAACAACAAGCTGGACTATGGTACTTTCCACATCACGGATAACCTGACCAAGTACATGAACAAGCACACTATTACGCTGGGCTTTAATTTTGAAAAGTACAAGTCTAACAACCTGTTCTTCCCTGCATCTAATGGTGTTTATATTTTCAACAGCCTTGCTGACTTCTACACTGCGGCCAACCAGTCTCTTGGAAACGGCGGTGCACCTTCAACTTTTGCCCCTGCAAGGTTCCAGCTTCGTTATTCTGCCCTTCCCGGTGCAAAAGAGCCCCTTCAGGTGCTGAAGACAACCCGTCTGGATGTTTATGCTCAGGATGAATTCAATGTAACAGATGATTTCAAGCTTACATTCGGTGTACGCGCTGCGGTAATCGGTTTTGAAGATACTGCACTTGAAAATCCAACAGTTACTGCGCTTACTTTCGCCAATGGCGAAAAGTTCAATACCGGCGTGCTTCCTAAAACACAGGTATTGTGGGAACCGCGCGTTGCCTTTAACTGGGATAATGATGCAGCACTCCGCACTCAGATCCGTGGTGGTACCGGTATATTCACAGGCCGTCCTCCTTATGTGTTTGTATCCAACCAGGTTGGTAATAATGGTGTGTTGACCGGTTTTATTGATGTCAGCGGTAATGCAGCTGCCAATTATGGATTCACTCCTCGCCCGAATGATTATTTCATTCCTCAGACTCCTACCTTGCCCTCAACCTTTGACCTGGCATTCACTGATCCTAATTACAAGTTCCCACAGATGTGGAAAACCAACATTGCAGTTGATCAGAAACTTCCTTTCGGTCTGATTGGATCCGTTGAATTCCTCTACAACAAGTCGATCAACGCGGTGCATTACTATAATGCAAACCTTGATAATCCTACTACCACCCTCAAGGGTCCTGATGCCCGAGATCGCTTTGCGAACAATGATAACGGTGTCCGTGTTAATGACAATGTTTCAATGGGCGCAGTGCTTACAAACCGTAACGGTCCCTACTATCAGGGTCTGACCTTCAAGATTGAAAAGCCTTATCAGAAAGGATTCTGGGGTTCATTTGCATGGACCACCTCACGCGCATATGACTACATGAGCGCAGGCTCTATTGCAAGCGGAAGCTGGCAGAGTGCCCGTTCAGTTAATGGCAACAATAAACTTGACCTTACACTTTCTGATAACAACATTCCTAACCGTTTCGTAGGTCTTGCAGGTTACAGAATAGAGTATGGTGATAAGTTCGGTGGTGCAACTACCCTGACCCTCGGATACATCGGTCAGCAAGGCAGTCCGTTCTCCTACTTTGTTGCAGGTGACCTCAACGGTGACCGTGTTCGTGATAACGAATTGATGTATGTTCCTCTCGATGCTTCTCAGGTAAGGTTTGCAAGCAATGCCGTTTCTTCAACAGTAAATGGCACTACTTCCTCAGTAACTTATACGGAGGCACAACAACAGGAAGCCTATGCAAAATACATAGAGCAGGATCCTTACCTCTCAACCCGCGCGTTGAATTATGCAGAGCGTAATGCGCTCACCCTTCCTTATCTCCACCGCTTTGATTTTTCAATAGCTCAGGATTTCAATGTTAAGGTTAAAGGTTATAAGAATACCCTTCAGGTTCGCTTTGACATCCTGAACTTTGGTAATCTGATCAACAACAAGTGGGGTGTTTCCCAGCGTGCAACCAACAACGCAGTACTTCAGTACCAGTCGTTGAATGGCAATGGTGAGCCGGTATTTAAACTTGCTACTCAGCGCGAGGCCGATGGAACGAATGTTCTTATTAAGGACACCTATTCCAGAAACTCTTCTGTGTTTGATGTGTGGCAGGCTCAGCTTGGCATCCGCTACATCTTCTGATCCGGTTTACCGAATCATCAATAAAAAAGGACCTGAATTTTCAGGTCCTTTTTTTATGTGTCAGATTTAATAAATGTGAAGAAAAATTTACCCGGGTCTGGATGTGCTTACGGTTACAGTGGCCTTCTCGCATGGACCACCAATCGGTGGATTATGTTTTGAAACTGAAAGAATTATGAACTCCGCCCGTAAAAATTTTAAAAAGATTTTTTCACAAATACTTTTTGCAAGTGCCTCCAGTAAACCTCTGGGCTGCTGCATTTCTTCCAGGATTAGTGAATAAACTTCAGCATAATCAATTGTGTGAGCAATTTCATCATTACTCACTATGCCTGACGGACTGAAATCAATATGTACCGTTACGGAAAACTGATTACCTGTTATTTTTTCTTCCTGATATAATCCATGGAAAGCATGGAAGGTCAGATTTTCAAGGGTAATTCTGAATTTCATCCGATTTCATCAAAGAAAGATCCTGTTGACTTTTTTACCGGCTCCGGTGATGACTCCGGTGCCTTTACTGTTTTTTCTTCTTTTTTAACAGGTTCGACCGGGCTTATTTCTTTTTTCACCTTCGCATGATATTGATCCGGATGAAATCCGTCTCCAATCTTTTTCAGTCGCTCGGCCCGATCGGTAAGTTCAGCCGCAAGTCTTGACAGATCAGCTGAGAGGTTATCTTTATGGATCAGCATACCTCTGTATTCCTGAACCATATCCTTCAGGCGATTTTCAATACCATCAAGAATTTGCTGTGACCGTGTTTCTGCCTCCTCAACAATTTCTTTAGCCTTTGCCCTGGCCTCATACATTAATCCTTCTGCCTGCAACTGCGACTCTCTTAATTGCAGTTCTGCAGCTTTGCCTGCCTGCTCAATAAGGTTGTTGCCGGTATCCTCCGCAGTTTTAAGTGTTTTAAATAAGGAGGTTTCTACTTCTCTTAATTTTGCCACTTCCCGTTCTGAAGATTCAAGGCGGAGTTTGGCTTCCCGAAATTCATCCTGCAATTTTTCCCATTCCTGAGACAGCGTGGTCAGAAATGCTGTCACCTCATCTTTGTCGTACCCGCGAAGGTTTTTTTCAAATGTCTTCTGTCGGATTTCAAGGGGAGTGATTTTCATGATTCCCGGGTTTTTCAGATTTGTTCTTTTTGAAACTTCCAGACGGATATGATGCGGTCGTCGCCTGCACTTGCAAATGTATCATCATTTATCCAAACAAGGCGGTTCACCGAATGACCATGGCCGGCATGACGGGCCTTGTCCAGAACCCGGTGCAGACTAAGATCTCCGGAAGACCAGATCTTAATGGTTTTATCCATGCTACAAGTTAAAAAATGTTCTCCGTCAGGGCTATAGATAACATGATTCACGGCAAACAAATGCGCTGCAACCTCCCGGCATTCAGTCCCTCTGTCATTCCACTCCCAGCATTTGATCTTTGCATCTCTTGATCCGCTCAAAAGATATTTTCCGTCAGGACTCCAGCAAAGTGTAAAAACAGACAAACGATGCGCCTGCCAATCTTCGGTAACTGTGCCTGATTGGGTATCGAAAATTTTAACAGAGCAATCACTGAAACCAAGCGCCAGGTTGCCTGTAAGCGGATGTATCGCAATAGTCCGGAGACTTGCTTCCGAAAGTTTTAATCTTGCAATAGTTTTTAATTCGGCAGGTTCAAGAATTACCAGCTCTCCTGCAGATGTGCCCGCGTATACCCGCCCTCCCGAAACCTTGAGATCAAAAATGGAAACACTGCCCAACGCCGAGGAGGCCACGCGTTCTTTTTTTAATACATCAATGGCATGAATGCCTTCATTATTCTGTCCTGCCAGCAGGATGCCTGATTCAGGTATATAACACATGCTGTAAACCGAACCATCCACTTTGGCAATCTGATCCCCCTGATCCGGATGATCCAGATTCCAGTGTACAATCATACCATCCCCGCCTGCAGAAAAAAATGATTTTCCGTCCCCGGTAGGCACAAGCTGGTAAATACAGTCCCGGTGGCCCTGAAACTTAAATACCTTTACTGCCAGTGCTCTCGTATTATTTGGGTCAGCGATCATTTATGTTTTGGCAAAATTCGGTGTAAAACTATATTTAACCATGCCATTACATCAAATTCAGCAAAATGGTCCCGGTTCAGTCCGGGCTGTTTGGAAGATTGAGGAGGAAGCAGATGTCCTTTCGGCCGCTCTGCCACAGGCTGATCAATGTCCTGAGGAAATAAATTTACTGAGAAAGCGCCTTGAATGGCTTGGAGGGAGGTTTCTTTTAAAACATTTGTTAACAGGGGAGGGGCTGAATTATCAGGGATTGGCTAAGGAAGAATCCGGAAAGCCTTATCCAATCGGATCAGACTATCACATCTCATTGTCCAATTCATTTCCTTTTGTTGCTGCTCAGATTCATCCGACCATGCCTGTTGGCATTGACCTCGAATTTGTACGGCCTAAAATGGCGCAGGTAATTCCAAGGGTTTTATCACCGGAGGAGCAAAAAGACGCAGGTAACGACTCTCTGAAACTTTGTATTTACTGGAGTGCCAAAGAGGCACTCTATAAAATTTATGGAAAAAGAAATCTGATTTTTTCCAGGCATCTGCTTGTTGAACCTTTTATTTTATCTGAATCCGGAACTCTGAATTGCCGCATTATATTGCATGATCAGCAATGGAATGTTCAACTGGAGTATATTTCGGGTCCTGAATACATCCTTACTGCTACCAAATCTGTTGAAAAGAAATGAAAACTGTATTTAGTGTTCTGCTGCTGATTATCTCTTCCGGAGTTTTTGCTCAGGTAATTAAAGAGCCTCTTGAGGCGATTGGTCAGGACGGTAAATTTGTCCGGATCAACGGAACCGGCAGCGAAGGTGTGGTAGTCTTCTTCACAGCCACGCGTTGTCCGTATGATGATCATTATCTGGAACGCATGAAAAAATACGCATCCAGATACGCCGGTAAAATCAATTTTTATTTTGTGAATGCTTCTGCGGAAGATACCCCGGAAGATATCCGTAAAAAATTAAACTCGTGGGGAAATGAAATCCCTTACCTGCATGATCCTGATCAGAATGTTTTACGGGCGCTTAATGCTAAGCGAACTTCAGAGGTTTTCTTTTTACTTAAAACCGGACAAGGGCTCAGTCTTGTCTACCGCGGACCTCTGGATGATAACCCTCAGGTCTCTGAAGATGCGGACAAAAATTATCTGATGGATGCCATTGAAGCATCATTAAAAGGATCTAAACCTGAGGCAGTAACCGCACGGCCGGCCGGCTGTTTTATCAGGTTGAAGTATTGATCAGAAAAGACCTACCGAATCAAAGAAGGACCGCTGTCTGCTGATTTTAAGATCCTGCAGCAGACTGGATTTCACACCGATATTGAAACTGTAAAACTGCATTCGTCCGAATGGTACCCAGTTCAGACTCATGGTCCAGCAATGAAGGTCGCGGGTGAAGGAAATATTTGTTTGAGTAAATTCTTTGCGGTCCAGATCGTAGCCTGTATTGTACTGAATCTTCCATTTTTCTGAAAGACTTATATCGCCGTTGATACGAATGGTCTGAATGATTTTAGAATCTTCGTAACCGATTTTTGTATAAGTGAAGCTGTAGTTCAATCTTAAATTCCAGGGAATATTGAAATCCACATAAGCATCAGGATTTGCAAGCAGATAATTGCGATCCGCCTCATTCAGATTGGATTTGGCAATCTTGTCTCTCGTATTGTTATCCTTGTCTCTTCCTTTAGGACTGAGGTTGGTTCCGAAGTTAAGACCGGCACTTGAAAGTTGACCAATGCTGAATTTTTCTCCTTGCCAGGCATACCGGTCCACTCTTTCCTGAAACACAACGCCTCTTACTACGCTGTCAAGCCGGTACTGATAAGGCTCCAGTGTTCCGTTGAAATTCAGATTGACTTTATCATTCAGAATGCTGGTGTTGGCTCCAAGGGAGAATGGTGACAGCTTGAATTCCTCGGCCTGAAAATTATATCCGCTGTTTATGGACAAGGTATTAAATAGAGAAATTTTTCTTGCCACCGTATCGGTCTTACCCTTCACTTTCATTTCTATGGTGTTGTTGATTCCGAATCCAAGCGTTTGTGCACCCTGCCTTCTTGATTCTCCGTATGCAAAACCCTGATGAACTGAGTAATATTGTTTTTTCTCCCTGACCATAAACTCCTGGAAATAACCTTTCGCAGGATTTGTGTAATCAGGCTGATAAGAAAAACTCACGCTCGGGGCAATCACATGTCGTAAGGCCTGGATTCTTTTATCTTTTCCGAAATAGGCCATTCCAAAAATACGGGTGTTGATACTTCCGCTTACTGAGTAGTTTGAAATACGGTTGAAACCATTAAGCGTGTCCACCACTACCGGATTGCCTTCACTGTTGAGACCCCATTTCAGTTTATTGAAATACCAGACTTCTGAATAATCTACTGATGGATTGAGTGTGAAGAACCGGAATAATTTGATGGAGGTGGACAGCGGGATGGAATGCCTTACACCTTTTCGCGATTGCTGAAAAAAGCTGTTCAGATTGCCAAAGGTGAATGGCGCAATGGAATCCTGATAAATAATATCACCTCTGGGCCCCGGTCTTCCTATTCTGATGGCATTGGTGATCTGATTGGTTGCTACACTGGTCAGCCTGAAGTTCAGATTTTCCAGAACATCCACCCCTCTGGCTGTTTTGCGGAAAGGGTAAACATTGTTCAGGTTGAAGGAAAGGTCAGGAGCGGGAATATCTACACGCTTGGTGGCGAGATCCTGATTGTGTCTCAGGTTTACACCAAGTGTAATGCCTGCCGCAGGAAAAGATTTTGAGTAAGAAATGTTTGAACTCATCTTCGTGGTTGTCTGATCCAGCCTGCTGCTGTTAGGGGATGCATTAATACCCAGGTAATTGTTGTTGGAGAATGAGGAGGTGGCAGCATTCACACTGGCTGAAAATCGTCCCGTACCCTTACTCTCAGGTGAATGTGACCAGGTCAGAACAAAATCTTTTTTGGAGTTCTTTTCTTCAATCTTGTCTGATATCCGGTTGTTGGTGAAGTTGAAATTGAAAGCCCCGTTATACTTATA
>Ga0315901_10007543_pt1 | contig 12817 bp, 20 predicted proteins | sample LakEriMetagenome_10_FD_203761 | JGI IMG/M metagenome (GOLD analysis project Ga0315901, IMG submission 203761) | Freshwater fungal communities from buoy surface, Lake Erie, Ohio, United States - Buoy 2 MA116 | ecosystem: Environmental > Aquatic > Freshwater > Lake | place: USA: Lake Erie, Ohio... | reverse complement strand
AACCTGGTGGAGCGCTACGGCTGCGTGGCCGGCTACCCCGACGGCACCTTCAAGGGCCGCCAGGCCATGACCCGCTACGAAGCGGCCGCCCTGCTCAATGCCTGCCTCGACCGCGTCACCGAGGTGACCGACGAGCTCAAGCGCCTGATGGCCGAGTTCGAGAAGGAACTGGCCGTGCTCAAGGGCCGCGTCGACGGCCTCGAAAGCAAGGTGAAGACCCTGGAGGCGAATCAGTTTTCCACCACCACGAAGCTCTCCGGTTTAGCCACCTTTGTGGTGGGTGGTATCAACTATACGGGCGCAGGACGAAAGGATATTCGGGATTACAAGGGTGATCCTGTGAAAGCGGATGGAAGTGTTACGTTCAATTATGACGTTCAGCTCACATTCGATACAAGTTTTACTGGTAGAGACTTGCTTCGTACTAATCTCAGGGCTGGTAACTTTGGTCGTAGTGTATTTGGCGGTGAGCCCCATGCACTTGGGAATTCTGCCGAGCTTGAAGTTGCCTTTGAAGAAGACTCTGGCCCAAACAGTGTGGGTATTGATAAGCTCTTCTATCAGTTCCCAGTCGGCAAACAGTTCACCGCCACATTCGGTGCTCGCGTTGGCCAGGAAGATATGCTTGCGCTCTGGCCGAGCGTTTACCCAGCCGATACAATCCTCAATCTCTTTACGGTCAATGGGGCGCCCGCGGCTTACAGCAAGAATCTTGGTGCTGGCTTCGGGCTCTGGTGGCAGAACAACGGATTGAGCATCAGTGCAAATTATGTTTCGGCCCTTGGATCCGATTCCACCTCGGGCCTTTTCACCAGCAATGCTGGGGCAACAGCAAGCGTTCAGCTTGGCTTCCAGCAAAAGCAGTGGGGCCTTGCCGCGATCTGGTCCTACGTGCAACCTGATACCCAGTTTGTTCCTGCCACCACTCCTCTGGTCCATGGCGCAATCGACCATACGCCGGGAGCCGAAACCAATGCCTTTGGCCTCAGCGGATATTGGCAACCGCTGGAAAGTGGCTGGCTACCCTCACTGAGCTTGGGCTGGGGCATTAACAAAACCAGCTACGATGGTAAGCCAGATGCAGGAAGTCTCAACGTCAGTCAATCCTGGATGGTTGGATTGCAGTGGACTGATGTCTTCCGGCAAGGTAATGATTTCGGCTTCGCGGCGGGTTCAGCTGTGTTTGCGACATCTCTCACCGGTGGTGTTGATCCAGATGATGGCAACATTGCTTGGGAGTGGTGGTACAAGGTTCAAGTGACAGATAACATCACCGTCACCCCAGCTCTCTTTTATCTGAGCCGGCCATTGGGACAACGAACTCCGGATGGGGGCTTCCATTCCCTCGGGGCCCTGGTCAAGATGTCCTTCAAGTTCTAAGGAGTTATTTGAGTTCCCTGACCGCTTGACAGGTTGGGGGACTGGATCTCTGCTTGGTTGCTACCTGAAGCCCGTGCTGCAGGTTGGTTTTGGCTCTGATGAGTTCCGTTCATCTGGTGTCCATGGCCAGGTCTGGCAGGTTTTCGATAGGAGCCGGATCCACCGCCGCCGCAGGCCAGCAGACCGGTAGAGGCCATGCTCAGCCCTGCGCGCGTCCCAGGTTCGGCTGTGAGTGGTCTCGCATCTGCGGAGGGCATGGTGGTGGTGCCCAGCACTGCGGTGCTGAACAGGAGCAAAAAGGCAACAATGCGCATGGTTGGCGGATCGGACTGATCTGGGCGACGTACCCATGTGACTCTACAGCGCATCTCCAGTAAGGGTTCCTTGCTGGAGGGATGGGCGCTGATGATCGGGCCTTGGTTAAATTGAAGGCGATAGGTTGGTGGGGTCCAGGCTGATCCCCTACGGAATCTGGAGTGTCGCGGCAGCAATGTTGATGGCGCAATCGTCACAGGAAGCGACCAGCGAGGGTCTGGGTCTGCGGATCGGGGAAGTGGCCAGGCGTTCGGGACTGACCGTGAAAACGGTTCGCTACTACTGTGACCAGGGGCTGTTGCAAACGTCTCGCTCACCAGGCGGATACCGCGTTTTTGCTGCTGAATGCATCGAGGAACTTGAGATCATCCGCGCCCTGCGTGCGATGGATGTGCCGATTCCTGAATTGGTGAGGATTCTGGATGTACGCCGTGCGGGAGTGTGCAACTGTTCTGTGTTGAAAACCAGCATCGCCAGCAAGATCGACTCGATCGATGCTCGAATCAGCGATCTTGTCACGATGAAGTCGGAACTCATCCGCTTGCTCTCCAGCTGGCAAGACTGCGGTGGCACCAAGCCTGGTGCCATGCCTGGCAACCTCAGCCCCTGAACCACGCCGGGATGGCCTCGTAGCAGGCGGCATTCTTCTCGTTTTCGCGGGCTTCGGTTTTCCAGCAGCAGGCCCGTCCGCCCTCGCGTTGCTCCAGCAGCGCATTGGCCCAGTTCCACACCAGTTCGGCGCTGGCCTCCATGCCCACGTTGGCCATCACCCGCAGATCCAGGGCCCCCTGTTCATGCAGCTCCTGCCAGGTGGCCAGCAGCGGGTCGTCGGCGCTGGCCAGAAAGGTGTGGTCGAACTGCTCGGCCAGCCGCGCCTCCAGCTCCCTGAGGCCGGAGAAGTCCACCACGAAGCCGCAGCCATCCAGCTCCCAGGCGCGGAACCAGAAGGTGAATCTGCGGCTGTAGCCGTGCACGAAGCGGCAGTGGCCGCTGTGGCGCCACTGGCGGTGGGTGCAGGGGAAACCGCTGAAGGTCTTGCTGCAGCTGTAGGCCGGCGTGGGCATGGGAGAGGATCGGGGCAGCAGCAGTGCAGGGGCCTTGTCAGCATCATTTCAGCCACTCGCCCCGGGCTCCCCAGCGCCCGCCTTGGCCGATCCCGCCTTCATCGCCGGCCTGCGCTTCAATGAGGCCGGCCTGATCCCGGCCGTGGCCCAGGACTGGCTGGATGGGGCCGTGCTGATGGTGGCCTGGATGAACCGCGAGGCGATCGAGCGCACATTGGAAAGCGGCGAGGTGCACTACTGGAGCCGCTCCCGCGCGGAGCTCTGGCACAAGGGCGCCACCAGCGGCCACACTCAGGCCCTGCGCGGCTTCCGCTACGACTGCGACGCCGATGTGTTGCTGCTCACGATCGAGCAGCGCGGCGATGTGGCCTGCCACACCGGCGCCCGCAGCTGCTTCTACGACGAGGGCCCCCAGCCGAGCGGCGGCGGGCCCGCGGCACTGCCGCCGCCTGCGGATGTGTGCACCGAGCTGATGCGGGTGATCGAGGGGCGCCGCGACCGGCCCGAGCCCGGCAGCTACACCAACAAGCTGTTGGAGGGGGGCGACAACCGCATCCTCAAGAAGATCGGCGAGGAGAGCGCCGAGTTCGTGATGGCCTGCAAGGACGGCGAACCTGCCGAGATCGCCGCTGAGGCTGCCGACATCCTCTTTCACCTCCAGGTGGCCCTGGCCTACCACGGGGTGAGCTGGCGCCAGGTGCAGCAGGTGCTGGCCGCCCGCCGCGGTGCGCCGCGGCGGGACTGAGCGGGCTGCTCCCGGGGAACCGGTTCAGCCCTGGGCGCCGGTGCTCAGCATGGCGATGGCCGTCCAGATCACGAAGCCGGTGAGCACGAAGCCACCGGTGGCCACGAACCAGCGCCAGGCGTTCTGCACGGCCGGGGTGGGCTGGTTGGCCAGCCAGGCCGGCCGCGGCCAGCCGGCGTTCGGCGACCAGCCGCCGCCGCTGCCGGCGGGGGCACGGCGGGCCATCGTGTCGCGCCAGTAGGCGTTGTAGCGGGGGGCCTGCTGGTTGAAGGGCATCGTGCCCACCGCCTGGCCGGCGAGCACCCGCGAGCGCTGGTAAGGCACCAGGTCTTCGCCGAAGGCCTCCTGGTACTCCGGCGAGTCGATCAGGGCGTCAATGAAGGCGGGCAGCCCCTGCTCGGCGATCACGATCGACCAGGCGATCCGCTCCTGATCGCCGTGCACCGGCCGGCCCAGCACCCGGCCCACCACCTGCTCCACCACCTGAACGTTGCTGTTGCAGCGGTAGAAGTCGTTGCGGAATTTCTCCGAGCGCAGCAGCTGGCGCACGAACTCGCGGGTGCTGATCTGGCCGGAGCGCAGCTGGGACTCCAGCACCGCGTCCCGGTCGGCCTTGAAGGCGTGGAAGAACACCTGGCGGTAGGCCTGCTCGATCAGGGCGTCGCTGGAGCCGCGGTCACGCTGCAGGGCCACCGTGGTGCTCTGGCGGGGCGACTCCTCGTTGGCGTCGAGAAAACTGCTCACCCGGGCATTGTTGGTGAGGGGCCTGGTGGCCAGAACGGGCAGGGGCATCGGGCAGGGACGGGAAAAACGCGCAAGGTATGGGCGCCGGCCAGGGGATTGCCGGCGGCTGCCGCAAACAACAAACAAATTCACGCTGCGCAACACCCCGCAATGGAGCCGCTTGGCTCAGGTCGCGGCTCAGGGGGTGGGGGCTGGGCCGAGCCCCGGCTGTTGCTGCAGCCAGAGAAAGGTGGCCCGGTCGCGGGGGCTGAGCTCCAGCACCGGTGTGGCTCCGGGCACCGCCGCCATCGCATCGCCGGCTGCCTCGCTGTGGCCCCAGAGGCCGAAGGCGTGGCCCAGTTCGTGCAGGGCGTTGGCCTGCATGGCGCTGGCGCGCTGGCCCGGACTGATCATCACCACCACCCGTGGTTCCAGCTGGCGCCCTCCATCCCGCTTCATCACCGCCAACTGCAGTTCGGCCCGGCCATGGCTGGCCCTGCCGCCCCGCAGGTGCGGGCGTCGGCGCAGGATGCGCACCTGGGCCTGCTCGGGATCGTTCACCCGCTCGATCGGCACCAGCTCGGCCCAGCTGGCCAGGGCCTGCTCCACGGCCTCCAGCCAGGCCTGGTCCCAGCGGGCGGCCGGCCCCTCGGCCTGGGCCGGCTCCACCCAGACGCACCAGCGGTCGCGCCGGGGCCAACCATGGGCCGTGGGGCGCAGCTGCTGGCGGTAGTCACCAGCGCTGGGCTCCGAGGCTGCCGGGGCCTGGCCCGCGCCCACTCCAGGGGGTGGAGAGATCAGCGCAAGCACGGCGGCCGCGGGGCAGCCTTCAGCTGGTCCGGGGCCGGCCCTGGATGCTCCGGGATGGACGCTGCCGATCACCAGCAGCACCAAACCCCAGGCCAGGGCCTGCATCAGGCGCTGATGCTGCCGGGTAGGCCCACGCCGCGGGCCATCAGCGTGGCAAGGAGGGGAACCAGGGCAAAGCCCACCAGTTCGATGTTCAGGATCCAGGCCAGACGGTTGGCCAGGGCCTCGCTCACCTGGGGCAGCTCGCCCTTGCGCAGGGGGATGGCCCAGAGGATGTAAGTGATCGTGGGGTAGAGCGAGAGGGCCCCCACGCCCAGATAGAGGCCCACCTTCCACCAGAACAGAGGGTTCTCGGTGTAGAAACTGCTGCCCTGGCCGAAGTAGAGCACCCGCAGGATGCCGCTCACCAGCAGGGCCAGGGCGGCGATGCCGTACACCACATCGGTGATCACCATGGTGGTGGCGTCAGCCTTGCTGGGGTTCGGCCGGATCAGGCGCCGCTCCAGCACCAGGGCGCCGAAGCAGAGCATGAAGCTCAGGTAGTGCACGTAGGCCACGCCGGCCCGGCTGAGGATCTCGGGGGGAATGGCCGCCAGAGCTGCCATGCGAGTGAATGCAGACCTTGAAACCGTAGCGGCGCCCGGCTGGGGGCGTGAAGGCCCAGTGTTGGTGAGGCTGCCAGGGGAAGCGAAAAAAGAATGAACTTGAGAAGCAATAGTTAAGTTGGAAGCCTTTGTGATGGTTCCGCTTTTCCACGCTGAACTCCTTAGGTTCAATGAACTGCGACCCTGACAAATGGCGAGCTCCCTGAGCAGTTATCTCGGTGAAATCGGTCGCCATCAGTTGCTCACACCGGAACAGGAACTCACCCTGGGCCGCAAGGTGCAGGCCATGGCGGCCCTGCAGGAGCGCTGCCGCCAGGCCGGCGGCACGGGGGCGGCCTGCGACTACAGCGACCTCGAACGCCGCACCCTGCGGCTGGGTGAGCGGGCCAAGAACCAGATGATCACAGCCAACCTGCGCCTGGTGGTGAATCTGGCCAAGCGCTATCAGAACAAGGGGCTCGACCTGCTCGATCTGATCCAGGAGGGCACCCTTGGCCTCACCCGGGCTGTGGAGAAATACGACCCCACCCGCGGCCATCGCTTCAGCACCTACGCCTACTGGTGGATTCGCCAGGGGCTGAATCGGGCCCTCTCCACCCAGAGCCGCACGATTCGCATCCCGGTGAATGTGAACGAGAAGCTCACCCGCCTGCGGGCGGCCAAGGCCCGCTACCTGCAGGTGCAGGGGGTGAATCCCAGCCCGGCCCAGCTGGCCAGGCTCATGGCCATCCCCCTGGTGGAGGTGGAGGAGCTGCTCAGCTGTGAACTGCGCAGCGTCACGGTGAGCCTGCAGGGGCTCGTGAAGGCCAAGTCGGACCCCTCCGAGCTGGTGGATGTGTTGCCCAGCCCGGAACCCCCGCCGATGGAGAGGGCCGAGCTGGCGGAGCGTTCCGCCACCGTGTGGACCCTGCTGGACCGGGCCAACCTCACCCCCAAGGAACGCACGGTGGTGATGCTGCGCTTCGGCCTCGACGGCAGCCATGAGTGGCGCACGCTGGCGGAGGTGGCCCGCCAGCTCGACTGCAGCCGGGAATACTGCCGGCAGGTGGTGCAGCGGGCCCTGCGCAAGCTGCGGAAAACCGGCATCGAGAGCGGGTTGGTGGAGGCCTGATGCCCCCACAATGAGGGCCGTTGGCTCACTGAGCGGTCATGGCTCCTGGGGTTGAAGCGGACGTGGACGCCGAAGTGCTGGAGAGCAGCGTCGTCGACGAGGCCCTGCTGCTGCGCCTGTTGCGGCGCGCCGGTCGCACCGTGGCCCTGCCTGCCCTGGAATGTCTGGAGATCCTGCTGGATGCGGACACGCCCTACCCGGCCAAGCTCACCGTGCTGGGGGCCCTCACCTACCTGCTCGTGCCGCTGGATCTGATCCCGGACTTTCTGCCCGTGGCCGGTTTCAGTGACGACCTGGTGGCGATCACCGCCCTGCTTGGCATCTGCGGCCGCCACCGCAGCGAGGCCGTGCGCCAACGGGCCCGGCGCAGACTGGATGCCTGGTTGCCCCTGACGCGTTGATGGCGATGGCGTCCCTGACGGCGGAGCAGGTGGAGGATCTGCACGACTTCCTCAAGGACTGGCTGCGCCATTGCGGCCGCACCCAGGCCGATCTGCGCCGGGCCCTGCAGGCCAGCTCGATCCGCATGCCGGTGCTGCTGGAGGTGCTCCAGCACACCTATGCCCGCCAGGGGCTGGCCGGGCTGGCCGAGCGGCTGTGCGCGGTGGAGGACCACTGGCAGCAGGACGGCGACGCCCCCCGGGCCGGATCTGCCGGGCTGGATGCGGCGGGAGAACTGGGCCAGCTCGATCTGCTGCTGGAGGAAATCCGCGCGGAGCGGCCCGTCTAGCGGCGGCAGCAGCGTCCGCCAGGCAGAGTGGGGACAATCGAGTCTGGGTCCGGATCCATGCCAGAGCGTTCGCTCCGCTCCCTTCTTGCGCTGCAGGTGCTGGTGCCCGCCTGCCTTGGTCTGGCCAGTCCCGCCCTCGCCCAGACCGAGAGTTTTATGCTCGGCCCAGGCAGCAAGGTGGGGCCCGCCACCGAGGTGAAGCCCAAAAACTGCGTCACCGCGCCGGACGGCACGGTGACCTGTGACACCGAGCTGGTGAATCCGCCGGGGGATACCCGCGCCCAGCCCCAGTTCGACCTCTTCCGCAACTGATCCCCGATGGCCAGTGGCACGCGGAGGGGACGCTGGCGGCGGCTGTTCGATGACGCCAACTACCTGCATGTGATCGACCGCACCGAGCAGCAGCTGGCCAAGTTGCTCGGGGTGGTGCTGGTGGTGGTGATGCTGGCAGCCACCGTGCAGCTGGTGGTGCAGGTGGTGCTGGCGCTGATGGTGCCCGGCACCCCCTGGCTGGGCGAGAAGCTCAACAAGGTGCTGGGCGACCTGCTCAACCTGCTCATCGCCCTGGAGGTGCTGCAGAACATCACCTCCTACCTGCGCCGGCACGTGGTGCAGATCGAGCTGGTGCTGCTCACCGCCATGACCGCGGTGGCCCGCAAGGTGATCGTGTTGCCGGCAGGGGCGGAGAGCAAGCCCCAGCTGCTGGCCGGTCTGGGGGTGGCGGTGCTGGCCCTGGCCGGCGCCTTCTGGCTGGTGCGCTCGCTCACGATGCAGAAGCCTCCCGCCAGAACAGGGCCAGCCATACGGATCCGGGAGCCGGATCGGTCGCCTCAACACGATGGCGGCGATGGGCCCTGATCAGCAGGCTGTCCCCCCGGCAGAGCTCCCGGGCCCCCGGTTCATCGGCAAAGCGCAGGCGGGCGCTGCCCTGCAGCAGGGTGACCCACTCCATCTCCTGCTGGTCGTACCAGAACCCCTCGGGGCTGGCCGCCTGGCACGAGTGGATCCGCTCCAGCCGCCAGGTTCCCTGGGCCGCCAGCACGCAGCTGGTCTCGCCGCCGGGCGGCGGGCAGGGGCCCGCCAGCAGGTTGTCCGGGTGGGCTGAAGCGGCTTCCCCCTCCCCCCAGCGGCGGCCGATCTCGAAGCCGTGGCGCCGGGCCAGCTCCACCACGGCGTGGTGATGGTTGCAGTCGCGCAGGGCGGCGCGCACGGCCGGATCAGCTTCGCTGAGGGCCACGAAGGCGTTCAGCTGGCGCACCTTCTCCAGGAACTGCTGCAGGTGGGTTTCAGCCACGGGACGTTGACGGGCTAGCAGGGGGCCAGGGTCTTGATCATCCGCCAGCGCTCGAACCACTCACCGGCGAACAGCACCCGTTCCGCCTCCTCCACCTGCCAGCCGCGGCGCAGCAACAGGGGGCGCGAGAGCTGGCTGGCCTCGGTGCGCAGCTGCCGAACTCCCTGCAGGGCGGCGTGCTGCTCCAGGCCCTGGAGGATGGCGCTTGAACGCCCCTGCCGGCAGGAACGGCCGCGGCAGTAGAGCAGGGCCAGGCGATCGGGCGGATGCAGGATCCCGAAGGCCTCGATCGGGCCCACCGGCGGGTGCTCCTGGGCGGGGCCAGTCCCCGTGCTGGCCAGCCCGTAGCCCAGGCGCAGCGGCTCCCGTAGTGCGCCCGAGCGGGCGGCATGGTGGGCCCAGGCCCCGATCTGGGCCGGGCTGTACAGCCCCTGGCTCTGGCTGAGCACCGCATCCCGGTACACCGCCACCAGGGCGTCGTGGTCGTCCGGGCAGAGGGGACGCAGGGCGGGCATGGGCCGCGGGCCAGACTGCACCCAGATTGCCGCCCGTTTCGTGCCCTCCAGCCCGGTTTTCGCCAGCCCAGTGTCCGCCAGGCCAGGTTTCGCCAGCCCTGCCTCCCGGATTCCGGCTGGAGCGCTGTGGGGCCTGCTGGTTGCCCTGGTGCTGGGCCTGGGTCTGGCGGGGCCCGTGCTGGCGGCACCCGCTGGGGCCGACCTGTTTGAGGCCCACTGCGCCGGTTGCCATGTGAATGGCGGCAACATCATCCGCCGGGGCAAAACCCTGCGCCTGGCAGCCCTGGAGCGGCAGGGGGTGGCCTCCGAGGCGGCGATCGCCGCCATCGCTGCGGGCGGAGCGGGGCAGATGTCCGGCTATGCCGGTGTGCTCGGTGAGGAGGGCGTGGCGGCAGTGGCCGCCTGGGTGTGGCAGCAGGCCCAGGCCGACTGGCCCCGGGACTGATCGGCCTGGGGATTCAGAAGGCCTGGATCCAGGGATGGATCTCCACGGCGGTCCAGATCCCCTTGCGCCAGTAGATGTCGGACTTCACCAGCTCCTCCACCTGGGCCCGGCTGTCGGCTTCGTAGATCCCGAACACATGGGTGCTGCCCTCGGTGGGGCCCAGGGTCACCAGCGTGCCTGCGTCCTTCTGGCGCTGCAGCCCGGCCAGGTGCTCCTCCCGGAAAGGGGTGCGCTTCTCCAGGGCATCAGGGCAGTAGGTACCCCAGAGCACGTAACGCATGGTGATAAATCGACAGATAGGGCCAGGCTACGCGGCCTCAATCCGCCCATCCATCACCGTCACCAGCCTGCAGCTCGGCCAGCACCTGCTCAGCGAGTTGCCGCTTGGCCGGTAGCAGCTCCTGCAGCGTCGCCATCGTTGCCTCACGGTGAAACATGAAGCCACGCGGCTCACCTGGCTGCCTGCGGCGGTAGTGCACACCTTCGAGCAGCTGCTTTAGTCGCAACTGCTTGTGCACCCATGAGGCGCTCATTCCAACTGCTCCAGCGACCTCTGCCACGGTGAGCAGGTTGGGGTCGCGGGGGAGCGGCGGCACACTGCTCCGTCGGCCTTGCGCGGGTGCTCGACCAGCCGCCTGGGCGTGGTCGTCGTCGTCGATCATTACCGGGGCCAGGTCGGTCCCTGGCTGCGGTAGCTGCTCCAGATGCTTCAAGCCTTCGCGGCGGGCTGCCCTGCTGCTCAGCAGAGCTACGTCCAGCTGGCCAGGATCAGCCACAAGCACCGGCTCGCGTAATGCGATCGATGCCCGTGCCGATCTTGCGATCAACGGCGGCGACCACCCAAGCCACAGCATTGAGAACGCTGCCATCGCCAGATCCAGCCGCGCCTGCAGCGGCGCATCAGGCCCTGCAGCGACGGCATCGCGGGCCAGCTGATCTAGCCGCTGCTCCCATTCGCCGCAACCCAGGTGCCCTAGCTCAATCGGGGCGGCTGGTTTTTTCTCAGTGGTGCTCATTTCTGCAGATCCACCAGCTCGGCGCGCAACAGAGACCGCAGCCAGCCCGCCACGGTCATGCCACGGGCGGCGGCGGCCACTTTGATCACCCGCCGCTCGCCGTTGCTCACGGGCAGCGTCACCAGGCTCTCGCGCTTCCAGGTCTCAGCCATCGCCCACCTCTTGCGGCACGCGGCGGTTGCTGCCGCGCAGCTTCCTGAGTAGCTCCAGCGGGCCGCTCCGGGCAGGTGCTGGAGCGGGCGTGCGATTCCGCCGCAGGCGCTGCAGGGCCAGGGCAGCGTTGGCGCGGTCGAAATCATCATCCTGGCCAAATAGCAGCCGGAGCGATGCAATCTCTTTTGCACTGGCGCCTAGGTGCCTGATCAATTCAGCAGTTGAAATCGTTGGTTCCATGATGATGATCAGGCGGTAAGTTTGGCCACGGTGAGCAGTTCGCGCCGTTCGACGGCATAACCCACCATCTGAAATAGGGTCAGCTCCAGCATCCCCGATTCGGCATAGGTGTATGGGTTGATCACCAGCTGCGGGGCGCCGATGTATGAAATGCTCACCCTGCTCCAGTCGGCAATAATTACATTTCCGGTCGAAACATACGGCGAGAACGCTACGGGCGCCCCGGCCATCCTGCGGCGGCCGTCATTGATGCTAACTAGCGGCGTATCACTCGCGGTTGATGGTTGCTGTGAATCGGCATAATCCTCTGCACTGAGCAGGATCTGAACAGACTCCAGATCACCGCCAGCCTGCAGGATCTCGGCCACCAGCTCAGCAGTCCTGGCAGCAGTAGGCAGGCTCCCTGATGCAGCGGTGAAGGTCTCCCGATTCAGCTTTGCATCATTCACCAGACCCATTGGCTGGCCGTTATTTCCGGTGCCGGCCAGGATGCCCTTTTCGATGGTTTCGCTCACCGTTCGCTGCAGCATCAGTCGAAACTCTTGCTCGCTGATTGCCGATTGATTGAATAATCGACGGGAGAGTTTTAGCCTTGCCGCTGCCTCCTTTGGCTCCCGCATTGCGGCGCCGAACAATGCAGTTTCAGCGATCGAATCGGCATCTTCACTAACCCAGCCACCACCAGCAATAGCAGGTGCAGACACCAGCAGATCACCGCTGCCCAGAGTGACGCGCCTGGCGCCGAGTCGCTCCACCTGCAGCACCGGCTGCAGTGCGGCGGCCAGGCTGACCGATCCGGTCACCAAGGCGCCGCCATCGGCCAGGTTTGACGTATTGATCCCGCCAGACTCGGCACGCTCCAGCGGGATGCAGTGCCCACGCATCGCGCGGGTGCTGAACTTTGCTTCCCGTTTGTTCGCCTCGCCTACGGCATGGGCCTCTGCCAGGCCGATGTTGGTCGAATCCCGGTTTGAGCTGCGATCGGCAACATGGCCGGCGATGAAGTCAACCAGGCTGAACGGCTTTGCAGGCAGAGCCTGGGTTCTGGCGCGACCGGGTGATGCTGTGGGCACGAATCTAGATTCTCGCTGTTCTCAGGCTATGGATCAGTTCCGGCTGAGAATCACGCTCACGGTTTGCCCATCTGCGGACAGCAGACCTTCATGGCGGGCGGTGTACTCCAGTCGGTTGATCGTCACCTGATCACCAGCTTGAACGCCTCCTAGTAGCTCACGGGTGCCTGTCGCGGTGTATCGGGTGGTCGTTGTACGCGGGCCAAGCATTTCACCCTCTGCATCGAGCAATACCAGGCCAGTGCCGGCTGCAGTGGTGCACTGCATCCCAAAATCCTGCAACAGCAGGTCTATGGGCAGCTGGCTGAGATCGTCATTCATGGCGCCATGCGCGGCGGGCCTGGCCGCTGTCGAGCGGTGACGGCTCGGGTGGGCGGGGACTGTCGTCATCCTGGCCCAGATTCCAACCATTCACCGTGAATCGCTCACGGCGGTGTTGATCTTGTGGTTGTTCCGTTTGAGTGATCATCTGTATCTGTTTTCTGCCCTTAACTCTATCGACGGTCAAATCTGGCGAATCTAGATTTGCTGCGTAGACTGCTGGTGACGGGGTTGGGTGTTCTCCGTCGCGCTCGGTGGTTGGGTCGGTCGCAAGGCC
>Ga0315901_10007542_pt1 | contig 12817 bp, 13 predicted proteins | sample LakEriMetagenome_10_FD_203761 | JGI IMG/M metagenome (GOLD analysis project Ga0315901, IMG submission 203761) | Freshwater fungal communities from buoy surface, Lake Erie, Ohio, United States - Buoy 2 MA116 | ecosystem: Environmental > Aquatic > Freshwater > Lake | place: USA: Lake Erie, Ohio... | reverse complement strand
ACGAAGTTAAAGACGAAAATAAGAAAAAAAATAATAAACAAGAAATTAAAGAAAAAATAGATAAATTACCTTTTTTAAATGATTTAGCAAAAACAATATCTTCTAATCCAGAATTAATAACATTATGCAAAAATCCAATATCATATCTACAACCACTTTATTTATTTTTTGCAAAAGAAATTCTTAATTTTTTAATAGTAGACAAAGAAACTAATATAGCATATGGAAAAATAATTGAAGGTACAAAAGTAATATATATTAATAATAAAATAAATAAAATTATATCAAAATATATGATAAATTTAGAATTAATAAACAATATATTAGAATGCAATAATGGTCAAGAGTTTGAATGGAATTTCATCGATCATGTTAATAGAGACAATTTAATATCAGCAATTTCTTATTTTTTTCCAAGTTCTCCAATCAAAGGAAACTTTAAATTATTTAAAAAAATGATAGATGATATATCTACTTATGTATTAAAATTAAATAATAATGATTTATAAAAATTTTATTTTTAAAAAAAATATTTTTTTATATTATATAATATAAATATAATATAAATATGTCAAACGTTTTATATGGAATTGCTTTAACTCTTGTTGTAATCGGTGCTATTAACTGGGGAGCATATGCTATGAAATTTAACTTAGTTGAAAAATTACTTGGAGGTATTCCTTATGCTGAAAAAGCTGTTTATTTCTTGGTTGCTCTTTGCGGTCTTTATGTCGCTATTGCTACATTAACTACATCTACTCCTTCTGCATATGTTAGAAATGATAGAAATAAAAAATATTAAATTCTATAATTATTTGATTCTTTCGTTCTTCTAGCACAGAGTCCTGTAATCCATTCGCGAGGTTTGGAAAATAATTTGTAAATATTTTTTAATAAATAATAACAAAATTTACTACACACTTTTTTCTTATAAGTTGATATTAATATTCCATCATTACATGAATTATAATACATATTTATTGTATTATAATTAAAATCCTTTTAACAGATATTTTCCATATATAAATGTATGTCTTAATGCCATTTTTTCTATTTCTCCAAAAGTTTCATATACCTCTTTCAAATACTCTATAAATTCTAACTTTTTCTTAAGACAAGCATGCAAATAAACCTTTTGGAAAACATATTCAAAATTAGGTCTGTATTCAGGTTTAGTATCATGATATCCAGGTTTATCTAAATCAATTCTTTTTATAGTCATGTTTTCAAACTCATCTTTAAGACAATCTAACTTATCATTATCAATATAATATTTACATTCGCGTATAACTTTATCAGCATTCATTCTTAATAAAATAAAAATATTTTTTAAAATATTTATAAATATTTTTATTTATAAATATTTTTCTAACTAATTTATAAAATGAGTATTGAAAAATTTAATCTTGAAGATAGAAGAATCTTACAAATTGGGTTTGGAAGCGTTGGAAGTGCTATGCCTCAAATGTACGAAAAACATATCATTTTTAAACCTAAAAATATTATTATTATTGATATGAATAAAGATATTCTTCCTTCATCTGCTCTTTCTTCATTTGAATTTATTAATCTTAAAGTAACTAGAGAAAATTATAAGAAAGTTTTAAAGAAATATTTAAGACCAGGTGATTTTTTAGTTGATTTAGCTTGGTATATAGATACTCTTTCTCTTATTAAATGGTGTTATGAGAATGATGTTTTATTCTTGAATACAGCTGTAGAAGAATGGGAAGATAAAATGTCTAAGAATGAGAATGACCCACGAGACTTTTCATTATATACACGACAAACACATATAAGAAATGTTACTAAAAAATGGGAAAAGAATTCATCTACAGCTATTTTGACATGTGGCGCAAATCCAGGTTGGGTCAGTTTAAATTTTAAAGTTGGTATTAAAGATTGGTTGGAATATTTAAGTAAAAAACATCCAAGAGATTTAATTGTAAAAGAATGTTTAGATATTCTTTATGATTATGATGTTCCTGAGAAAGAAAAATGGCCAGCTATATGTTATTTAATGGAAATTCAAGTTATTCATATAGCAGAAAAAGATACGCAAATATCAAATATTCCTAAGCAGACAAATGAATTTATCAATACATGGAGTGTAGAAGGTTTAATAGAAGAAGGAATGGCCCCTGCTGAGATGGGATGGGGGACGCATGAAACTTTAAAAGAAGGAGTTTATAAATATTCAGAAGGACCGAAAAATCAAGTGTGTTTAAATACAAGAGGAATTAATACTCTTGTTAAATCATTTGTTCCTTCTGGAGATATCACAGGTATGGTTATAAGACACGAGGAAGCTTATAGTATTTCAGAATATTTAACATATAAAAAGAATGGTAAAGTAAAATATAGACCTACAGTTCATTATGCATATCAACCTTGTGGAGATTGTTTAGCAAGTATTTATGAGTATCAGTCAAGAGGATATAAAAAACAAGAAAAAGAAAGAATATTAAAAAATGAAGTAATTTCAGGAGATGATGAGTTAGGTTGTTTTATGTTATCTAAAAAGTATGGAGGATGGTGGGTAGGGTCAGTTTTATCAACTGAACAATCAAGAAAAATGATAAATGACCAGTCAGCAACTACACTTCAAATTGTTGCAGGAGTTATAGGAGGAATGCTTTATGCTTTAAAACATCCAAATAGAGGATTAATTCACCCTGAGAGTATTGATGAGAAAGAAATAATGCCAATTATTATGAAATATTTAGGAGATTTTGTTAGTTTTCCAGTAAAAAATTGGAATCCATCTAGACCTAGTAAATATGGAACTTCTAAGTATAAGAGTAAAAAAGACTGGATTATTCAAAAATTATTAGTATAAACTGATTTCTTTATATAATTTACAAGATAAATTATATAAAAATGAGGAGAAATAATCGTGTAATCCAGGGCCCGGGTCCTGTAATAAACTTTTTTCTAGAATATAGAAAAATTATAATAAGTGTTTATACACTTTTATTATTTATATCACATGGATTAAACATATTTGTAATATATTATATGTCACAAAAATTAAATATAAGAGAATCTTATAATGTATATTACTTTATAAACGAGGGATTCTATATATATACTTTATGTACTAGTTTATATTTTTTAAATAAATGGACAAGAGAACTACTTGATTATAATTTATCAATTACAATTATAAAAATAGTTCTTGATGCAACTTTTCTTATTATAAATATGTGTGCTACTAAAGCTGAAGAAACAGTTTCTTATTGTATGCTTGTTTATAGTATTCTTTCAACAATAAATTTATATATAGTTTCAAAAATGCAGTATTATTTTATGAGATTTAGTCGTCCAAGTCAAGCTATGAGAAGAAGAAGTTCTAGAAAAATTCATCCTGAAAATAAAGAAATTAGTATTAAAATTTCACAATCATCTTACGAATGTACAAATCATTCCGTTGAAGAATGTGAAAATTGTTTATGTAGTATATGTTTAGAAGAAATGAATGATAAGATAGTACATAATACGCAATGTGATCATACTTTTCATAAAGAGTGTATAATAGAACATATAAAAATCAATATTACCGGACCAGAGGCCAGGATTACATCTAATTTAAAGTGTCCTAATTGTAGAGAAATATTACTATTTGAAACTGAAATAACTGATTTAAAATAAATATTATAATTATAAGTATCAATTAATTATAATTATAAAAATGAGTTTAAGATATAGTAAAGAATCAATAAAATTTATAATATCATCTTTTATGGAGTTCGGTCCATTTATATGTATTTGTATATATTCAGTAAAAGAGATATTTAGTTTATATGTTTTGTATTCGTTTTTTATAACAAATCATTTATATTTTTTAAGAAATTTTATAAATTTCTATAAAGAATGGACAAGAGAAACTTTAGAAAAATTAGAAAGTGTTATTTATTCTAAGATATTAATATCTTTAACATGTGGAATAATAAATATGAATTCATTAAAATGGGATAGAAATATATGTATTACAACAGGAATATATTATATTTGTCAATGTATTTCAACGAGATATTTTTATTATTTAGTTGATAAATTTATATATAATATTCCTTCTTTAAATACAATTCATATTAATGTTTTACCTAGCCCTGATCAGGAACCGTATTTAGAATCAGTATATTTAGAAGTAATTATACAAGAAAATTTAATAGAAATTGAAAAATATGAATGTATAGAACATATGTGTTCTGAAGACCTTGGGTCTTCGACTGAAGACCTTGGGTCTTCGACTGAAGGAGAAAAAGAGTGTGAGAATTGTTTATGTACAATTTGTTTAGAAGAAATGAATAATAAAAAAGTATATAAATTAGATTGTAATCACAAGTTTCATAAAGATTGTATAGATGAATATAAAAGAATAAAAAAGATAAGGATAAAATGTCCTAATTGTAGAGAATTAATCTAAATTATCATAAATCTTTTTAACTTCTTCATCTTGGTCTAAAGCTATCTTTAAATATCTTGAAAATAATGAATTAGGATGTTCTCTAACCCATTTTAGATCATAATTTAAATAATCATCTCCATGCATTAATCTCCATAAATGAAGACTTGTAATACGATTATTCATAGGAGTATTATCTTTAAAAATAGAAGATGCCTCATTACAACATGGTGTAAAGAAGTAATCTTGATGTAATACTGTAATATGTTGAGGATGTGATTTTGATAAATACATAGGAAGAGATATACTACATTCACCCCATCCGTTTGGAGCAAAGAAATTTTCATATCTCTTTAACCAAATATCAATGAATGGAGCATTAGGTTCAGCTAACATAATAGCATTACAAAGACCCATGTTATATTGTTTAGCCATAACAAAACTATTATTTAATAAATCTTTGAAAGGATAAACACTTATAGTATCAATGTCAAGATATGCTCCACCATATTTTTTAAGAGCCATAAGACGAACAATATCTCCTTTATGTTGCATTTGTTTAATTTCTTTCTTACCAATATGAGTAGGCATACTTTCTAATTTATTAAGAGTTACAAAACCACAAGATTTAATAACATCCCAGTATTTTCCAAAAGGTTCATAATAGTAATGAAGATATATTGTGTCAGGTTTATGAACGGCTTTTGCAGTAAGAATAGAATTCATATCAAGAAATAAGAATTCTTCAGTTTGAGGTTTTAAACCATAAACAAAGTGAATTATTCCAGGAATTGTCATTTTTATATAATAAATATCTCTTTAAATTAACTGATTTAAAATACTATTTTTTAATTATAAGTAAATAATACTTACAATTAAAAGGGTTTTTATAAAACCCGACCTGAAGAAATGGATTTAATAGAAAAATATATAAAAAAGAATGATTATGAAAAATTAATAGGTTATATGAGTCTTAAAAAGAAAGATGAATTAAAATCTCTTTTAAATTTAAAAATGAAAGGTCAGCCTCTTCTTTTTAGAGTTAAAATGAAAGAATTTGATTCTCGAATTATAGATTATCTTGTTGATAATGGATTAGATATTTCTGATACAGAAGATATTTACGGTTCTAATTTATTAATGAACTCTATAGAAGATCAAAATGAAGTTTTATTTTTATATTTATTAAGAAGTAAAATAGATTTAGACAAACAAGATCAAAGAGGACAAACTGCATTACATTATGCTTCTTATCATTTAGATAAAAAATATGTAGACATATTAATAAAATTTGGAGCTAATCCAAATATACAAGATATACATGGATGTACAGCGTGGATGATGATAGGATATGGGATATGTAATTTGTTATTAACAAAAGAAGATAAAAATAAAAGACAAAAAGAAGTTATAAACATATTTTTTAACACAGATATAAATATTAGTTTGAAAGATAAGAATGATAATACTTTTTCAGATATAATTGATACGTATAATAAGAATTTGGTAAATTATTTTATTCATGAACATTTAAAAAATGAATTGTCTAAATAAACTTGATTTAAAATTAAAAAATTAATTAAAAACTATTTATTAATAAATTATTACCAGATTAACTGATTTTTATAATATATTATAAATAAGAAGTATCTCAATTGAGAACAATTGAAATTAGAAATAATATATTATAAATGAAAAAATCAACATCTCATCATACAAATGAATGGTTTGAAAATCATAAGAAGATTGATGAATACATCAAACTCTCTGATTTTGAAACACGTAATAAATTAAAGACTAATATGTGTAAGGAGGGAGATAAATGTAAACGTAAGAATTATTGTTTCTTTGCTCATACTGAAAAAGAAAAGAGAACACCAATTTGTAGTTATGGAAGTAAATGTCGTATGGTTGGATGCTGGTTTGATCACAGTGCAAATGCTGTATTGCCAGACTATCCTAAACATATGAATGTGAATTTTACAATTGATTTATCAGATGAAGAAGAAGAAGATAAGAAGAAGAGAGTAGTTAAGAAGAAGAAAGAAGAGAAAGATAAGAAGAAGCTTTTTGTTAAGATATTTAAGGAGGAGAAAGAGTTAGTTGATAAAGTGTATGATGAAATGTCAAAGTCTCCAGTGTCATTTAAAAAGACAAAGGATCAAGAAGAATTTTTTAATATAATTAATATAACACCAGAAAAAGTTAAAGAGTGGGAGAAAGAATTAGAAGTTGAAAAGAAGAATATTATTAAAGAAATTAAATTATCTCTTAAAGATTCAGAGAAAGAAAAGTCTCAGTCAATGGAAATAACTAAAGTTATTGAGTCTCCTGTCGAAGACAAAAAGTCTTCCAATAAAAATATAGATAAAAAACCAAAAAAAATTATTTTTGATTGTGATTCAGATTCCGAAGATGAAAATGATAATCTTGTTGAAATTAAAAAATCTGAGAAGAAAGATATTCAAAAAGAAAAATCTAAAAATCTAATTACCGAGCCCAAGGCCCGGATTACAGAAACAGAGACCCTGCTTAATAAGTTAAAAATAGCTAAAAGACAATTAGAAATTCTTTGTAGCGATGAAGATTTTGAAACAGTTATAAAAATGCTTAAAGTTTTTCATGTAAAGGAAATATAAAAAGTAAATTACTATAACTAAAGTTAGAGATAACTATAAAAATCTGTCCTTTTAGGGACACATTTTTAAAAAACTTTTTTAAATCTCTAAATATTCAGTCTTAGTCGAGACGCAAGGTCTCGTAAACTGATTTTTTGAAAGAAATATACAAAACTATAAAAATGACTAGTTTAACAATTCAAAGAAAGAAAATTGAGTTTGAAAGCGATGATGATGAAAAAGATTGTAAATGCGTTGTTCCTAATTGTAAAAATGTTAAATCAAAAATAGGAAATAAATCATTTTGTAAAAAACATAATCAAAAATTTAAATATGATAAACCTGATGATTGCCCTATATGTACAGAAAGTTTAAAAGATGAAAAATATCCTTTAATTAATTGCGGTCATTGGATTCATCATAGTTGTGTTATAGAATCTGGAAAAGCGGAATGTCCAGTGTGTAGAGCAGCTGTAGCATTAACTCGTGGATTAAAAAAGGAATTAACAAAAAAATCTAAACAAATGAAAAACGAAAGAGAAATAGAAGAATTTGAAGAAATTCGTGAAATGGTTTTAGCCGAACAAGAAGATAATAATATGATGTTATATAGAGTATTTAGAGATATTTATCATAATGGACATTCAGATGAAGATATAAATGAATTATTAGAACATGATATATATACACATATGGAGCATATAGATGATTATATAGTGTCAGAGTATAGAGAGAATGTTGAAAGAGATTTGCGAAGATTAAGTAGAGATAGAAATGATATATCTAAAAGAAATACGGCAAAAATGTTAATAATAATGTTAAACAATAATGAAGAATTTCTTTCAACATTTTTTAGAGAACAAAATGATGAAATAACAACATTAATGATAGAAAGTATAATTAAAAGCGAGTGGCAAGCTTATAAATTTGTCAAAAGAAACATTATGAATTTGAATTATTAATATTTAAAAAATACTTTTATATATTCTAACAAGAATATATAAAATGAATAAAACTGCTGTTATTTTAGGAACTTGTGGTCAAGATGCAAGTTATCTTGCTGAATTATTATTAGAAAAAAATTACAAAGTTTATGGTATGATTCGTCGTTCCTCTTCTTTTAATACTGGACGTATTGACCATATTCGTAATAAAATTACTCTTATATATGGAGATGTTACTGATTTAGGAAGTATTATAAATATTTTAAAACGTGCTGATGAAGAAAATCCAAATTCTCAAATTGAACTTTATAACTTAGCAGCTCAAAGTCATGTTCAAGTTTCTTGTCAAGTTGAAAAATATACAGCTGAAGTAGATGGAATTGGTGTATTATATGTTCTTCAAGCTATTAAAATTCTTAAGTTAGAAAATAGAGTAAGATTTTATCAAGCATCAACAAGTGAATTGTTTGGAAATACACTAAATACTCATAAATTAAAAATATTAAATGAAGATAGTCCTATGGAACCAATTTCTCCATATGCTATAGCAAAGTTATATGCTTATCATTTAGTAAAGTACTACAGACAAGCTTATAATATATTTTGTGTAAATGGTATTTTGTTTAATCATACAAGTCCAAGAAGAGGAGAAAATTTTGTATGTAAAAAGATTGCAGATTATTTTAAAAATTTGAAAAATAATTTACAAATTAAGTTTGGAGAGCCACAGACTTATCTTTTAAAAGAATCTAAAAAGATTATAAATGTAAGTTCTGTAATAGATTTAGATAGCGATGAAGTAGCAACTATAAATCTTAGAAAAAATTGTTTGGAAATTAATGGAAATTATGGATATACTCCATTGCAATTGGGTAATTTAAATGCTACAAGAGATTTTGGATATGCGAAAGATTATGTTCAAGGAATGTGGTTAATGTTACAGCAAGAAAAGCCAAAAGATTATGTTTTATCAACAGGAAGAAGAGTAACAGTTAGAGAATTTGTTGATATGTGTTGTGAAAATATAGGATTAGGAAAGTTGAGATGGGAAGGAGAAGGAATAAACGAGAAAGGATATTTTGAAGATATATGTTTAGTAGAAGTAAATTCAAAGTATTATAGACCTGTAGATTTAACAGATTTGATAGGAGATAGTACAAAGGCGAGAGAAGAGTTAGGGTGGAAAGAGACAGTAGAGTTAGAAGAGTTGGTAAATATAATGATAAATACATAAAAAATTATTTTTATTTTAATAGGGAAAAATATTTTTTTCCTGACCAGTTTTTAAAATAAAAATGAGTGGAACAATTAGTTATATACCGATTGAACAGGAGTTTTTAAATAAAGGAAATCCTCCATCAAGACAACAAATGAAAGAATATGGAGGACCCAGGGTCCTCCTTAAATGTTTAAAAAAATTTGAAAAATGTGATAAGTGCTGCGAAAGTTGTTTATTATCTCAACCAAATAAAGAGTTAAGATATGTATTAATAGATAAATAATTTTTTATATTTATTTTTAAATATAAAAATAATAATTATAATTAAATTTACCAACTTCCGTAAACAGTTTCGCCGATAGCAGCTTCTATCCATCCATCTCTCCAAGTTCCACTTAAAGTAGGATCAGGTTGTTGAGGGCGAGTATCACCAGGAAGTCTAGGTTTAGTATTTTCAACAAAACCATAGTCAGGATAGACACGAGTTTCCAAGTCCATAGGTAAAGGATTACCGAGAGCATTAGGATAAGAACCGGTAGAAGTTGTCATCTCAGAGATAGAATTATAGTCAGTAATTGCGCTAGTAGATACAAGATTGATAGCACCACTAGTTCCGGTATAAAGTTTAATATTTAGAAGATAACTTCCAGGATCAACAGAAGTGTACTGTATAGGAAGACCTCTAAGAGAACTTTCAATATATGGATAAGGGAGTTGAGCTCTTCCAAAAGATGGACCGTCGGCATAAGATCTGTTACAACCTAATATTTTAACAGATGTATTTTGTCCTATTTGACCATCTAAATTATCACCTACCATATTCCAAGTAATATTACTACTAGTTCCGTATACACTTTCACTAGCTAATAATAAGACTTTTGCTCCGGTTTGATTTGATCCGTGGTAGACAGAACCAGTTCCGTAACCTTGTGCAGATTCTAAGAAAGAAGGATGAAGATAATTATCAGATCCGGTTGCATTTAGTCCAAGATAGTATTCATAGTCAGTAGTGTTGAGTATGGCTCCTTTTTGGTTTTGAGTATTCATAAAGAAAGTATTTCTATTTATTTTTAGTCTGTCTCCGCCAAAGAATTGTGCTACCCAGTCAGAATCTAAACTAGCACTAGATGATCCTCTTACGTCAAGTATAACAGCGTCGACATTTTGTTGGTTAAAATATTGCATAACTGGAACCATTGCCACAGCTATAACACCGTTCAAAAATTTGTCTGGGGCATTTTGGAGAACTGAAGGATCACTCCATACATTCCAGAATGCTCCAGCATTGCTATAGAAGAATATACTATTAAACCAATATGCTTCAAAATTTGGTATATATAGATAACCTATTTTCTTTCCATTTGTTAAATCTGAACTCATCAATCCGTATATTAAATTGTATAACATACGTCTAGTAATTTCAGCAGTTATTCCTCTTCCATATAATCTCCATTTTGTAAGATCAACTGTTGGATCTTCATTAAATCCATCAAATTTTGCACCAGTATAAACAAGTATGCTTCCACCTGTTTGACCTGCGATTTCCAAATTCATTAGACCATATGTTTGACCAATTTCTCTTTGATATATACCTTGAACTAGTTCTACACTTCCTTCGGCGCCAGTTGTGAAACTTCCTTTAAATCCGTAATAAAGATTATAACGTTCATCAGGATCCAGATAATTGAGAGCAGTAATTGAGTATCCTCCTGCTAAAGCACCAGTATAATAATCAGCAATTGTTTGCATAACGTCATAATGGTCAGCATATTGATACATAGATGTAAATACTTGACCTAATCTGTATTTACTATTTATTAGATTAGATGGACCACCTGCATAACCTGCTGCCCAATTTCCTAATGAAATTGAACTTACATCAAATGTAAATGGTGGAACAACAGCATTTACATCTGTTTCGTTAAAACTATCAATTAATCTTCCGTCGTAATTTGCTGAATATAATGAAGGTATTGATACATTTGATGATGGACCGTAAACTTCTAATAAATATGACTTCAAAGCTGCTACCCAATTGTTATAACTCATATCTGATGTTATTTTGTGTGTAACTGATACTGATGGAGTACCTTCGTATAAGGCCCAACCTTTATATGCACCAGTTTGAATACCAGTTAATGAGGAAGTATCTAATTTCATTACAAAATATTGAGTAGTATTATAAAAACTGCCTGATTTACTAGTTTCATCTAAATCAAAGTGTCCGCTATTTGCATTCTTAAAATGAGTATCAAATATCACATCATTTGTATAATCTCCATTAATTGTTGTCCAATCTACATCTGTAAAACCAGTAATGCTAATAGTGCTTCCCTTTGTGATAAGATGTTCTTCTGCTAAATATATTTTAGTTGCACCAACTAATTCTCCGTAAGCCGCATTGTAATATTCTTGATTTTGAACAGTAGTAGATTTTACAATATGATTAATAGGATATTCAATTGTTTTTCCTTGAAGATATTCATTAAGAATTTTTTGTTGATTATAATAACCAATATACCATTCATCGTTTGCTTCTTGACTTCCGTTTCCTACATTTCTTCTTTTGTTGAAAAGATCTGCATAATACTTAAACATAAATACAGGATCTTGTACATCTGGATATGAAACTTCATTATCAGAATAAGGTCTTATAGTAACTGGTGGTTCACTCATTTTTTCTAATACACTAGTACCAAATGCATTATAAACTGGAGTTAAAATAAACTTAGGATCTGTTGCACCACCTGCAAATATTTGAGTTTTATTTGATTGCAATGTTAATGTATTTGGAGAAGTGAATGGTATTGAATTATATGTTTCATATGAAAAACTTGGAGTACCTGGTAATCCAGGATATGATAATGTATTTGGGTCGTCAACCATTCTTTCATATACGCTTTCAAAATATAATGATTGAAAAATATTATCATATGTTCCACCATATGATGTAACTTTTATGTTAGGATACATAGATATTGTATCTAAATAATAATAATTTACATTAGATAAATCTCCATATACAGACTGTAATTCATCTGGTTTAGTTGGGTTATAACCAGATGGAAAAGGTGCATTTTCTAATGCTTCAGCATCTGTTGCACCTGATGATAATCCAGTTTTTGTTACTTTTCTCCACCATCCATGAAATGGATCATCGGTTGATACTGGCTTTAAATATGATGTCCATTCATTTAGTGATGAATTATAAATAAACTTTATTTCACCTCCTACTTGTGATGATAAGTCAGAGGCATTAGCAACTGCTCCTTTAGTAGTAGCTCCGTTGTAATCTACAACAGGAGGAAAGTTACCCCAAGTCCAATCGTTATCATTAATAATAACAAAAGCACCATTAATAGGAGTTAGAGGAAGAGTAATAGTTTCAGAAGAAACTGTAGTAGTCCAATTATAAGAACTATTTGATTGTGCAGTAAAACTATCAGTAACATTTGAGATAGAAAATGGACCAGTGGCTGAAGGAGATAGAATTAAACTATCTGTAACCTTAAGACTCTTTGTAATAGGATTATTAAAAGAAGGAGTGTAAGTTGGCATTTTATAATAAGTTTAGAAAAAAATAAAAAATAAAAAATAAAAAATAAAAAATAAAAAATAAAAAATAAAA
>Ga0315901_10007540_pt1 | contig 12818 bp, 20 predicted proteins | sample LakEriMetagenome_10_FD_203761 | JGI IMG/M metagenome (GOLD analysis project Ga0315901, IMG submission 203761) | Freshwater fungal communities from buoy surface, Lake Erie, Ohio, United States - Buoy 2 MA116 | ecosystem: Environmental > Aquatic > Freshwater > Lake | place: USA: Lake Erie, Ohio... | reverse complement strand
TTACAGAGAAATAATGAATGTTAATAACGATGGGAGTCTCCCATCTGATTTAATTTTTACTTTATCAGAGGAAAATGAACAAAAAATGAATTCTTATTGTAAAAACCTGAAAAGGGTTGATTTGGAAGACTATTCATCCACAAATAATACCAAAACCCAACAAATGACAGAAAGAGATTTATCACGTATTGTTAAACGAACAATATCTGAATTAGATAAATAATTTTATTTTGTATGAAAAATAGATTGCTGATAAACGAAGAAGAAAAGAATAGAATTCTTAATTTACACAAAAATGCAATTGTAAAAGAATATTCTTCTAAATTTGTGATGGAACAAACCTCAAGTAACATCGAAAATACGAGTGATTTTTGTGAATTTAATGTATCCAACACAACTGGCAATACTTTACCACCTGTAAATCAATCTTTAATAGATACAATAAAAAATGATGTAAAAACACAAATATCAAATTCGGTAGCGGCGTATAAAAGTTGGTATAATAAACCTGATACTCAAGCAAAAATAAGTAATAAAACTTTACTTGAGGAATTGCCTACTTTTTTAGATACTCTCATAAATAAAGAGTCGGAAATTTATTTGACACCCGATTCTTCATATAATCCTGAAAGTGTTGCGTGGGTTAAAACGGTAAATAACAAAGATCAAGCAAATACGTTAGGTAATGACTGGGGTAAAATATATATAAATGCATATCAATTACATGATGGTAAAAAATATACACTAACCTTGTATGATGTAATACATCACGAAATAGGTCATATCATAGATTCTTTCTTTAGAGTCAATAATCAAGATTTATATGTGAAAACACACAATGAATTTGATCAAGAACAATATAAAAAAAATTATATAATAAATGACAGAGATCAGTTTTCAAGACTAAATGTTTTTAGAGGAATAATTGGTGCAGAACCTTTAGATGATGCAAATACTTTGTTGACTAAATTTATGTCAAAAGTGACAGATGGGACAATAACTTCTCCATATTATGTTTTTAGCACCTATAGTAAAGAAAATTATATTGGGAAAAAAAATGACACCGAAGAATCGAAAAAAATTTATAATCTGTTAAAAGATTATATTTTAGTAAATGGGGTTTCCAACTTTAATATTGCACAACTTTTTTCAACGTATTCAGTACTTAATAATGGGGAAATTTATGTCAACTTTAATTTACTTTCTGATTTTAATATAACTACTGCAAAAGTTGACAATATTAATCAAGACAATACAATGGTTGCAGAAGAAAAAATATTTGAGGAGGAAGAAGAAAAAAATACTGTCTATTTTTTAAAGTTATCACTTAATTTAGATTTATTATATGGTAATCGTGCAGTCACCGTAAATCCAACCTAAAATTCTCAAAAAATGTGGTTTAACACTCTTTTTAGGATTTATAACTATTTATAAATAAAAAAATATGAACAGAAGTTACAGTAAAATTAGACACATACAAGAAGCCAACAAAAGATTGGAGAATAGATTATTAACAGAAAAAAGGTTGATGGAGTATGACATTGACGATGAAGCAATGGCTTCTAGTTTGGAACAGGAGCTGGCAAGTATTTCTCCCGTAATCAAGGAGTACTTACCAAATGTAGATTTATCAAGTGCGGATTCTGCCGTGCAATCCTTAAATGGTTCTGATATTTGTGCGATTGGTAACGATGTAACAAGTTTTGTTAATACAAAATTTGGTAAAAAAATAATGGAGATGTTTCCTGATGATAATCCTTTGGAAATAATTAAACAAATGGGAATATCAATTAATAATTTTATTGAATATCTTTCAACTTTGACACTTTCTGATTTAAAGGACATTCTAAAAAATATAAAATCAAAAATTGAGGAAGCGAAAAATGCTCAACAAACTCCTACCACAACACAAACGGTTAGTGAGGGAAGATTGTTAAAGGAATTTTTTGGTACTAGTATGACTCTTGTAAAAATTGGTTCTTTTGAAATGCCAGCTTTATATATGTCATTGATGTCATACATAATTGTTGGTTTTCTTGCATTATGGTTGTTAAAATCTCTATTATGTTCATTCAATATCAAAATTACAAAAATTAAAGGTTGTAGAGTTAAAAGTTTTGAATGGGGTCAGTGTAAATAAAGTATAATATTTTAAAATATGAAAATTGTAACATTAACAGAACAAGATTTAAATAGAATCATTGATAGAGTGATAAATGAACAATCTATCCCAAAACCAAAAAGTAAATATGTGTCCGATCAAGTTATTTATCGTGATAACAAAAGAGATGGGACATATAGTGGTTATGGATATTGGTATCAGGGCACCCCAAAAAAATTCGTCAGAGATGGATACGGTAGATACAAATGGACTGATGGTGATGTTTATGAAGGACAATGGAAATATGACAAAATGAATGGGTACGGTAGATACAAATGGTCTGATGGTGAAGTTTATGAAGGGAATTACTTAAATGGAAGTAAGCATGGAAAAGGTACATACAAATGGACTAGTGGTTCCGTATATAAAGGAGAATTTAAAAATGACAAACTAAATGGTTATGGTGAATTTACATGGAAAGATGGTTCTTATTACAAAGGAAAATCGAAAAATGATGAACAGAATGGTTATGGAACATACGTAAATAAATACAAAATTGAATTTTCAGGGACTTGGGTAAATGGTAAACTTGATGGGAAAAATATTGATGATTTGGATAAAATAACAACCGAACAACCAAAGTCCTCAACAAATAATCAAAAAACAAGTAATCAAACAACAACAAAAAGTGATGTATCAACATCAACCTGTCCACAACCAACTGAACCACAATACAATTATGTTGGAGATAATAATTATCAATATGCAAAATCAGGAGATTGTTGGTGGGCGTTTAGAAAATCAAATTCTAAATGGATAAATCTCACCGAAAGGTTAAAAACTAATCCTGGTTATCAATCAACAATTGATAATTTAAATAACGGAGGAACGAATTTAACCCCAATAAAACCATCAAGTGAGGAAGAAACAACTCCTTTAGGTTAAAATTATGAGATATATCATTACAGAAACCCAAAAAAATAGATTATACTCAATAATACAAAAATTAATTGATTCTACTTTAAATAAAATTCGTGAAGAGTCGGAAGATTGGGGTTTGGGTGAGATGGACGAACTTGATGAGATACAATCTGTAGATAAAATTGAGATTGTTAATATTGTTTCTGTTGATGGGATTAAAATATATGTTGACATATATAAAAATTCACAAAGAACCGATTTCCAAAACATTCGTGCAGAACTACAATACAGAATTCAGGACATTATACCAAATATCAAAATATTTATAAATGATATAATAGATGAAAGAACATTTGGACCTGGTATAGATTGGTAAATAATTGTTTATGAAGTATATTATTACGGAAAATCAAAATAAGTTCATTAGAAGGTATGAACAAATAAAAGAAAAGGTTTCCGATTTTTTATTGGGACATAACATTCCCGCTTTTTATTCATTTGATGATTTTCTTACCGAACTGGCTTGGGATGTTTCAGGTGATATAGTTGGTAAAATGAATATACCACAAGATGATTACCCTATGGTTAGAAATCAATTGATTCGTTTTATTAAAAATAATTTTTACAAAGAACTAAAAGAATATTGGGAAAGAAGAAGAAAAAAATAATATGAAATATATCATTACAGAATCACAACATAATTTTATTAAAAGAAGATATTCTTTTATAAGACAACTAATGGATAGGGAACTTGTTGATCAAGAACCTTGTTATTACAAATATTATGGCACAGGGTTCAATAGTTATAAACGAGCTGTTTTAGAAGGTGTTACAGAATTTGTGATGCAAGAGTTTCCCAATTTTTTTGATATGGATGAGGGTGAATCTGATGAAAAGTGGTATATGATACACGATAGTTTAGAGGAATTATTTAGTGAAGAAATAGAGGATTATTATGATAATGCCGATTGTTCTGAATACGAAGAAGAGGAAACCTTAAATGAGTCAGTAATAGGTGATAGAACAAAAAAACTTATTTCAAGACTATATCAAGAAGGTAAAACATTTTTTGAAATTAATAAGATGACTGGGTTACCATTTGACATTCTTATAAGTACCTTGGGGGAGTATGATATTGAAATTGATTGTACTATGGCTTATGAATTAATATTACAATTTTTCGCGCACACAAATTTATTGAAAAAAAATATTGAAACAAAAAATTATAAAATAGAATTGGATTATAATCATTGGGAAGGGACAATTGAGTATAAATATTTAGACACTGATTATGTAATGGAGGGATATTGTACTCCTTATTGGGATGGAAATTGTAATTTACCTATTGAAAATTTTAAAATATACGATTCTGATGGTGATTTAGAGGACGATTCTTATGTGATGATTAAACTACCTGAAAGGTTCGATAGTTATTCAGATTTAATAGAATGGTTCAACTCTTCATATTTGAATATATTATCAAATTCACTAAAAGAATTCAGAAATGATATATCAATTTAAAAATTTACATTTTATGTGATATTTATAATAAAGATAAAAAAAAAATGAAGTTTGAAATGAATAGAAGCGTCTCCAAAAAAAGAAATATCCAAGAATCAAATATGAGATTGGAAAGAAGATGGTTAAGTGAATCAGATGTCGATACCGAAATTTTGACTTGTATGGCAGAAAAGGCTGGTATCACATTAGTTGATTTAATGAAATTAATTCCTTGTACCAAAGTTAAAGACGATCCAAGTGTTGAGAATATTGAAGCTTGTATTAAAGCGGCACAACCAATCATACTTGAAAAAAATCCGATTGATTTTAAAGATCCAATAGGTTCCGCTAAAAGAATTACTGAAATTTTAACAGGAATGGCAGAATGTTTGAAATCATCTAATAATGGTGCAATTGAATTTTAAAAAATGTTTTTAATAACTTTAACTTTATCCCCATTTCATTTATGATGTGGGGATATTTATTAATAAAGTAACATATGAAGAATTTATTTATTATAGAAGAAAGTGAAAGAAATAGAATATTGGGTATGCACGAAACTGCAACAAAAAACCAATATTTGAATGAATCAGAATTAGATGAACAGTTGGGTGCTGGTGTAAAAGCAGGTTTGTCAGGTTTGGGGCAAAGAGTTAAAACAACCGCACAAAACTTAAGAACCGCAATGTCACCCACTAGATCTGGCGATAGGATTACTGATAGTCCAAAATTAAATGCCGCGTTAGCAAGGGTTAAATCAAGAGCTGGTTCTTTGCAAAAAGTGGTAACGGACTTAAATACAGATTTAGATGAAATAACTACAAATGCAAATCAATTTGCGGGTAATGACAATCCATTTAGATTTGAGGCTCAACAATTATTAGAACTAACAAAAAATTTTAAAACAGCGTTAGAACAAGTGTCAGGATTTAATACTCAATTGGCAAACTTCCAATTCCAAAAACCTGAACTTACTGCACCAACACAAACCTCAACTACAACAACCGCACCTGCATCAACAACTACCGCCGCACCGTCAGCAGCACCTGCATCTCCAGCGGCTCCTGCAGCACCAGCGGCAGGACAATAAATAAACAATTAAATTAATTTTATGAATCGTAAAGATTTAAAAGAAGAGTTATTCAGGGAGATTTTGAAAAGAGGACTCCTTGAACAAGAAGAAATGTCTGATGAGATGATGTCAGATGAAATGGAAACTGATACACAAGAAAATGAATCATTTTGTGAATTGGCGTGTAGAGTCTTACACTCAAGAACACAGGCTCACGTTTTTCACTTGCAAACAAAATCATTTGCGGAACATAAAGCGTTAAATGATTATTACGATGGAGTACTTGGTTTATATGATGGATTAGTAGAATCTTATCAAGGTAAATATGGTTTACTAATGAATGTCAAGTCGTTTGAAAATCAAGATTATCAGTCATCAGAACAAGTGATAGGATATTTTGAGGATTTAGTTTCCAAAATAGACGAAAACAGAAATTCTGTAGACGATAGTTACCTTCAAAACCAAATTGATACGATTGTTGAACTTATTTATTCAACAATATACAAACTGAAATTTTTAAAATAAAAATAAACCCCCACAAGTTGGGGGTTTTTTATTTGTGACAATATTTATCAATATGTTTGATGAAATTACAAGTGATCAAGAAAAAGGTTTTGAAATTTTAAGTAGAAATTTAAAAAGGAGATTTCCTTTTATAATTGACGTAACCCCTTATAAATTAACAGAATATTTTATTTATATTAATATAAACATAGAATTTTTTAAATTTATTAAATTTTATGATATAACACCTAATGAATATTATTTGAAATATGGTGCAAAAGGAATGAAAGGTTATCTTGAGTCATTTGGATGTATGAGTTACACATTTAGTTTAATTTCTGATGAATATGCTTCTGATTTTGGCAATTCTTACAATAATAAATTAAATAATCTTATGAACACATTGTATAATAGTATACCAAAAAAATATCAAGTGGTAAGAGAATCGCCTTATTCCAACGAAGAAGAAACAAAAGATATTCAAATACAATACTTTTGTGTTACGTTGGATGAGAGCGAGGAAACCCCCGCCCTCAAAGATATGTTGTATTCAGACTATGAAAATGCTAGAAATTTTCTATCCGATAGAAACCAATTCTAAATCAAAAATCAATTTTTCTCCAACCAAAGGGTGATTCCCATCAATCACGATAACACTTTCGTTAATTTCAACTACTTTTACGTTTATCGGACCATTTGGCGTCATTGTTTGTAACATATCACCAACACTTACACCTTGAGGAACTTGACTTCTGTCAACTTCTGTTACCATAGTTTCATTACGATAACCATACGCTTGTTCGGGATCTAGCTCAACCGTTTTTTTATCACCAACTTCCATTTCGAGTAAACCATTCTCAAAACCTTTAATTAGAGTACCTTCACCAAGTTTCACTGTAATCGGGTGTCTCCCTTCATTCAACGACGAATCAAAAATGGATCCATCAGATAATCTTCCTGTGTAATGTACTGTTACTACATCACCATTTTGTGCTTTTGCCATAATTTAAATTTGTTTTGATAAGTTTATGAGTATTTTTTTATATTGTAAAATGTTTTGTTGATATTTATTTTATATGAAATATTTAATTACAGAGTCTCAATATGAGATATTAATTGAGAATCAAAAATATGTTGATTCATTATTGGATAAAATTTCCGAGGAAGGATACCAGTCGTTAGGTATTGATGAGAAACGATACTTGGATGAATTTTCTAAGTATGAGGGAGATCCTGATGAGTTTGTTTATTCTTCAGATATTCACGATGAAAGAGAAGGTGAGGTAATTGAGGGTGAGATTTCTGGTTTACCCATTAAATACACATTTTCGGAAGAAGCCGATAACAAAGAAGGTATTGGTTATTATGGTGGACTTGAATTTGATGGTGATGAATACTTTGGTGTTGTTATATCAGATGAAAGAGGACATTTGGTTGGTTATGATTTTTATAGTGTTCTTTCAGATGATGATGTGAGATTACAAGATAATGTGGAAGGAATTGAACACGAAGTTTCATTGTTTTTTTCTGAAGAAGTAATTCCATCATTGAGAAGTTGATTTTTTTAAAAAACCATATATTTATATATAAAATAAAAGATATTAAAAAAAACAAAATGAAGAAAGTAATCAGACTCACAGAAAGTGAACTAACAAATCTTATACAAAGAATAGTTGAAGAAACTAAAGATGAAATGATGAATACATCTAATATGGATGGTGAAATGGAAGAGGGTTTATTTGGTCCAAGTAGAAAAGAAATGGCTCAACGTAGAGAAGATTTGAGGAATAAATTAGAAGCAAAATTGATGGAACTGGGTTTAGAAGAGGATGATTTATATAAATCTCTTGAATCTACTTTAAATGCTGCCGAAGAAGACAACTACGAAGGGGATGATATTATTGTTAAAAGATCTGGAAGTACAGGGGAACCGTTTTTAGTCGTAAAAAGCCCAGAAAGTAAATTTCACAAATCTAAGTTTTATCAAAATGTAATGCAACCGATGGTTGGTGGTTTGAAAGGTGGGCACACATTTGGTGGTGGTTCAGGTAACTAATAAATTGATACAAAAATAATAATAATAAAGGGACATAAAGTCCCTTTTTTATTTTTCACTTCATTTTGTCAATAATTGAATTTGCATTGTATGATATCTCATAAAATCTTTTGTAATTATAAGAACGTATCATTTGTTGGATAAAAACAATAGATGTGGTACCAAATATGTAAACTAAAAAAATTGGTAAATAACTACTAACAGAACATAGAATAGTCATTATAGTAAAAAAAACAAAACTATTTATTGAAAATATAAGTTTAGACTTGTACTTTTCTCTTAGTTCTGACAATCTTCTTAAAGTTTCTTTTGTTGTTTCCATCTTTATATATAATTATTTCTACAAATATAAGACATTTATTTTAAACGGCAAAATATTTATTTGATATGAATATAATAATAACCGAAAATCAACATAAAAAATTACGTTACTTAATTGAGTTAGGTCCAATTGAGCCCTCACAAGAAGCAGTAAAAAATATTTGTGATAGTGAGAAATTTTGTAGTGCTCAAGGAAAGATAACTTTTGGACAACTGAGAGCCCTTGTTGAGGAGACAACAAGAAAAAGATTATATCAACACGTAGGAGAAGGAGGTTTCAAGGCAATGATTAGGTTGATACCTTGGTTTTTACCACAACTTCTTTTTGCTGGTGCGGTTGGTTCTATGGCAAGAGCCGTACACAAAATAGTCAGACCAACATTAGAAGAAACGTCGAGCTATAAAACTTGGTGGGCAAAAGCGGTTATGAAATCATTTGACTTGGTTGAGGGGGAATTAGGGATAATGGATCCTTTATCTAAAATATTTTTTATTTCGGATGGGTTAATGACAATGATGGATAATAAATATAAAGTTAGGTTTGCAAAATACATCGCCGAATTGGCAAGTGAACAACCCGACGATGAACCAGTTCCTGAGTACTTCGTTGAAAACGAGTTAAGAAAATGGGTGAACGATAAATTCCTTTTAGATCCACCACTATCTCCTAAAACATGATTAATTTTTTGAGACATCTCCTAATTCAAATAATGAACAAATATGGTTCATTTATGTGGATTGGCACACATATTGGTGTGACTCAGGTTGATTGGCATTATATTTTAGAAATTTTTTTATGTGTAATAATTAACTTCTTAATGATTTTTGTCATATATTTGGAATGGAAAGAAAAGGAAGATGAAAAATTACAAAAAACTACCAATACCTAAAAACTCTGCGTGGGAAAGAAATACCATATGGTATAAATTTCCTAAGTCTATCCGTAACTTTTGTGTTGGTATATCAAATATAATTAAATGGTTTCCCACAATTTGGAAACAAAGAGATTGGGATGGGGACTTCATTTACGATATTTTACAAAAGAAAATAGAGTTTCAAAGGGAATATCTTGTAAATTCTAACAGACACACAAGAATAGATATAGATAATCGTGATATGACTATTGTTCTTAACTTAATTGACAGAGTAAGAAACGACTACTATTCAATTGAGTTCCACGATTACGAGGATAGTGAATATCTTATGAAAGAAGTTGTTGGATTTCCTGAACGTAAGAGATTAGAAATAAACGTTAAATCCGAAAGATATAATGAATATCTTTCAAAATACAACTCTTCATTAAGAAAGATATATAAAAAGTACCCTCAGGCAACAAAAAGAGAATATTGTATGTATGTTGCAAGACATAACCAAGAAAGGGCAAAAGATTTATTGTTTAAAATATTAAATGAAAGAATAGAATGGTGGTGGGATTAAAAGTTTATGAAATTAAAACAAAAGAACTTTACGAAAACATGAGAAAGATGTTCTCTGGAATTGCATTTTTTAGAAGTGATGATAACAAATTTTTTATGAAAATAACAAAAAATCCAACAGTAAACGAATTTATTGAACTTGGTTTGATTGAGGAGGTTATTTAACATCTAACGATGAAACAACAATAATTTTACTTTTATAACCAATAACATCCCACGCTAAATCAACCATAGTATTTATTCCATCAGGATGAATCTCTAAGGACTCCTCAATTTTTGAAGTTAAGATTTTAATTGTAATCAAATAACTTTTTTTACTTTTTACCCATTCAATCCTCTCAACTATTATGTCCGCATCGTCACCGTAAAGAACTTCTCGATACTCCCTCAGTGCTTTATTAAGTAAAACTTCAAACCTCTTCTCCATTATGAAAAAATAATGCCAATAAATATTAAAATAAACTAAACCATTATTAAATATGAACGTCATAGAGTAACTTATTGTTATTAATTAAACTATTTATAAATAAAAATATATGAGACTATTCAAATACTTATTTTCTTTCATTTCTTTCATTAGTTTTGCTCAAAATTGTCCATCACTCGGTCCTGACCAATATCTTGCTTGTGGTGTTGGGACAACTACATTAACTGCGGACTTTAGTCAATGTGCACCAGGTAGTAATCCTAACCAAACAACAAATTACAATGTCACTACAATTCCTTTTGTTAATCAAACAAATACGGGAACATCTCTTATAATGACAGATGACTCTCAGCAAGGTCCATTCAATATTGGATTTACTTTTTGTTTTTATGGACAAACGTATACTCAGTTTTATGTTGGTTCTAATGGGTGGATTTCCTTTTCTCCTGCACAACCAACAACATTTACGTCAACAACTATCCCAACAGGTTTAGGGACTGTTCCAAAAAACTGTATTATGGGTCCTTGGCAAGATTGGCACCCTGGTGTTGGAGGACAAATAAGATATCAAGTCCAAGGAACTGCTCCCTGTAGAAAATTAGTTGTTAGTTGGATTAATGTTCCTATGTTTTCTTGTACAAATTTAACAGGGACATTTCATATTGTAATTTATGAATCAACAAACGTCATTGAAAACCATATTTTAAATAAACCAAATTGTACTTCTTGGGCCGGAGGAACTGCGGTTCAAGGACTACATAACAATGGAGGAACTCTTGCTGTTCCAGTACCGGGTAGAAACTCAACACAATGGACAGCAAATAACGATGCAAGAAGATATACACCAAGTGGGCCTGCGGTTTTACCAATACCAACTTGGTTTATTGTCGGTAATCCCGTATCAATAGGGACTGGCACAAGTATAACTGTTACTCCACCACAAGCAGGGGAATTTTATACTTGTCAATTAGTTTATCCCTCTTGTAATCAGGGGTGGAATACCTGTAATAGTATTGTAGGTTCAGGTCCTGATACTGTATTTGTACAACCAGGTCCACCAAACTTATTACCTCTCACAGTAAACTTTACTGACCCCACTTGTTTTCAAAGTTGTGATGGAACGATTGATGTTTCACCAAACAATGGACAACCCCCATTTACATATGTGTGGAGTAATGGACAAGGTACACCAAACCTTATTGATTTATGTGAAGGAACTTATGATGTTTTGGTTACTGATGATTTAGGTTGTGATATTACAACGTCTGTAACACTTACAGACCCACCACAAGTTGTTATAAACCCTATTCAATCACTTGATACCATATGTGATTACTCAACAAGTGAACTTTATTTTGTGGATGATAATGGAAACGGATACACATATACTTGGGTAACTATTGGTTCTATTATAAATGGACAAGGGAATGACTCAATTTACGTTAATTGGGATAGTAACCCAAGTGGTTTTGTCCCACAAGGAGTAAGTGTCATTGGAATAAATTCTGATGGATGTGAAAGTCTTCCACAAACTTTTGATTTGTTTATCTTAGATATAAACCCAACCATTCAACCAATAGGACCTTTCTGTGATTATGACGTTTGTGTTGATATTGTTGTGAATCCAACAGGAGGTGTATTGAATGGTAATATAGTAAATAATCAATTCTGTCCTGACCCAAGTTTAATAGGGAATAACGTAATTAGTTATGAATACACACAAAGTAATTGTAGTTTTGATACGTTAATTAATGTTTTGGTTAATCCACAACCTATTTTAGGTGAAATAAATCCTAATGATGAACAATTTGAGTTATGTGAAGGTGATACCGCTATTAGAGTTTACTTTGTTTCATCAAGTTTGAATGGTGGTGTTATGACTTGGATATTAGATGGTGATACGACAGAGTCTTTCAACCTGATAAAAAATTGGGACAATGATGGATACTATACAATTCAAGTGTATCACGAAGTAAATGGATGTATTTCTGAAGTACAAACTACTACGGTAAACATAGAAAATTGTCCACAGGAGCTTATTTTTATTCCAAACACATTTACACCTGATAATGATGAAATCAATCAAGTATGGCAACCAATATTCACTGAAGGATATGATCCACAAGACTTTAATATGGTTATTGTCAATAGATGGGGAGAAATAGTTTGGGAATCATTTGATGCAAGTGCAAATTGGGACGGAACATACAATGGAAAAATATGTCCCGATGGTGTTTATTTTTATAGTGTTACGTTTGGTAACTTAGATAATGATGGAAAAAAGACATTAGTAGGTCATTTAACTATAATCAGATAGGTATGGATATATATGCTGCTATCATAACACCCATTATAATATTTGGGTGTTTTGTTTTACTTAGTTTCTGTAGAAACAAAAAGTAAATAGTTATTTAGATAGATTTGTGATATTTATTTGTATGACAAATCTTTCAAAAATTTCATTGGTAATATCAGCCTTT
>Ga0315901_10007538_pt1 | contig 12820 bp, 3 predicted proteins | sample LakEriMetagenome_10_FD_203761 | JGI IMG/M metagenome (GOLD analysis project Ga0315901, IMG submission 203761) | Freshwater fungal communities from buoy surface, Lake Erie, Ohio, United States - Buoy 2 MA116 | ecosystem: Environmental > Aquatic > Freshwater > Lake | place: USA: Lake Erie, Ohio... | reverse complement strand
TCTTATTAAGCAAGCTGAGAAGACGCCTACTTATCAGATGGCCGATACTTACAACAAGTATCTGGCTATGGCTAAGCAGGACCCTGTTGGTGACTTTATGCGTGAGCAGGCCGCTAAGAATCAGGCTACTTCAGTAGGAGCCTTGAAGTCTGGAGGCGCTAAATCTATACTTGGAGGGCTGGGTGCTGTGCAGCAACAGGCATTCGCCGATCAGGCTAAAATAGCTGGGGAGTCTCAAAAGAACCTGCAATCTGCTATGCTTGACTATGGACAAGCTCAGCAGTCTGTAATGGATGCTAACGTAGGGCAGGCACAAAAGAAGTTGGACGCCATAAGCCAGGCAGAGTTTTACAAAAAGAACGCCAAGGACATGGCTAGGCAGGCTATGTTTCAGGGAGGGGAGGAATTGTTTAACGCTGGGATGAATTTTGCTGGGGCCAATAATTTTTTTAAGCCAAGTCAAGTTAGCGGATTATTGAAAAATCTCGAGGGAATGCCAGGTCAAAGCCCCGCCGTTCCGAGCGCTAAAATGCCTATTGAACTTAGTATTCCTCAGGACCCATTTTACAACTTAAGCAATCCATGGTTGCAGCAACAGCCACCTTTTTACAACAGAAAAAACGGTGGAAGGATTCAAAAAACGCCAGGTTCTTTCAACCATAAAACAAACCCTATAGACATCGTGGCTAAAGGGTCCAAGATCGGAGAAATGACTGGCGGCGAGTACATACTAAACCCAGCCCAGGCTGCTAAGATGCAGTCGCTTGCTTCCTCTCAAAAGAAAGAAGCCCTTCAGCGTTACGTAAAGACTCTGTTTACAAAATTCAACAGCAAGTAATATGGAGTTTCAGCCAAGTTCATACTATCTCGACCGCCTCAGACAGCGAGCTAAAGAAAGAGAGGAGGCTTCTGTAGAGGCTCAAAAGGCAAGTGGCCAATACGAAAAGGCAGCTCAAGAGGCAGCTGTTAAAGCAGAGGAGGCGGCCAGAAAGCGAGCCGAGCAGAGAGCTAAAGACATAAAAGAAATATACGCTAAGGGCTCTCCTGCTACCATGTGGGGTAGAGACGCTGCCGTGGTGTCTAAAATGAGGGACCAGATATTCCAGAACCTGGAAAACTTCGCTGACAATCCAGACCAGTTTGCCATGGCTATATCTCAGCTTAACGCCTATGTAAACAACGCAACTGATCTATACAGACAGACATATAAGTCTTACGAAGACGCTATGGTTAGAACGGCTCCTGGAGCGGAAAACCCGTATGAGTCTAACGGACTTCAAGACTCTTATGAAAGAGAACATTACGAGGAAATGCTTGGAAAGCTTGAAGACAGTAAAAGCGCACCAATAATAACCATGAATGAAGGTCAGTTTCTTATTGGAGACAATCAATCGTTGGATTTTTATATGCAAGAAAGGTCTAGAGAATCAAATCCTTTTGCGCCTAATCTACAAGCTCTTCCCCCCATAACCGCTGAGCAAATACTTGCGGAAAACTTTCACGCAATCAACAGCAAGAATGGAGAAAACATACCAGATATTATTCAGCGATATGTTACTAAGGATCCGATGAGAATCCTTAAAGGAAGCAAGGATATAGGGCAAGAAGAATTGGATAATTCACAGGACTATTCAACCTTGCTTTTGGATCAATCAAAAGCACTTGAGAAACAATTAAGGGGTCTCTATCAGTCAAAACCTAAATAACACTTAGTAGTTCAAAAAAGCCTGATAGTTACCAAAATCCCCACTATGGATTATCTTTGCTGAAACTCAGCATAGATGCAAGACAAGGCCATCCGACTTATACTCGATATTAAGAGTCAACTCCCAGAAGCAAGCAACAAAGAAATAGCCAGAGTTATAGCTCCAGACCTCGGAATCAATGACGACGAAGGCATTGAGAGCTTGGCTACAGAGATAGACGGGATAGACGTAGAGGCTAATAAAAAAAAAGAATTGTCGGATCCGAATCAGGTCCAGACGGAAGAGCCTACTGGATTGGCATCTTCGGCGTTAGGTTCGGATTTTTTGTCGCCAAAGCCAAGGATTAAACCTCTCACAGAGAGAGCTTCCTTGCTCAACCCAGACATAGAGGCCACCAACAAGCTTATCGGCGATAAGATTCATGGCATCATATCTAGCGCAGACTCTAAAGAGGGAGCTGCATCAGCCATTACTCAGCTTGAGCAGCAGTTCAGATTTAACCTTGGCGAAGACGAGAGGCAGAACATCTTAGACTTAACTAAGCAGAGCGTAGAGAGAAGAGCTGAAGCTAGGGGTGCCAGAGTGTCCAGCGCTGCATTTGCTCAGAACGAGAGGGAGCTGAATGCGCTGCTTGAAGAGTCTCCAGAAAATGAAAAAGAGGCAGTTAGAGATGCATATGCTAGAGCTCAGGATATAAGAGCTAAGTATCCAGAGTTTAACGACCAGATCAACGCTATGGTAGATCAGGATCTCGTAACTAGCAAATGGGCTGCGCGTGCCATTGCAAGAAACACAGAGGTTCAGAGAGCGATTGAAGATGTCGGCGCTGTTGTTAATGCTAGGGTCAACGAGAAAAAATTTGATGAAGCCATTGTGGCTGTGCAAGCGCTGAATGACGTCAGGGGTATAGGAAGAAAGGAAAAGGAAAAACTTGCAGCAGCTATGGTTTCTGGCATATCCACTATGGAATCAGAGGCCAGTATAAGTGACAGTTTTGGTCGGCTAAGAGTTGATGACGCTCAAGCTATAGTTGACACATACATCATAAGAACTGGGCAAGAGATGTCTGTTGAAGAGGTTCTTGGTAAGGCTGAAGAGTTCAAGGCCACTATACCGACAATAATTAGTGACGCACTTATGGCTGCTGCCAATAGAACTTCTCTGAGCGTTCCATCAGAGGAATATGAAGAAGACCTTGTAGAGAGAATGAGGGAGGCGAATGCCGAATATGAGTCTATGGATCGTTCTAACGAGCTTTCTCAGCAGATTTTGAAGGTTGCATTCGCTCCAGTTGTGGGTCCTATTTCTTTTCCATATGAAGAGGCAAAGTTGAGACTAGAAAAAGCCAAAGCAGAGCTTGCTGCGTTTAGAGTCAACAAGGAGAGAATGATAGAGTTCTCCAACGACGCCGACAATGAAATGGCTGTGTCCACCGCAAACATTTACGAGATGTTGCTTCCGTTGCAGCTGGCTCAGTCTTCAGCAAACCCGAGTGCTGTGATGCGATCAAGCAATCCTATAAGGACTGCCTTTGAATTAAGTGATGCTTATACGGCAGTGGCAAGCGAAAGTGAAGCAACTCAGGCGAAAGCCATGGAGGACTGGGCGCAGGAGTTCGTGAACAAAAACCAAGAGGAAATAAGGAACTCCGTGGTATCTGCCTTGCAGTCTAGATTCGGGACTGTAGATAAAAATAAGCTTGAAGATACGGAGACTAGGCTCAAGAGCATAGGAGTAGAAATAGATTTGACTGGTGACGGTGCTCTTGGAGCAAACATCGGCTTAATAAGAACGCTTAGTGGCAATATGGCGCTTAATGGTGCTATGATAGTTAACATTAGCGCTGTTGATGAGTTTCTGTCAAGCTTCATAGCAAAACCCGCTACTTATTTTGGCGCTTCTATTCTGGATGTGTTTAGCGGAATAGGCACATTGGTTAAAGATGTGTTTACTGGGCGTCCTGACCTTAAAGAATATGAGGAGAGATTCTCTGTGCGGTCAAACGTAGAGAAGGCTTCTGGCATGTTTAAGTCGTATGAGTGGGGTGAGGACGTATACGGGACTGCCTCTGAAGCCCTTGGTATGGCTTCCCAGTCGCTGCCGTATATGCTTACCGCAATAGGGACGACTGCTTTGACTAGAAACCCAAGTGCTGGTATGGCTGTCATGGCCTTGATGGAGGCAGGAAACATGAATAGCATGTTTAGAAAAATGCCAGAGTTCTACGGCCTTAGTTCAGCTGAAAAGGTTGCGGCAATATCTGCTGGAGCTGCTGTGGCTGCTGGACTTGAAAGAGTAGGTGGTGACATATTCCTTGCCAACAAAGTACTTGGAGGGACGTTTGTAAGGGCTATAACAGAAAACCCGATGCAGTACGGGGCTAGGGTCGCGGGTCAGATCGGACTGAACCTTACTTCAGAACAGTTAACTGAAGTTGGAACTTCGTTCGCTCAAAACCTGATTACGGCTAACGTAACTGGTGACTATTCTTGGTTCCTCAGCCCATCCAGAATGGCTGAAGAGATTAGCCAAATAGCTGCTCCTACTCTTCTGGTATCTGGGGGTGTTCAAGCGTTTGCAGTAGCAAAGGGAAATAGAAGTTACGTAAGAACGATAGAAGAGTCCAAAATGGATCTTAATCGGATATTTCAAAACACAAAACCAAATACACCAGAAAGAACTGCCGCTATAGATGAGTTCATTAAGTCGTTCAATAATACTAGGTATATACTGGAAGACAACAAGAACTTCTACGACTTCGTCTCAGCGACTAACCAAGCTGACTTCAATCGGATAAATGCAGTTCAGAATGAGCTTGCGATATTGGAGGGACAGCTCAGAACGTCTCCAACTAATAACGACCTGGCTCAAGCGATAAGAGATAAATACGATGAGCTTGCTGCCATAGAGGGCAAGTACACAGAGCAGTACACCTTCTCTTTGGGGACTGAAGGCATAGACACTGCCATAGCAGCAAACAACCGCCTCATAGAAAGAGAAAGATCTAGAAAGAGAAGATTCGAGAAGTCTTTTGGTGGTGCTACAGATCCAACGAATGCAGTAAGGATAAAAGAGTCAGAGGCAGAAATAGCTAGGCTCAAAGAAAAGTCAAACTTCCTTAAGCAGAGAAAGGCTCAGGTTCCGTCGAATGTTGTTAGAGACGTCCCCCAAGCGCCACTTGACCTTTTGCTTTCGGTCCCTATGGACCAATCTGAATCAATGAAGGGAATTGGCTATAGGGTTGTTGGGTATGATGAATCAGGGGCGGCTTCTTTGGTATACGATCCACTCGGAAAAGTGAAGATAGACAATTCGCTTCCGTTAAACGAAAGAGCGAGAGACGCCAAAGTGCAGGCAGATGTGGCGTTTATGAGATCTAAAGGCGCATCAAAGTCTGCTGTTGATTCAGAGGTCATCAAGAGCATCTCTGACAGCATAATAAACGGAGAAGCGCTGACCCCATATCAGGCTAATTACTACAGCAAGAATAAGAATGCAGTAGACCAGTATGTAGCAGACAGTAAAGAGCAGTACGCCTCTATTCGAAGCAGAATAGATGAATCAGAATTAGCTGCTGACGTAAGCACGTCCGTTAGAGAAAGCCTTCCGTCCATAGTAAATGAAGCCACGGCAAGCGCTCTTGTATTTGCCGCAGAAAAGCTTGGCATAAAAGTATACTTTGCTAAAGATCAGTACTCTATCGTAAAGACCCTGATTGCTGATGGAGATAATCTTTCTAGTTCAATCGATATACTTAAGGGTGGTAGAAATGAAATTGGAGCGGCTTACTTCAAAGGCGCTATATACATAACTGAAAAGTCTAATTCAAAAGATGTAATAGAAGAGGTAATACACGCATTTTTTGATGTAGATACAGCGCTTAAATCAGGACTGATTAGAAAGATACACTCTGAGTTTTCTAAAAACGCTTCTTACAAGAGCGTAATGAACTGGAAGAAAGGGGTGTACACTAAAGCTGGATTTACGGGGTTGGCTCTTGTTGAAGAACAAGTGGCTGAGGTTCTTGCCCGTGCTCTCAGCAATCCATCACTTGAGGTTTCTAAGAACATCATATCGACTGCTTATGACTATATAGTTAATGCAATTAAGAATGCATTCGGTCTTTCAGATAGTGATGTAAACGGAATGAACGCAGAGAGGATCGTAAAGATGTTCTCTGACTCTATAGTTATGAACAAAGGGATGTCGGCTAGGGACATAGCTAAAATTCTGGAGTCTGAGGATTCTGTTGTGGACAACAACGAGATAAACTCTATGGATGAACCTAAGTTCTCCTTTAGAGGAGAGAAGTCATTCCTTTACAACAAAACAGTCACGTACTCTGAGTTTAGATTGGATTCTCACGGCAACATTGTTGAACAGAACAACGGAAAGGGAATCGATTTAAAGAAGACGTTTAATGACTATGCCCACTTCAGGAATTGGTACAACTTCATGACCAATAACGGAAGGACAGAAATAATTGGAGGGTTCTCTTACGTTGATGATCAGGGCAACGTCAAGGAACTCAGACCTCCAGCTCCTGAAGTAAACAAGCAAACTGGAGAGGTTATAGGTAGAGAGAAATATAATAGACCTATATCATACGGGGCCAAGATGATAGCCCAGAATGTGCAAAAACAGAAGTCGAAGGATGAGCTGAGGATGAATGGGATAGTAGTGTCCAATGGTATTAGTCAGTATTTATCAGCAAAATATGGCCCTCGTTCCGTAGGAGAGTTCAGCAGCTTGCTTCCAAAAGCAGACTTTTATGGGTATGTAGAAACTCCTGGCGGGAAAGTTCTGGAAGGCTCTAAAGAGCACATAGACATGATGTATGAGACTATGTATGAGTTTATAGAGGAGAGAGACGGCATGGAGGCAGAGAGACCCATGTTCTCTATAGACTCTACCCCTGCTCAAAGCGAGATGGAGTTTAGAAATAAATTCAATTCATTAGCCGAGAAATTAAGAACAGCTTCAAGTGCTCAGAAGGATTACTTGAAGACAGACATGTACGCGCTACTGAGATCTATTGACGTGCCAGATGAGGTGGCTAAAGAATACTCAGAAGGGAACAGAAGAGCAGATATAGTAGACTTTATTTATGCAAAAAATACGCTTCACTTTGCAAAGAGAGTTACACCTCTTTTGACGTTTACTGGAAGAGCTAAGACAATTTTGGCGCAAAGGGCTTCTAATTCACTGAAGGCTGCTTTCGACCAAAGAATTGAATCTGGAGACCTTGAGTCTTTGAAATTTTTTGAAGCAACGGATCGGGGAATTAGAGGATTTTTGTCTGACTCAAATCCTACTGATTTTGGTGGTGATACTGGAATGGAATGGGCCAAGAACAACGTAAACCTGTTCAAAGCCATCATAGCCATAACATCAAACGGGAATACTTCTAATGATAATGCGGCGCTTGCTAAATACGTGATGATGGCGCTTGCTAGGAACATATCTCAAGACGGCACTATAGACTCTAAAAAGAAGACGATAAAAGGACTTATCAACAAAATATCTAATTCAAATGCCTTTACTGGAATTGGGGTAAACCCACAAAGGGCTATGTCTATAGGGATTCAGTTGAGCAAGTTTTTGAAAAACATAGAGGGAAAGGAAGTAGACGGCTCATATGACAAGTTCTTGTATGAAATGGCTATGAAGCCAGGTACGGAAACCGCATGGGCAACATCAGCTTTAATGGATATGATTTCCCCAAAGATTGGGGCGTGGTTATCCAACATGCTTGGCAACGAAGATGTGGTAACTCAAGACTCGCATCTGGTCCAGGTAATCAATATATTCAGAGGCGCAAAAAGAAATAAGGAAGATTGGAATGGCCTTGTGAAAATACTAGGGAAGGACTACTACGATCTTCTTGAAAACAGTCAGAAGAGAATGACTGTAGTGGGGCAGATAATAAGAAGAAGCTGTTACAAAAAACACGAAAGAGATGACTTAGGGCTTAGTAATGACAAAATAAAAGCGCTCGACAAGTGGTTCAAGAAGAACAAAAAGGACCTTCTCCCAACCAAGCCAAGGAATAAAAAAGAAAGAGAATTTATAGCTGGGCTTGTTACGGACCTGTCTAAGTCGCTATCTAAAGATTACGGAGCAAAGGTTAGTCCAGCCTTAGCGCAACAAATGTTGTTCCAGCTGAATCACGAACAACGCCATGCGGCTGGGGTGTCTAGAAACAGCTATCAGGACTACCATGATTCAATTTCAAACATGTCTACCACAGAGGCGGCGCGTGGTGCGTTTGACGCAGTGCTGAATCCAATGCTAGTAAGCGAGGCTGTAGACAGGCAGATAAAAAGCGATGAAGCCTTTAGAGTTTCTGAAGATGGTAGGGCTATGTTTAGCATAACTCCAGGTGAGTCAAGAACACACAGGGAAGACGAGTTTATATCTCCAAATGGAGAGGTTCTAAATTCAGAAAACATAGATGAAGTCCTTGCCCCGTATCCGCTTCACACGGCTATAGTGGCACAGGGAACTGTACCCAAGGACGGTCAGAGAGTATTTGTTTACGTGGATCCAAGGATAATGTCTGAGACGTTGCATCCTGTAGTAAATGTGTCGAGAACGCTTAGCGGACAACCGATGCATGTGACCAGTGAGGCCATTTTAACTGACGTTAAGTTCCCACGTCCTTCAGCGTTTAACATGGCTGGAATAGCCGCAAATGAATCAGGCCCAAAGAAGCATGTGTCTGGAAAGTTTAAGCAGATTCAAGAGACTGACGACCTGATGACTGGGGTGTTGGTAGAGATGGACCCCCTGAGAAACAATGGGTTTGCTGACGAGAACGGAAGACTTATAAAGAGTGCAGACGAGGTGACGTTTATAGGCGGAAAGATGATTGCGAGAGGCAACATACAGTACTACCCAGAGTCTATGAACAAGAATGGTCTCAGCGCAGCCGAGACAACTGCCTCAGCAGCAACAAGAACGCAGGCTCAGAATGAAGCTATAATTGAAGCGGTTAGAGAGAACCTTAGAAAGCATATGCCTGAGGTGTACACTGAAGACGAGGATGCGCTGCTTGAGATTTTTGATTCTTTGACTCCAGAAAATCAGCAGGCTATACTAGTTAATCCAGCGAGCAAGAAGGGGAGGCTTAGAGGTACAGCAGAAAGAGCTGCTGCCTCAGAAGACTTCTATGAGATCAAAAACGACATCTTGGATAATCCAAACAACTACTTGGAAACTCAGCATCTGGATACTGCAAAAGAAGAACTTAGAGGAAAGAGCATCCAAGAGCTGGTGTCTATGATGCGTGGTGACAAGCTTGGTTCCCTGATGAACAGGAACGATGACTTAGGCGTGCTTGCTGGGATTGAAATAATCAACCGAATGCAGGCTGAAGGTAGAGTTGATGCTATACCAGGCGTGATTGAAGACTTGGCTAAGATGGGAACCTCTGTAGGTAGACTGCTTAGACAGTTTGCTGAACTGAAGACATCCACTTCTTTCGGCCTCTATTCCACGATCGCTAAGCTAGCAGAGAGCCAAGGCAAGGTCCTGAACGATAAGCAAAAGAGCGACCTGCAAGTAGCCGCAGATGCGTTCATGGATTCATACAGAGAGTATCAGGCTTTGCTCGACAGAGCTATTGCTGGAGAAGATGTAGAGGCTGAGCTGGGCGAGGCTATTAAAAAGTACTCAGATGCTCAAAGCCAACTTGATACCCTAACTAACGTGTTTGTAGATAAGAGCTGGGCCGACATAGGCATACAGCTTATGCAGGGTAACCTGCTTACGTCTATGTCTCAGGCCAAGAACATCGCATACAACATTGCTCAGATGTTCCCGAGAACCATGGTTGATCTCACGTCATATCCCGTTGAGAAGTTGCTTGGGGTCATGGGAATGAAGACGTCTGGAAGAAGGGTAAGCATGGCGGCTTACCTACATGGGTTGAAGAAGTTCGGGTCTGGGTGGGTTGAGGCCATTGAACAAGTGGCAACTGGAAGATCGAAAGAGGTTAATGAGTGGAGAATGGACAGGGGATTCATGCCTGTCAGATCGCTGCTTGCTGCTCTTTCAAAGGATCTTCCTCAGACAAGGAATGGCAGGCAGCAACTCAATTCAAGAATGAAGCTTCTTGTGGCTGGAACCTTCGGTATCCCAGCAGAAACCATGTTCAGATTCCTTTCTCTTGGCGATATTCCATTTAGAAGATTTGCTGAAGCCACTGAGCTCTACCACGTAGGGGTGGGTAAAGGGCTGAAGGGGGCTGAACTTGCTAGGTTCCTGAAGTACCCAGACAGAGCTTCTATGGATAAGGCCGCAGACGAGGGAGCAAGAATGACGTTCCAGAAAGAAGGGGGTCTTGCTAGAGGTAGCATGTGGATCATAAGCAACATCTCGAGAGGTCTTGGCAAGATGTTCGACAATAACAAAGGATTTGATGCGCCTGGGTTCTTCAGATTCTTTATCAGATCTAACGTCCCTTACGTTACGACCATCGCCAACTTCATGGAGGAGTCTCTCACTTACATATCCCCTGCCTTTGGTACAGCTAGAGTCGCGTCTAACTTGCTGAATAACAACGCAGAGGAAGCCTCTAAGAATGCCACTAAGGTTATGATTGGTCAGGTCTTTACTCAAGGGGCTCTTTACATGATCGCTAGTGGGGTGCTTAGCGGTGCGGTAGACTGGGAGGATGATGAGAAAACCAACATCATGTATGACGTCATGCCCCCCAACAGCATCAATATAACCGCGCTGAAAAGGCTGATGAACGGAGGCGACCCCACTCCTCAAGAGGGTGACGTGTACAAGAGCTATCAGACGTTCGGGGTACTTGGTTCTATCATGGGCGCTTACGCTCAGAGTATGACTAGAGAGGCAGCTCAGGATGCAATCGGCAACCCAACGAAAGGGATAAACATACTGAAGAGGTTTTTGGGTATGGAGAACGCGTCTCTCATCTCTTACATGATGGATCAAAGCTTCATGCAGGGCTTGAATGGCATGCTTGAGGTAATCACCGAGTCTGATCCAGAAAAGCTTGAGATGGCTATGGAGAGATATGCTGAGAGCCTTTCGAAAGCGTACAGTGCTATGGCGATTCCAAACTTCTTCTCTGGTGCTAACATGGCCACTAGAGAGTTCTTACCAGATAAGAGAGATCAGGATCTTACAGATAGAATTTTCAACCACGTAAAAGAAAGAACTTTCAACACCGATGGATTGCCTGTAAAGGTGAACTGGAAAGGAGAGAGAATTTCCCAGTCTCCTAAGGGCGGGAATCAATTCGCTTACTACATGTTCGATCCTTATAAGACCACAACTACTGGGACTGATCCAGTGTCTATAGAAATCCTCGGTATTTACACAAGGACTGGCGAGCTTCCGAAGGCAGTTGGGACTCCGTACTACGCATCGTCCGTACACAGAAAGCTTGAGGTTCCTTCGTTGAAGGCAAAGAAGGCTCAGGTTGCTCTTGATAAGCTTAGAGACAGAGGAAAGTCTTACTCGTTCATCGGCAAGACAGGTGAAGAGTTTAGGTTCTCGCTTACGGCGGAGGAACTGAATGATATGCTTGAGATGTCTAACTCCCACAGATATGCTGATATACAGCAGTTTATGAAAAGACCTGAGTACAGCAACATGTCTGACGGAGAGAAGATAGACGCGCTAAACGAAATAAACGAAAAGTATAATTCTATGATCGAGTATTACCCAGACGGTACGTTCATGCCTCACTCGATCTATGTACTTGACCTCATACAAGAGAGATACCAAAGCCTCCAGCCATGAGAGACAGAAAGAAACTAAAAGATACCAAATTGGGAACTTGGCTAAAAGACAAAGCCCCGCAAGTCCTCGACACAGTAGGCGAGCTGCTTCCAGACCAAGGAGCCCTTGGCGTTGTGAAAAGGCTGATTGATCTTGACCCCAACATGACCGCTCAGGAAAAGATGGAGTTTGAGAAGATGCTGCTTGATTACGAGGCTAACGCACAGAATAACGTAACCGAGAGATGGAAGGCGGATATGATGTCTGACTCTTGGTTATCAAAGAACATAAGGCCAATCATGTTGTGTTATCTGGTCTTTGTTTTTACTATATTTGTAGCTATGGATAGCGCTGATAAAGTGTTGTTTAACATAAAATCAGCGTATATAGACACGTTCAGCATACTGATGACTACCGCATTTACAGCATACTTTGCTGGAAGATCCTATGAAAAAGTAAAACTAAATAAAAGATGAGAACAGGAGAATCAGCCAGCATATACGATACGGTATACGATTGTAGTGCGTTTGTGTTTTTGAAGGTGCTGGCCGTGATGGTCGTGTTACTCTTTATGGCGTTCTCGTCATGCTCCTCCCCAGCTGTAGCTCAAGAGGAGTGCTTCGTTATGGGGCCTCAAGAAGACATACTCCCAAAGAACCATACAAAAAATAGAACTGCATACAACCACAAAGAGATTAAGTGCGTAGTTCATGTGCTTTGGGACACAGCGTTTGCCAATAGCCAAATCCAAGAGTCTATTATTGAGGATGCTATGGTTCAGCTGAATGTGGACTTTGAAGGAACTGACATCTCGTTCACTCTTGAGGACATCGATTATACCAATCTGAACAGCTTCACATGGGCCTCTTCGTATAGGTCAGGATCTGGGGTGTGCTTCCCTCAGTACGGAACGCAGATGGCTCAGTGGACTAACATGGTTAAATGGAATACCGCAGAGTACTGCAATATCTACGTTGCCCCAGACTTCTGCTCATCGATCCTTGGTTTTGCATGGGTTACATATATTCCCTATAGCGTGTTGGACGGGGTGTGGGTAGAGACAGAAGTGATGGGGACATACGGGCCTCACCTCACGTTCAGGTTTGAGAATGAAACCCTTACTCACGAGGTTGGTCACTACTGCGGACTGCATCATGTGTTTAAGAACGGCGCAAGCGCCATATCTAACTGCGGTCAATACCTAGGCCCTTGTGAACACAGTGGAGACTACGTGTGCGACACGCCTCCTACAAAGGTTAGCCAAGGCTGTCCAGATGTTCCAGGGTATCATTGCCCATTGATGAATTACGGAGGGGTGCAGTTCTACCCCAACAACCATATGGACTACTGTCCAGAAG
>Ga0315901_10007533_pt1 | contig 12823 bp, 8 predicted proteins | sample LakEriMetagenome_10_FD_203761 | JGI IMG/M metagenome (GOLD analysis project Ga0315901, IMG submission 203761) | Freshwater fungal communities from buoy surface, Lake Erie, Ohio, United States - Buoy 2 MA116 | ecosystem: Environmental > Aquatic > Freshwater > Lake | place: USA: Lake Erie, Ohio... | reverse complement strand
TCTCCTACGAATCCCCATTCTGGACCCCGGTGATCGGTCGCATCATGGGAACCGAATCGGAATCAGGAGCGAACTACTACGTTTGGAAATTGCACCAAACGAATCAAATCGCGGTCCTCAAAAACCAATGGAAGCGAACCAACCTCGGTATCGAATTCAACCCCTTCAAAGCAACGAAACTTTAACAACAACTCTTTCAAATATTCCTCCTTTCCGTCGTGGTGCATTATGGCTCGTTTTCAATCAATCACCTCCATCAGAAACAGCCTCCCAGCTTCTTCCTTACTCGATGATGATCGCGGTTCGATCGCCGTCGGACACATTTTCTGGGTTTTGATCGCAGCATGCTTTATGTCCTTGTTCTTCAACGCGGGCTATGCGACCAAAAAGAAAAACGACTCTCAACGTCCCGCGATGGCCATCAGCCAGTCTGTAGGTGTCTGGAAAGCTCGTGGAATGAACGTGGTCGCCTCGCACCAGCATTTGCAAGGGGAACTAGCCGCGATGGTGGTCATCCATCACGCGATCGGTGGCGATGCCCTCGACGAGCATCATCGCGAAAACACCCGGATGCAGGATGCGGCTTTGGACGTCGGATATGGACTAGCCACGATTGTCGGTGCTCCGACACCTTACTATTCGCGAGTCCGCCAACCGGTTTACGCAGGCGCGACCCTTCTGAAAGCACACAAGATCAACAAGTCCTTGCTTGCGGCTACTTATGTGGCCAAGTTCTTCGCAAAGATCTATACAGGCGATACGTCGGCCCTCGACGCCTTCGAGAACCAATTAGGCCGTGAATGGGAAGCCCTTCGACGTCTTTACCAGCAAGCCCGAAATATGGTCGCGTTGAAACAATCGATCATGAAAACCATCCTTCCCGAGTCGAACCGTCAAATGCATCGGATCATCGAGGATATCCCTTCGCTGGCGATGCGCACCGCAAAAGAAATCGCGCATCGCTACGACGTCAAATTGCATATCCCACCAGACGATTTGAAGCTACCCGTCGAAGTGGATCCTTATACCACGCTACAGGGACCACCAGCTGGTTATGTCCCACCGCAGGACTGCGACTGCGACACCGAGAGAGCTGACAATCCACGTTACCAGATGGTCAAAACCTCGCAACTCGCCCGTTCCTCGTTCCCGTGGGTAAACTACCACCGCACGGCAATGATTCGGAGATTGCTACTCCGAGTGCCACTCAGTTTGGCGTGGAAGTACTACTACGATGAAGCAGCCGGCAATTCGCGTGTGATATACGATCGATTGCTTAAGGACCACGGTGTACGCATGGTGGTGATGCCGACGAAGGTTGCACCCGACAAGGGTTGGGAGAATTGGACCTTCGAAGAGCATTCCAACCTCGCCGACAAACACCTCACTTCGATGGTGCTGACAGGCCAGGAACTCAAAGCGCCTATGGGAAGCCCGTTCCTATTCCGCAAACCGGAAATGGATACATGGGTTCGTTGGGATGCGGTGATGCTCAAGAACGACAACCCGCAGCACCGGCCCAATCAACGTATCGATTTGCTGGGATGCAAACGAATCGTGCCTAGCCGCCAAGCCGTCATCGGCTACGACACTTTGGCATGGGACCAATCCAGAGATCGAGTATCGGAGCTGGTGGGAAATGGTATTCCACATGTCTTTCCAAAGATACACAACGCGTGGAACTTCACCCCAACCCCCGTAACTGATTTCCAAAACAATCGCATGCGCGAGGCCCGCTTGCCAGGCTGGGCTCGGGACATGCAATCGGTTCTTCCCAACGCACTCAATCCTTAAAACCCTTTGCCAAAAAAACAGCGTTGAATCATGAACACATACCGACATAAAGCCAACAGCGCAATGACCAACCGATCGATTTCTGATCGATCCAACCTAATACGTTGGATCCGGCGCACTCGCGGTAATGCATCCATGGAATTGGTACTGATCATGCCCTTAACCCTCGTCATCATCATGATCTTCTTTTGGATGACGCGAACTTTTTCGGCCAAGCATGGCTCGACGATCGAATCGAATCGAGATGTACACGAGCGGGCGATGGTGGTGGAGTACACGGGGAACGACCGGCGGACCGAAACGGTCTCCGGATTGCACCAATCGGATTTGGAGTACTTTCTTTCGAAGTGGCCGACTCGCAAGAACCTGCGTAAAGGACTGGTAAAGGGTCATGGCGAGGTTGATTCGGGAAGGGGTGTTTTGGCACACCAAGAAGGGGCAGGCACTTCGGAATCGAGCGATTGGTTGCTCACCGACACGTGGCAACAAGCCTTCGTATTTCCCAAAAGTGCTGGCGAGCAACCGATGATGACCCTTCCCAAAACAATCCCATCGATTCTGCCGCGGGGTGCGAGCGAAGTGCACCCCACCACCTTTCGACAATTGCTCAACTTCTGATCGGCCTCGTCCATGCGAATGCACCGTCAGCGGCTGTGCATCAAACTCCCTTTCTGCCCATGGGGTAAGACGCTCCGCCGTCGTCCTCGAACACGGACAAGTTCTACGCCTCATAGAATCCGAGTCCGACCGGCAAAAGAACCATACGAGCCTACGACGCGAAGCGTCGTTCCACTTTCGTTTCTAGCGGGTTAAGCCTCGCCGAATCAACCTCGGGCCAGTGGGACAGTTGCCGAAAAATTTCCCCGCTCACTTCCGATCCAATCGGAAAAATCGCATCTCAATTACATGGGCGAACCTGCTGGATTCAAGCACGGAACGACGCCTGAGAAAATTTTTGAGTTTGAAGCATCAGGATCAAGACCATGTCGAATCGTAAAACCAGAGCACTGAGAGTCGAAAACCTAGAAAACCGGGAACTGATGGCAGCGGACTTCGCATCCGCAGGAATTCAGGGGAATACCCTTGTCGTCAACGGCACCAACAATCGCGACGATGTTCAAATCTTCCAAGTCAGCCCCACGATCATACAAGTTCGAAACCAAGGGAAGGTAGTCGGCGACTTCTCCAACTCGGCGATTAGCAACATCCAGGTCAACTTGAACGCTGGTAACGACCGATTGCGAATATCGCTGGACCAGAAATCGCTGGATCAAATTTACATCAATATGGGTTCCGGCACCTACGATGTCGCAGATCTCCGGTTTGGGAACGCGAATCATTTGGTAACTGATGCCAAGGCATCGCTAGGATCGGTCGTTCATATGCGAGGTACTATAAACGTCAAGGCGTCCGTGGACTTTGGAACCGACCCAGCCTCCGATACATTCCTCGCCTACGAATCGTCGATTGCTAGCCTGGACGTCAAAATGGGCGGTGGAAAAGATTCCTGCAGCTTGCGAAACACCAGTGTGGGCCGAGCCAACATCAACATGGGTACTGGTAACGACGGCTTTTACAATATTGACAGCAACGTCGATAGCGGAACTATCGACGGTGGTGATGGTGGAAATACCTGGCGAGGCGCAAAATTCGGAAGAAGCGTCCGAGTACGGGGCTTTTAGTCCATGATTCCATCTCCGATCCATCCAACACGATTACTGAAAAAGTAATCGTGTTTTTTCGTATTTGGACCCCATAGCACATCCTCCATAAAAACCAATACTCCAGACAGATCTCTTGATCCTCGCTCTGCAAGTCGTCCGTCGTGCATCTATGATCTGTTCGCAGATCCGTATTGGCTGCGATCGTAGGGAACAAGTCCCTGAAAACGGAGGGAACACGGCAGAGTCCGATGCTCTTTTCCTTGACAGCGATCTACTACGGGGCTTACAGTAAAAGTTCCCTCCACAAACGGCGGACTGAACGCTCTCGCCCTCCCCATGCAACAGTGCGGCCGCCCCTCCCTTCAACGGCGTTATGGTTGATGCCCTTTCGAAACTATTCTGGTTCGTGTTTTTGCGATTCACACTGTTATCAAGCTATCGAAATTCACATTGTCAAACCCGCTGTATGCCTAGAGACACCAAGCCACAAATGACCTTGACCCGGCGGAGCGCGTTGTTTTCGCTCGGCGGTTTTTTGGTTGGAACATTTTTTGCTTGTTGGTGTGTCTCGCGATGCGCTCTGGCTCAAGACCCTTCGCCGAGCTTTGATGCGGGGCAAGCGATCTATCGCGACAAATGCTTGTCATGCCATGGCGACAGGGGCCAGGGCGCCACCGAACATTACGACGCGCCCCTCCATGGCGATCTATCCACCAACGAATTGGCCAAGGTCATCCAAGAAACAATGCCCGAAGGTGCGCCGGGAAGCTTGTCGATCGAAGAGGCCTCTCGAGTCGCATACTACGTTCATCACGAGTTCTATTCCCCGATGGCCCAGCTGCGCAACTCGCCCCCCAAGGTCGAGCTGACCCATCTGACAACCACCCAATTCAGGCAATCGATCCTCGATCTTATGAGCCCGTTCACCGGGCGGCCTTCCGAATGGAAAACAGAACGAGGCCTGACTCGCCACATCCACCAAGGAGATTGGGGCAAGGATCGTAAAGAGATCGAAAAGAAAGTCGACGGCCGCCTCGTTTGGGACTGGGGCGAAGGCAAACCTGTGCCTGAGATCGATCATGAGAAATGGCAGATACGCTGGAGCGGTTCCCTCTTTGCACCTACCACCGGTGTCTACGAATTCTATCTCGATGCCACGGTTCGCGCGAATCTCTTCGTCAACGATGATGCCGTCCCATTGATCGATGCATCTGTCGTCTCTTTTGAAAAGAGCCTCAACACGGCCACCATTTTTTTGATCGGCGGCCATTCCTATAACTTTGCTGTCGATATCTCTCGGCACAAAGAACCCAAGGCTCGCATAGCCGTCGAATGGAAACAACCAGGCGGGATCCGCGACACCATTGCAGAACGCAACCTTTCTCCAACATGGTCGCCGACGGCTCTATTATGCGCTACTCCGTTTCCACCCGATGACAGCAGTGTCGGCTACGAGCGAGGTAGCAACGTTTCGCGGGAATGGTACGAAGCCAACATCGCTGCTGCTATCGATATCGGTAACCAATTGACATCGAACCTCAAACGTTGGATGCCAAAGGATGCAAACGATCCCAACAATGTTGATGCCGTCAAGTCATGGTGCCATCGCTGGGTCTCGCGAGCGATCCGACGGCCGCTTAGCGATGATGACAAACGTCATTTCGTCGATAGCCATTTTGAATCGGATCCATCCATCCCACGAGCGGTGAAAAAAGTATGCTTGCTGACCCTTACCTCTCCCGAGTTCCAGTACCCGGCGATCGAAGGTACACCCGATGAGATCGCCGCAGCGACTCTCGCGTTGACTCTTTGGGATTCGATCCCCGACGAATGGATGCTGCAGTCCGCGGCCAAAGGGGAAGCGCACACCGAACCTGCGATCCTGGCGATGGCCGATCGGATGATTAGCGACCGAAGATTCCAGCAAAAAATCAGGTCGTTCTTCCACGAGTTCTTGGGAACCACGACCGGCAAAGACCTTACCAAGGACTCCCAAAAGTTCCCTGACTTCAACGAACGACTCTCGGCAGACCTCCGTACCAGCTTGGAACTGTTCCTGGACGAGTTCGCCACCGATCCTACAGTCGATTTTCGAAACCTGTTCCGCTCCGATGCGCTCTACTTGAACGGCAATCTTGCCAAACACTACGGTGCCGATCTACCCGCCGATGCCCCATTTCAAAAGATCTCACTGCCAGCCGGACAACGCTCAGGCGTTTTGACCCACCCGTTGGTCATGGCCAATCTGGCGTACCACAACAACAGCTCGCCGATCCATCGAGGCGTCTTTCTGGCCAAACGGGTTTTAGGACGCAACCTCCGCCCGCCTGTCGATGCGATCATTCCGATCCCCGAGGAAACGGTGCCTGGGATGAACACGCGCGAGCGGGTTGCTCATCAAACCAGTGGCACCATGTGCCAATCGTGCCACCGAGTCATCAACCCACTCGGTTTCACGATGGAAAACTACGATGCATTAGGAAGGTTTCGAACCGAGGAACTCGGTCGCCCGATCGATTCGGCGGGTTCCTACATCACGGCCGATGGACGCGAAGTCGCGTTCACAGGAGCAAAGGATTTGTCGGAGTTTTTGGTCGCATCTCCCGAGTTCCATCAGGCGCTCGTTCGGCAGATGTTTCAGCATTTCGTCAAACAGCCTCTCCCTGCGTTTGGCCTGGAAAAAAGTGCCGAATTGGCAAAAGCGTTTACCGACGAAGGGTTTGCAAGCAAGCCTTTGATGAAAAAAGTAGCAATACTCGCGACTCAACGGCCGATAGAACCTGCCAAAGCAGAGGATCGCTCAGTATCCTTGAACGAATCGATCAGACCTGAAAAGCCTTGATCGAACACGCAAAGCCCTCAACGGCTTGCTCCCACCCGTTCCCACCCCCGTGGAAACGCCAGCCCACCCACTCCACGCTGACCCATCCCTATGTCAAGCAACTATCTATCCCGACGAGCATTTGCACAGCAACTGGGTATCGGAACCGCCGCCCTCCCGTTCCTTATGAACCTGTCGAGCGTCGCACCCGGGTTTTCGACCCAACCGCGCCAACGGATGATCATCATTTTCAGTCCCAATGGCGTGATCCCTCCGAACTTTTGGCCCGATGAAGAAGGGGACCAGTTCCAACTCAAAAGGATCATGGCTCCGCTCGAGCCGTTTAAGAACAAGCTACTCACATTGCATGGAGTCAGCGATCGCATCCGAGGGGATGGCGATAACCACATGCGCGGCATCGGATGTTTGCTCACGGGTATCGAGTTGTATCCCGGCAATATCCAAGGTGGTTCGGATACACCTGCGGGATGGGCGAGCGGCATCTCGATCGATCAAGAGATCAAGAACCATCTTCAATCCCGTCCGGAATCGCAAACGCGGTTTGGTTCCCTCGAGTTTGGAGTCGGTGTCCCCAACCGAGCTGATACATGGACTCGGATGGTTTATGCGGGCCCGAACAAGCCGATCGCACCGATCGATGATCCGTATGCGATGTTCAACAAAGTTTACGGGCAGCGAAAAGACGAAGAGAGCATCAAGAGCATTCTGGACGAATTGCAGGCGGATCTCGCCAAGGTAAGTTCTCGAGTCAGTGCTGCGGATCGCAAACTCCTCGACGAACATCAAGCGCTCGTGCGCGACTTTGAAAAGCAGTTGAACTCCACCGCATCCGAATCGTCGCACGCTGTACCCGAACTCGACCCCAACGTCGAAGACAACAACGACAATATTCCTAAGCTTACTCGCATGCAGATGGACATGATGGTCCATACCATGATGGCCGACTTTGCTCGGGTATACACGTTCCAGTTCACCAACTCGGTAGGCCAAGCCAAGATGCGTTGGCTCGGAATCGAAGAAGACCATCATGGCCTCTCCCACGAACCAGATACCAATGAAGAGGCTGTGGAGAAGCTCACCAAGATCAACACGTGGTACTCCGAACAAATCGCCTACCTCACTCAGAAATTAGCGGACACCCCAGAGCCGGGGGGCGAGGGATCGATGCTCGATCATACGACCATCGTTTGGACCAATGAGTTAGGGAAAGGCAATTCCCACACACTCGAAAACATTCCATTTGTCTTGATAGGTGGTGGTTTAGGATTCCGGATGGGGCGTTCACTGAAACTGGGTGGGATTTCTCACAATCGGTTGCTGATGAGTTTGGCTCATGGCTTCGGCCACCATATCCCCACGTTTGGCAATCCAAATCACTGCGGCGACGGGCCGCTGGTTTTGAGCTAACAATCCGCCGAAGTAAACTGATTGCGAACATGCTTGGGCTAGTAAAAAACGCTCTCGCATCCAGGTGTTGAGAATGTACGATAGACGGCAACGATGCCCGTTGCGAGAGCTGGGTTGGATCTAAAATTGAGGAGATGTAACGCCATGGCGTCTCTATTAGTCGTTCGAGGCCCTGGCATAGGGACCCAGATCGCTATCCGCGAAACCTCGCAAAAAATCGGTCGCGATGCTGCTTGCGAGATTCATTTCGACGATTCGGAAACTTCCCGATTGCATGCCGAGATCCACCTCGTCGAAGGCCATGCAATCCTAAAGGATCTGGGCAGCAGCAACGGCACCATCGTCAATGGAGCAAAGATCCGAGAACGCGTGCTCGAACCGGGAGATCGCATCCAGATCGGCAAGCGTTTGCTCGTCTACCGACCTGCTCCCAGAAAACAAAATACGACGGAGAATAACGTCGACATCATTCAAAGCGGCGGAACCGATGCTTCGCACATCATCGGGCGTGCGGATTTTGAGGACCCCATCGAGGGCACAGCTATCTTCCAGGTCCCCACGGAGAAGAAGGAGGCTCAAAGCCGTTCCCAGTGGGAGATCATGTATCGGACCAGCGTTGCGGTCAGCCGGACCTTGGACATCGACCAGCTGCTGCATCAAATCCTCGATCTAATCTTCCAATGGGTGGAGTGCGATCACGGCTGCATCATGCTTGCAGACGGGGATACGGGCCAGCTGCGCCCTTCGTATCGCAGGAATCGAAAACCGAAATCGAGCCATCGCATGACGATCAGCAAGACGATCCTCGATTATGTGCTGAAGAACGAAGAAGGAGTGCTCACCAGCGATGCCAAAGACGATCAACGTTGGCAATCGAGCGCGAGCATCGAAAGCAGTGGTATCCGCGAAGCGATCTGCGTGCCGATGCGAGGACGCTACGGCATGGTCGGGGTGATCTATATCGATACGATCATCTCACAGGGCAAAAGGGCTCATTCTCCTGACGCTCGTGTGTTCAATGAAGAACATCTAAAAATGCTCGTCACCATCGGTCATCAAGCCGCACTGGCCATCGAAGACACCACGTACTACCAAAGCATGCTTCAAGCGGAAAAGCTAGCAGCGATCGGACAAACGATCGCCACCCTATCCCACCACGTAAAAAATATCTTGCAAGGGCTTCGCGGCGGCGGTTTCATGGTTTCCGAAGGACTCAAACGCAAGGATCTTGAGTCGGTCCAAGCGGGCTGGGGAATCTGCGAGAGGACTCACGAGCGGATTGAATCGCTGGTCTTGGACATGCTCACCATCAGCAAAGATCGCAAACCAGAGCGACGCGAAATCGACCTGCGCGATGTCCTCAGCGATGTGGTCGATCTTTGTCGAGTCCGCGCCAACGAAACCAATGTCGCCCTCGATTGGGTCCGCCCCGAAAACTTCCCTACGCTGATGCTTGACGGGGAAGCTGTCCATCGAGCGGTGATGAACTTAGTCGGAAATGCCATCGATGCTTGTTCCGATAAAACCGATGGTCATGTTGCAGTCCAACTCAAGCAAACTAGCGATGCGGCCGTCATCGAGGTGGTCGATAACGGGTCGGGTATCCCAGCCCACGAACTCCAAAAAATATTCTCGTTGTTTGAATCGACGAAGGGGAATCGAGGGACGGGATTAGGATTGCCGGTCAGCTTGAAAATCGCGCGCGAGCATGGTGGCAATCTGAATGTTCAGAGCACGGTGGGGACCGGTACCACGTTCACCCTCGAGCTCCCATGGCGATCCAACAGTCCACCGGTGACGCTCAACACTCAGCCCGGCTAGGATCCTGCCTATTGGAAGGCACCCTCACCCTGCCCAAGCCCCCCAGGCTGCCCAGGCACCCCCACCCCGAGCATAGATTCGCGGAATCCATCTCCCCAGCGAATCCGCAGTGGATCGCATGATTTATCGCTTCAATCCAGCCTCGCTCCTCTGCTGCGATCGGGGCTGACTTTGTCACAACGCTCCTTTGCGAGTAAGCTTAATTGTTCAATGGTACGATTTATCCATTCCTCCACGAGCTCCCCGACGGCTCATCCCGTGGGGGAAATAACCGGAACGCGGGACTCCGAAATCTAGCAACCGAATGACGTTGGACCAAACACTCAATCAGTCCGTAGGCGAGCAAATGCGAGCCGAGGAGCTGAGCCTGCGCTCGACGGTGCCTCCATCCCAGGTGCCCGGTTACCGCATGGAGAAGCTGCTCGGGCAGGGCGCGTTTGGACAAGTTTGGATTGCCACCAATTTAAACACGGGCCGTTCGGTTGCGATCAAATTTTACCTTCATCGGTCTGGAGTGAATTGGTCTCTGCTGACACGCGAAGTAAAAAACCTTGTCTCGATGTCGGGAAACCGAGCGATCGTTCAAGTCCTCGAGGTTGGCTGGGATGCGGAACCTCCTTACTATGTGATGGAGTTACTTGAGAATGGGTCCCTGGACGACCTGATCCGCAATCGAGGGGCATTGCCCGTACCGCGTGCCGTCGAATTGTTTACCGACATCGCGATGGGGCTGAATCACTCGCACGGCAAAGGGGTACTGCATTGCGACCTCAAACCAGCGAACGTCCTCCTCGATCAAGACATGCAGCCACGGCTGGCGGATTTTGGACAAAGCCGACTGTCGCATGAGCAAACACCGTCACTCGGTACGCTGTTTTTTATGGCTCCCGAACAAGCCGACCTCAATGCTGTTCCGGATGCCCGTTGGGATGTCTATGCGTTGGGCGCGATCCTTTATTGCATGCTGGTCGGAACACCACCCTACAGAACTCCAGACACCGTATCCACGTTGGATACCGCTGGAAGCCTGCCGGAGCGGCTCAAGCGTTATCGAGACACCATTTACAAGAGCCACTTTCCTCGTGCCCACTACCGGGTTCCCGGGATGGATCGTTGGCTGTCTGCGATCATCGACCGCTGCCTAGCCAAGAAACCTGAGGATCGTTTTGATAACGTTCAACAGGTCATCGCGGCCATCGAACGGCGTCGCACCGCACGGCTCCGGAGACCATTGATGATCCTCGGGATCCTAGGCCCGATCTTAATGGTCACCATTATGGGACTATTCTTTTGGCGCGCCGTGACAGTGGCGGAAAGCGATCTTTCGAACGAGCTTCGGGAAGGTGCACTTCAGAGCAATTTTTTTGCAGCACAATCCGCAGCGGGAACATTAGAGTCCGAAATCTCAGGACTTTTTCGATTGATCGAAGAAGAAGCCCGACGGCAGTCGCTTGAGGATCATTTCTCGGAAGCTGTCGAAGCCGCTGGGATCGAGCTCCTCCAAAGCCTGGCCACCGACGGCGATGTTCCCGAGGATAGTAAAGCGCAGCTGCTTGCAATCCCGGCTCGAAATGAGCTTGATGCGCACCTCAAAGCGAGACTGGAATTGATGCGATCGAGAGGGTTTGGTGCGACCAAGTCCACCAAATTCGATAGCTTGTTTGTCACCGACCGATTTGGCACGATGCTCGCTGCTGCTTTTGCCGGTGACCAGTCCTCATCCCCCATCGGAGAGAACTTCGCCTACCGCAGTTACTTCACCGGACAGACACGCGATCTCAATGAAAGCACACCTCGAAAAAATGTCCAGCGAACGAAGGTCTCCCACCTAAGCGTGCCGTTCAAATCCACGACGACCAATCGATGGAAAATCGCAGTCTCCACACCGATTTCCGTCCGTGAGAAAATCGACGACAGAGAGAGAATCACCGATGGTGTCCTCGTATTGACTATCAATATCGGTGACTTTGAACTGCTCGCTAACAATCCTGCTCCTAAAGAGAAAAAGAACGACGAAGAAAACACGCCCGCGCCGAGTCAGTTCACAGGTTTTGCGGTCCTCGTCGATGGTCATGAAGGGAGTCGCGAAGGGACTATTCTCCAACACCCGTTTTTGTCACAAGCGAGTCGCCCGACCGAGGGCCAAGCCGATCTGAAGTTTCAGATCGACGAAGCCACCTTGAAACGCCTTAAAGAGACGGGGACCTACCGATACATCGACCCTGTCTCACAAGATAAAGATGGAAAAGCTTACGAAGGAGAGTGGATCGCGGCGATGGAAAAAGTGGAAATCGCCCGCCGCGGCTCCGACGAGTTCGAGCGACGGCAACCTACTTCGTTGTTGCTGCTCGTCCAAGTCCCCGCCAATTCCATCACGGTACCCGTGGCGATGATGGGTCAAAAGCTGGCCAAGCTTTTTCTGTTTGCAGTGATCGCGCTTCTTGCCGCCATCGTCGCGTTGTGGCTTTTCGTTTTCCGATTCATGCGACTTCCCGATAGCTTTGCAGAAGCCTCTCGCGCTCGCACGGGAACCACCGAGAACCGCCCGGGTACCTCCGACGAAGCCACCCTCGGGATCGAGTAATCCCGATCGAATCGAGCCTGTCCTTGCGGCCGCCGCTTCAGATCATCCAACCCACCCGTGGATCGCTTGGAAAACAAATCGGCTACCACTCGCTCTGAATAAGGGTGATTCGTTGTCCTCGGGCAGTGACGGAATACCATCGCTCCCCTAGAAAACAAACTCGTCTAATTGCTTGTTGCACAAGCATTCGCTAGAAAGGTCGAGCATTGTCCAGAACCTTATGAGTGAACGGATGTAATTACAGGAGTCAAGAAATGTCAAGTTCCGAAAACCCGTATGCCCCCAGCCAAGGCCCAGCGATGTTCGATCGAGACATGAGCGAAGGGGAACTCGCAACGCTCAGCGAACGATTCTCAGGAGCGTTTATCGATGGCATCATCAATCTGGTAACCATCGTCCCACTTGCGCTCGGAGCCGGTTTTATCATCGGAGCGACAATGGGTGATACCCCTACCACGCAATTGATCGCTCAAGTTCTCGGCGGGCTACTTGGACTCGTAGGGTTTCTTGCAATCCAAGGCTACTTCCTTGCAACACGATCTCAGACGATTGGAAAGATTGCGATGAAGACCAAGATTGTTTCTGATAGTGGCCAACCTCTAACCTTTAGCGAACTCTATCTCAAGCGATACTTTGTTATCCAACTTCTAGCGATTTTGCCATACATCGGCGGTCTCCTCGCGCTCGTCGACATCCTTCTTATTTTTAGGT
>Ga0315901_10007531_pt1 | contig 12825 bp, 6 predicted proteins | sample LakEriMetagenome_10_FD_203761 | JGI IMG/M metagenome (GOLD analysis project Ga0315901, IMG submission 203761) | Freshwater fungal communities from buoy surface, Lake Erie, Ohio, United States - Buoy 2 MA116 | ecosystem: Environmental > Aquatic > Freshwater > Lake | place: USA: Lake Erie, Ohio... | reverse complement strand
ACTCTTCATCGAAAAGAGTCAAGAAATCTGCTGTGCTATTCAACTGTGCCTTCTTGGCATTTTCAATCGTTGCAAGGAATGTTGGGTCTGTGCTGTAGTCGCTCAATGAAATAAGAAGGTCTGGGATACTTACCTCAAGGGTAACACTCATACCACCTTTCAAGTCAAGACCTAAAGCCAACTCGTGTGATTTCAAATAGCTGTAGCTGTAACCCATCAATGGGAAAGCCACTGCGTCTGCACTGTCGCGAAGTGCTTTGTTGTATTTCGAAGTGAATAATTCTTCACGCTTCGTATCAAAGTTCGACTTAACAAAAGCATCAATACTTCCGTGACGCATGGTAATGATGCTGTCGCGGTATGCCTCGAATCCAGCGCCACGAAGAGAATCAGCAACAACCATGGTGTCACCGTAGTTCTTCAACAACTCGCCTTTTACTAAATCATCAGTGATAGTCTCTTCAACAGCTTGAAACACTACGCTCTCATAGCTTTTCGAGATAAAGCTGAACGACAATAAGTAAGCAACTGATAAGGTTAATAGGATAATGAAAATCCAGAGTAGCGATCTATTTTGCATGTAAATTCAATATTGGTCAAAACAATTTAAGGGTTGCAAATATAGGAAAATTAGCAGAATTTCCCGAGTGCACAACAAAAAAGGTTGAGCGAACTCAACCTTATTCCAATTTCGATATAAAAATATTATCCGATTCCGTTTTCTTTTGCTCTTTTCATTGCAGCAGCCAAACCAATTTTGTTGATGGTTTTCATTCCTTTCGGAGTCACACGCAATTGCACCCAACGACTTTCTTCAGCCAACCAAAAACGCTTGTACTGCAAGTTCGGATAGAATTTTCTACGTGTTTTAATATTTGAGTGGGAAACGTGGTTTCCGGTTATAGTCTTCTTTCCAGTAATTTGACAAATGCGTGGCATAAGAATGAGTTTTTGTGAATAAAGGGGTGCAAATATATGCACTTTTTTAATAAATCCAATTTTTACTTCTGAATTTCTTTGATCAAAAGCATGAAAGCCGCGTCTGTAGCCATTTCCCGATTGCGTGTGCGGTTCTTTCCAAACTTCAACTTCTTAACAATTGTGCCTTTTTCAGAAGAAAGTGCCACGAAAATAGTGCCCACACCGTGCTTTTCATCGCCTCCATCTGGTCCCGCCCAACCTGTTGAAGACAGGGCAAAATCACTTCCAGATTTTAAACGCGCTCCTTCAGCCAAAGCTGCGGCAACTTCTTCACTCACGACTCCGAAATTCGAAATCAAAGTTTCGTCAACACCCAACTCCTTTGTTTTTGATGATTCATGGTAAACCACCCAACCCGATTGAAAGACTTCGCTCGCTCCAGATACATCGGTGAACTTTTGCGCCATCATTCCTCCCGTGCAACTTTCCGCGAAACTCACAGACTTTTCTTTTGCTTTTAATTTCTGTACGAGCACACTTTGTAGCGTTTCTTTTTCATATCCGAAAACATACTCGCCAATAATAGCCTGCAGTTCTGCTTCTTTGCGTTGAATTCTTTCTTTTAAAACAGACTCTTCTGCTCCGCCATAGATAGACATGCGCAGCTTCACCATTCCGGGTGAAGGCAAATAAGCCAAGCGTATGTCTTCTGAAGCTAACGAGTTCTCCCAGTCTGTTAAAAGATCAGCAATAAAACTCTCACCCACACCTTGGGTTAAAATGGTGCGATGGACAATCTTCGGCAACTCGAATTTTTGCTGAATTCTTGGAACCACTTCATGCTCCATTAAATACTGCATCTCAAAAGGAACACCGGGAAGTGAAACACAAATGTGTCCGTCGCGCTCGAACAGCATGCCGTTCGCGGTGCCCACCATATTTTCAAGCACTGTGCACGATGCAGGAACAAGTGCCTGTTGTTCGTTCACTTTCAAAAAAGGCAATCCGCGTGATTCGAAAAAAGCCTTTACGCGCAAATAACTCGGCTCGTGCATGACCAATTCCGTTTGAAACAATTCACAAAGTGTATGCTTGGTAATGTCATCTTTCGTCGGACCTAGTCCCCCTGTAACAACAACCACTTCAGCCTTTTTCAAAGCTTTGTCTATCTCCTGGAAAATAATAGGTCCTTTGTCGGAAATACAATGCGACGATTCAACCTCCATTCCGAAACTATTGAGGTATTGCCCCATCCACGCAGCATTCGTATTGATCGTTTGTCCAATCAAGAGCTCATCTCCAATATTGATAATTATCGCTTTCATCGTATTTTTTTTCTCAGTTACATTGAATGAAACCAATTTTTGCTAAATTAGTTCGCTAATCTAAACCACTACTATGAAAAGACTCTACTTCGCCTTGGCTATGGGGGTTGCTTTCAGCGCAAGCGCTCAGCAAATTCCAACCAAATTGTCTGCCTCACAAAACAAGGCAGCTAAATTCAATCCTTACACCAACACCACCGTTGGTAACACTCCTTCAAAACAATCAAAAGCTCCTTACGCAGTTTCTACTGAGAAGAGTATGATTCAATCCGAAGAGTACGTAGGAACAACTATTTACGATTTACAAACAAACAACAGTATTCAAAACCGCATCATTGCAGATGACGCGGGTGTTGCTGCATGTTTCACTTTCAGTGCAACAAACTCTTCAGACACTTATCCTGACCGCGGAACAGGTTACAACTACCGCACAGCAGGTGCTTGGCAAGACGATATTACGCAACGCGTAGAGAGCATGCGTACAGGATGGACTTCACTTATGCATCCTTCGAACGGATCAGAAGTATTGATGAACCACAGCGGAACAGGTGGAATTAAAGTATGGACTCGCGCTGCTATCGGCACCGGTAACTGGGTAAACTCTATTGTGCCTACCCCTTCTGGATTTGCAATGTTCTGGCCACGTGCTGCTTCAGGTGGCGCAGACGGCAACAGCATTCACATGGTTTGTTTATCTGATCCAAACGCTGGTGTCTTCACCAACGGAATGACAGGTGCTCTTTTATACAACCGTTCTACCGACGGAGGAGCAACTTGGGATCTAACTGAAGTTTTACTTCCTGGTGAAGAAAACACTTCTTTAGTTGAAGGATTTTCTGCAGACACCTATGCTATTTATGCACGTGGAAATAAAATTGCGATTGCTACTTTCGGAGATCTTCAAGATTCTTACATCTGGATTTCTAACGACAACGGAAGCACATGGACACGCAGCACTATTTGGGATTTCCCTATCGATAACTATGTTATTGACCTAGGAACAGATGTTGAATTAGACGGAATTCAAGATACTGTTCTTTCTTCTGATGGCGCGGGTGCAGTGTTCATCGATGCAAGCGGAACAGCTCACGCTGCTTTCGGAACCATGTTCTATACAGATGATCTTGGAGTTGTTGATTCATCATATAGCTACTTTCCATTAGCGGGTAGTATCGCATATTGGAACGAAAGCATGGTTGATCCTGCAACTGAAGTTCTTGAAATTGGTATTTCCCCAGATAACGATGCTACCATCCCTGCTTCAATTACTGAAGTTGGACAATACGGAAACAGCGGTATCGCTTCACATCCACAATTAGCAGAAGCCGCAGATGGAACTATCTTCTGTTCGTATCAAGCCGTTAATGAAAATTACTTCAACGGTGCAGAATACCTCAGACATATTTACGCTGTAAAATCAGACGACGGCGGAGCTTCATGGTCCGACCCTTCCGACATCACTCCAGACCTTGAAGAAGACGGGTACGAATACGTTTATGCTTCTATGGCTCCGTTCGCATACGGTGATAAAATTCACTTGATTGTTCAGCGCGATTTCGAACCGGGTATTCACGTACAACCAGAAGACGCTGCTGACCCTGTAACAGACAACGATCAAATTTATGTTTGTGTAACTCTTGATTTAGTTGGTGTTGAAGAAGGTTCTTTAACAAAAACTTCTTTCAGCATTTTCCCAAATCCAACAACTTCTGAATTAAACATTCAAGTTGCTGCAAACGAAAACGGAGTAATCCGCATCTTTAATGCAAACGGACAATTGGTTCGTTCTTTCAACAACTTCAATAACGGAACTACTAGAGTTGATGTTTCTGATCTTGCTAACGGTGTGTACGATGTACAATACCAAAACACAAACGGAACAAGCAACCAACGTTTCGTGAAGCAATAAGATTTTAATTTTATATGTGGAAGAGGGCCGATTCGTCGGCCCTTTTCTTTTGATGAAAACTATTCTGCCGTTACTTTGTTTTTCATTTATGAAGAAGACAGAGAACCCCGCGCTGAAGTATATTCATCCCAACTTCGTTGAAATAAAAACACCTTTAGATCATACGGGGCGTTTCATGAATTTTCACACACAATTCGAACCGAATTTCAAAGATGTGATGAAGTGGAAACGTGCAACAAATCCCTTTCAAGCAGAAAAAAAAATGGGCATGAAGGGGCCTGAAGTTGCGGAAAATTTCGATTGGTTAAAAGGAAATGAAGACGGAATTGTTTGGCTCGGACATGCCTGTTTTTTCATGCGAATAAACGGGGTGAATTTGATCACTGACCCTGTATTCGAAAAACTCTCTCCCTTCCATAAACGCTATACCTCACTTCCCTTCAACATAAATGAATTGCCCGAAATTGACTACATCCTGCTGAGTCATAATCACCGCGATCATCTCAGTGGAAAGTCGTTAAAAACCATCCTTAAAAAATCGACGGAAGCGAAAGTATTAACTGGATTGAAAATGGGTGCACTCATTCGAAGTTTAACCGGACATAAAGACATCGAAGAAGCGGGTTGGTATCAGGTTTTTTCAACCTTGAAAAACAACTTAACCATTTCATTCATGCCCGCACAGCATTGGGCGAAGCGCGGTTTGTTCGACTACAACGAACACCTGTGGGGCGCATTCGTTATTCATTCTGAAAACACTACGATTTATTTCAGTGGAGACACCGGCTACAACTCGCATTTGAAAGAAGTTGGAGACTATTTCAACGTCGATTATTGCATTATCGGAATTGGCGCCTACCAACCCGAATGGTTCATGAAGCAGAATCATATTTCTCCGAAAGATGCGCTGCGCGCAGCGGAAGAGATGCGTGCGAAAAAAATGATTCCCATGCACTTCGGTTGTTTCGATCTTTCAGACGAACCCGTTATGGAACCCATTGAAAATTTGCTTGAACACTCTCGAATGAATAAGCCACTTGTTCAAATTGAAATAAAAAAAATCGGAGAGTTTGTTCCGCTTTAATTTCAGATCGTTGTTCTACCGTTCAAAAAATCAGTAAATTGCATCAACAGCCTTAACTGCTTTGAATGAAATTTTGGTCCACTCTTATCGTTTGCGCACTGCTCGCTTCCAACGTGTTTGGACAAAGCGTTAGTGATTGCAACGGGGCCATTCAGTTATGTGAAGATGTCTATACGGAAGCCAACGCTACTTCAACTTTTGGAAATGTTTTCGAGCCTACAGGAGCTTGTAACAACGGAACCGAGACCAGTTCAATGTGGTACACGTTTACTGTTACTGAATCTGGAAACATGGGGTTTGTCTTGGACCCTTTCGACATAGACGCAGACTACGATTGGGGTATGTTCAACATTACAGACAACGGCTGCGCGGGAATAATGAACGGCACTTCGCCCGAAGTAAGCTGCAATTCATACGGACTCTTCTTTGGCTCTGGTCCAACGGGTATTTCAAGTGTTGACGGAGGAACGGGCAATAGCAATGGTCCTGGAGATCTCAACGGCCCTGCCTTCAACGCCGATCTGAATGTTCTAGCAGGACAAACCTACGCCTTAGTTGTTATGAATTGGTCGAACAGCAGCAGCGGTTACACCATTGATTTTTCCAATTCAACCGCTTCACTGTTTGATGATATTAATCCAACAATTCTAAACGTTACCACAGACTGCAACAACCCCGGCGTAATAGTCGAGTTCGATGAAAACATTGTAACCTCTTCCATTCAACCCGTAGACTTTCAACTCACCGGACCGTCTGGAAATGTCACTATAAATTCCATTCAGCTTCCCGCTCCTAACTCTCCCGGAAATCCTTCTGTAACGCTTGTTCCAACGTTAGGTAATCTTCCTCCGGGAAACTACACCTTAGCCATTTCAGATCTTGCGGGTTACGTGAACGATGCATGCGGAAATACGGCAACCGGTTCATTCGACTTTGTTGTTTCTCCATTAGAAGTTTCCGTTTTCGCAGGCGCAGATACCGTTATTTGTCCGGCAGGAACAGCAAGCCTTTTAGCAACTGGAAATTTCAATTCTGTGCAATGGCTTAACGGTCCTTCAACCGCAAGTTTCAACGTGCAGAATTCAGGGAACTACCAAGTCACTGCTACGCTCAACGGTTGTTCGGTAACAGACGTCGTCAATGTGTCTGTCATTACTCTTCCGAATTGGAATCTAGGTCCAGATGTTACGGTCTGTGCAGATCAGCCTTATTCATATTCGACGAGCCAAAGCGTAACTTGGGGAAATGGAGCCACCGGCACATCTTTGCCTATTTCTTCTTCAGGAATGATTTACGGCACATACTTCTATCAGGGTTGTCCAATGCCAGACAGCGCGCTTGTAACGGTAATAACGCCTCCTGAAATTAATCTGGGGGCAGATACTACGCTTTGCACAGGCGAGAGCCTCAGTTTTTCATTCAATGAACAACTTACTTGGAACAGCAGCACACTTTCTTCATCTTTTCAAACGAACATTGAGGGGCTTGTCACCGCTTCCTATTCAGACGGTGTGTGCAATGTTTCAGATTCAATTTTCATTTCGATTTTAGACCCGATTGTTATTCCGATTGGAAACAATTACACCTACTGTCAGGGAGATACGGTAACACTTACAGCATCTTCTCCCACAGCAGAATATTTTTTGTGGTTCGACGGAACCGATCTTTCAACGCATCTTTTTTATGAGTCTGGAAATTATTCCGTAACCGTTTCTAATGCCTGTGAAACCGTTTCTCGCAGTTGGAATATGGAATTCGACGACTGTAACATTTATGTGTATGTGCCGAATTCCTTCACGCCGAATGGCGATGGAATCAACGATGTTTGGTATCCGGAAATCAACGGTTGGACAGAAGTTGAAACACTTGTGTTCAATCGTTGGGGTGAAATTATTTTCTCTAGCACGAATCCGAATTCACCTTGGATGGGTGAAGTAAGAAACGGAAGTTATTTCGCCCCCGAGGGTGTTTATAGCTACGTTATAAAAGCAAAATTCACGAGCGGTGAAGCTCGTGAATTCAATGGTTTTATATGTCTTATTCGTTAGCGAACCAACACTACTGTTCCCATTCTTTTGAATGGCTCTTCGCCGGAACTAAACTGAATCTTAATTTCATAAACGTAGGCTCCGTCTTCTGCAAAGTGTGAACCACCGTTAACATCTCCAATCCAAACATCATTTGGATCTTTCGTGTCGAAAATTAAATCTCCCCAACGATTGTAAATGCTGAAGCTATAGCGAGACGTGCTCGACAAACCTGTTACTACTGGCGCGAACACATCGTTCTTACCGTCTCCATCTGGAGTGAACGAATTTGGAACGTATACATAAGAACTGGTGCTAACGCTAACCGTGTAACACTGAGCGTCCATGCAACCCCCTGCACCAACAACATCTAGGCAAGCCTCGAACGTTTCACCAATTGTACTTGGAAGCGGGAAAGTAACGTCTTCGCTTGTATATGAAACACCATCGATAGTCCAATTGTAAGTTACTCCTCCCAACGATGCGTTGTCGAAGAATACAGTACTCCCTGAAGTTGGCTCGGAAGGCGTCCAGCTGAAAGATGCAGATGGATTAGATACAACACAAACCACATCGTTCTGAGTAATGGTTGCGCTACATCCTGCAGCATCGGTTACCATGATTCCAATATCAGAACATGAATTTCCTTCGAACAAATTACTGAATGTATTTCCGCTTCCAACCGGATTACCATCGAGATACCAAACACAGTTACTTCCAAGAGGATTAGATGTATTGGTAAAGCTCACCGATAGTGGGGAGCAGCCGGTAGAAGAACTTGTTGAGAAGCTCGGTACAGGTAATGCATTAATTGTAACTTGAACGTTATCACTGCTCAAACAACCGCTATTGTTTATGTCGTAAGTAAACGTGTAAGTCCCCGCTCCAAGAGTTGTCGGCGAGATCTGTCCACCAGCTGTAATCGCTCCTGTACCGGTCCAAGTTCCACCTGGATTAGCAGCAGTTAGGTTTTGTGCAGATGCGTTTTCACAGAATGGTCCTGCCGCTGCTATGGTTGCATCAAGATTTCCTACTACTACCACACTTTCTGTGAAAGCCTGAGGACAAACACCCGAAGTGGTGTAGGTGATCGTATAGTTACCAGCAGGTGTTGTGGTGCTACCAAATGTACCGTTTGCAGCACTTGTAATGCCTGTTCCACTCCACGTTCCACCAGCAGACGCTGCAGTAAGTGTTTGCGGTAAAGCATCTTGACAGAAAGGGCCAGCAGGAGTAATGGTTCCGTCTGGAACAGCTAAAACAACTACATCTTGCGTATCTGAATCTGGACAAGCACCTCCAATATTATAAGTCACGGTGTATGTTGCTGGAAGTAAACCAGCTGGATTGAAGCTTGATCCTGAAACTCCCTGACCGGACCATGTTCCGCCGCCTTGAACCGCCGTAAGTGTTACAGCCGGTGCGTCGTTACAAATATCAGCAATGGCATTAATTGTAGCGTCGGAATTCGCATTTACAACAACAGTTGCTGTGAAATCACGCGGACAGTTTCCACCTGTATTGTAGTTAATTAAATATGAATTCGCTGTTGTTGTTGCACTTCCGAAACTTCCTGAAACAGCATTGTTTATGCCAGTTCCACTCCAAGTTCCACCTGCACTCGCTGCTGTCAAAGTAACTGGAAGTTCTGCAATACAAAACGGACCTGCTGGAGTTATTGTTCCATCTGGAACATCCCAAACAACAAAGTCTTCCGTATCTGTTGAAGGACAGAATCCGCCTATTGAATAAGTAATTGTATGCGTAGAAGGCGTGGCAACGGCAGGATCAAAAGTTCCGTTGGCAGCATTCGTAATTCCCGTTCCCGACCATGTTCCTCCGGGTTCTAAAGAAGATAACTGAACGGGCGCAATGTCTGCACAGTAAGGCCCTGAAGCGATAATGGTTGCGTCACTTTGAGGAACAACAGTTACAACAATATCATCACTTGAAGCACAAATTCCAGAATTCACGGTTAGTGTGTATGTCTGTGTTGTAGTCGCTGTTAATGTTGGAGAAGAAACGGTCGCACTGCTCAAATTCGTAGCAGGAGACCAAGTAAATTGCTCGGTGCCTGTGGTTGAATTTGTAAAAGATCCAACCATAACAGAATCTACACCTTCACAAATACTGAAGTCAAGACCTGCAAAGGCTGCAGGAACATTCACCACTTCAATTTGCAATCCATCTGAACCTCCGCATTGACCAGGAATACTGTAATAAATATCGTGCTGACCGGGACCAACAAGAGTTGGGTCAAAAACTGAAGTATTACCGAAAGTGCTAACGATTCCATCTCCAGACCAAGTCCCTGTTGGATCAGCAGCAATAATCGTTTGTGGTCCTACATCTGAGCACAACGGTCCAATATCGGTAATGGTTGCGTCTCCATTACCAGCAACCGTAACAGTGAAGGTTACTGGTGTTCCAATACACGTTCCTACAGAAGGAGTTGCTGTAAAAGTTGAAAGAGCTTGGCCAAGCGTTGGATTACTTAAAAGAAAACTTCCAATATTTCCTTGTCCAGATCCCGGAAGTCCACTAGCGGTGTTATCATTTGTCCAGTTCACCACTGTGCTCGATGGAGTTGCGCCCCAATCAACACCTGCGAAAGTTGCACCGTCGCAATATAAATTCGATGCAGGCTCTATGATCGTTGGGCTAGGCCCTACAGTGATGGTTATTGTGCTTGGTGTTCCTGTGCACGTTCCAAGTGTTGGAGTAACGGTTATCACTGATGTGATTGACGCAGGCGTATTGTTAACCGCTGTAAATGAAGGAATGGTTCCTACTCCCGTTGCTGGAATGCCTATTCCCGCTTGAGTATTCGTCCATCCTAAAACTGCATTTGCAGGAGTTCCTGTTATAGTTTGAGTAGGTATAGTTGCACCAGCACAAACACTGTAAGTTCCACCTGGGCTAACAACTGCGCTTGGTGTTGGGCTAACAAGAACCTGAACTGTTTGTTGCGCTTGACAACCTGCTTGCAAAGCGGTACAGGTATAAGTTCCACTGTTTGTTACTTGCGGACAAGGAATGGTTGGATTTGCGTTAATTGATGCGTATCCTGGACCTGTCCACGCAACCAACAACCCGGGTGTAGGGGTTAAACCAGAACTCAATGTTAGGGGGTTGCAAACGCAAACCGGGCCGTTTGAGGTGGCGTTTAATTGAGGAACTGGATTTACAACTACTGTTGTTGATCCAGAACACGTTGCGGCTCCTGTAGCTGTAACTGTGTACAAACCAGCATTCGCAACTTGAGCGCCCGGTATTGTTACGGATTGTCCTGTTGCTGTATAGCCATTCGGTCCCGTCCAAGTATAGTTCGTCGCGCCGAAAGCATTTGAAGCGGCTAATGTAACGGTAGCTCCAGCACAGTTATTCGCATTCGTAGACGTTGCAGAAGCCGTTACAGCACAAATAGGAACTCCTGAGATACTCGTAGACGGTGGCAAAACTGTAATCGGGTTTGCGTAGTCACAACCGTTTCCACCCCAACTTCCCCAATAACCATCTGCTGCTGCAGAAACAGATACAGCAAGATTTCCGGCAGCTGGTGAATTCGCAACAGTCAAATTCACACAAAAACTCCACGTGCAGTTACCCGCATCTCCCCAGTCATTAGATGGGTTACCATCTATCGGACCTGTAGGACCTTCATAAAAATAACCCGGCCCAACAGGACCAACTGCTGTATTATTTGTAACTAACCAAATCCAACCCTGACCACCACCTGCCGCTCCCCCGCAATCCGCAGGAGGGGTAACTGGAGAGACATTTGTCCAACCGGGACCTAAGTTCAAATCAAAACCTTCGAACCATTCGGCACTTCCACAACCGCCAAAACCGGTCATAGTAAAGCACATGGTTACAACTGTACCCGTTGAATACTGGCCATTAATAGGCTGGGGGTTTAGAGTATAAGTCGTAGGTCCTGGTTGCGCTTTTGCAACAGAAGATAACAAGACCGCTAAAACGATAAATAAATGTTTTTTCACAACTGTAAGGTTAGGTCAAATGGTAAGGAAATCTTCCTTATGAACATTAGACTAACAAAAGTACAAAATAGTTGCGGGGGAATTAAATTTCTAACAGCTAAATTTTTAGCGAATCAAAATTATTGTTCCAACCTTGCGAAATGGCGGCTCACCTGCTCTTAACTGAAGTGTAATTTCGTAGATGTAAGCATCTGGTTGGGCGTAATAATCTCCACCGCGAACATTACCCGTCCACACATCACTTGGATCATTGGTTTCAAAAATTACTTCTCCCCAACGGTCAAATACTCTAAACGAGTATTTGTAATCACTTGTTAAGCCTGCTATAACTGGTGCAAAAACATCATTGGTTCCATCTGCATCTGGTGTAAAAGAATTGGGAACAAAAATCATCGATTCGCTGCTTACAACAACGGTATAGCACTCCGAGTCCATGCAACCGCCTTGTCCCTCAATTTGCAAACAAGCCTGAAACTCACCGTCTATTCCAGAAGGAACATTGTAGGTTACGTTTTCACCCGAAGCCCCTTGACCATTAATATCCCAGTTGTAAATTAAACCACCAATGGAGGTGTTTTCAAAAGAAACCGTTCCACCTAACATAGGCTGAAGAGGAGACCAAGTAAATGAAGCCGACGGATTCGGATAGGCGCAAACATAATCGGTCATTGTCATAGTCTGACTGCAGCCTACCGCATCAGTAACCATTATTCCGATATCAGAACAACTGCTTCCTGTAAAAATCTCACTGAATGAATTGCCGTTTCCTGCAGGTGCGCCATCTACATACCACACACAATTGCTACCTAATGGATTCGATGTGTTTGTAAATGTCACAGATAAAGGCGAACATCCCTCTGTTGCACTAGCCGTGAAGCTTGGCTGTGGAAGCGCATTAACCGTAATCTGAACATTATCACTGCTAAGACATCCGTTATTATCAATATTGTAATTGAATGTAAACGTTCCTGAACCTAAAACGCTCGGAGAAATCTGCCCATTCGTTGCAATAGTGCCTGTTCCACTCCATACTCCACCTGGACTTGCAGAGGTAAGATTAAATGGTGCGTCATCTTCACAAAACGGCCCTGCCGAAGCAATTGTAGCATCTAAATTTTCTATAACCTGAATAACTTGATTGAAGGCAATTGAGCATTGGCCAGGTGTTGTGTATGTGATTGAATAATTACCTGCAGGGGTATTTGCAGCTCCGAATGTTCCATTCGCTGCGCTGGTGATTCCTGTTCCACTCCAAACACCGCCTGCACTTGCTGCTACAAGTGTTTGCGGCAAAGCGTCTTGACAAAAAGGTCCAGCGGGTGTTATTGTTCCGTCAGGAACAGGCAACACAACAACATCCTGAGTATCTGAATCTGGACAAGCTCCGCCAATCGAATAGGTAATTGTGTATGTGTTAGGAGTAACTGAATTCGGTGTGAAAGTACCTGCCGCGCTTACTCCTTGTCCGCTCCATGATCCGCCAGCATCCGCAGCAGTCATGTTAAATGCTGGCGCGTCATTACAAACATCAGCAACAGCAGAGATTGTAGCATCCACA
>Ga0315901_10007529_pt1 | contig 12825 bp, 11 predicted proteins | sample LakEriMetagenome_10_FD_203761 | JGI IMG/M metagenome (GOLD analysis project Ga0315901, IMG submission 203761) | Freshwater fungal communities from buoy surface, Lake Erie, Ohio, United States - Buoy 2 MA116 | ecosystem: Environmental > Aquatic > Freshwater > Lake | place: USA: Lake Erie, Ohio... | reverse complement strand
GCTTGCTGATTTTCGGATCGTCGAGGATGCGACGCACGCTCGCGGCGACTTCCTCGCGCGTCGTCAGCTTGCCTTCGGTGGCGGCAGACAGCAGGCCAGGGTCGCGCTTCGTCGATAGCGCCAGACTGATTGCCATCGCGGTCTCGCGCGGTGAAAGCGAGCGGACCCCCGGACGAATCTCAGGACCCAAGCCGACCTCGAATCGCAGGATCGCCTCGGGCGTCATCAGCGGGGCCATGAGAGCCGTCTTGCCGGCAATCGACTTATCGCCATTGGCGGCAGTGGCGTCGTAGAGGGCAACCACGCTGGCCAATTCCTGCTCGCTCGGCTGGCGAGCCAGGGCGGTCTGATATTGCCCACGCAGCACCTTTTCCAATTCCTCGCGAGTCGCCTTCACGTGCGGATGGAGCAGCGCCGCGGAAGCGTTATGGCCGTGACGCACGCGCAGGCCCGACTTGAGCGCCTCTTGCTCGGCGGCGGTGGCCGCTTTCGCCCGCGCCTCGTTCGGCCAGAGGTTTTCCTTGGCAAACGCCGGATCGTTCATGTTCACCAGCGCATGCACCCGCGTCTGGGCGCCGACGATTAGTTCGGCGTTCGTCAGCAGCAGGCCGGACGCTCCTTCGTCGGGGGCGTAGAGCGCCGAGAAATCCTTGATGCCCGTGTCCTGAATCACGCCAAACGGCTGTTGAATTCCGTAGGCGTCGACCTTGAACTCGCCGGTCCACGTGTGGTAGGCCGTGGGTGAAAGCCGCCAGAGCCGTGGTGGCGGCGGGACGCTCGGTCCCCGCGGGCCGCCGAAGAGGATCGCATTGGGGAGCCGGTTGCCATCAATGGGCTTTTCCTTCACGGCAAAGTAGGCGGGCCTGCCCGGGAGCGGCGTGTCCAGTTTCGCCTGGATCCATTTCATCACCGCGGCGGCCTCGGCGGCGTCGGGCCTCGGCTTTTTCGCAGGGGGCATGTCCCCGGCGCGAACCCGCTCCAGGATGGAGGCGTAAGCCACGCGGCCGGCAACATTGTCCTGCGCGAGCCTGTCGAGTGCGAAGTCGCCCTCCTTTTCGCCCTGATCGTGGCAGCCCGCGCAGTGCGAATCGAGAAACGAGCGGACCAGCTTCACATCCGCCGTGACGGGCTTCACAGGAATGGCCGCCGTCCGGAATTTATCCGAATGCACAATCCTGGGGTCGGCCTTCAGCGTCCTGAGCGCGTCGGTGGTGAGCGTGGGCAGGCCGATCAGGGATACCACGCCGTGATGCTGCGCCAGCGACTTTGCCGCATCGTCGGTGAGCGTGGTCAGCCCGTCGAGGAAGAGCCAGTCCCCCTTGTGGGCCGCCAGCGCCTTCGCGGTGCCGCTGGAGAGCGTGGTGAGCCCGTTGAGCGACAGCCGTCCTTCGCGACCGGCCAACGCTGCGGCGGCGGCGTCGGAGAGCGCCTTGAGACCATTGAGCGAGAGCGTGCCGCCCCGGTGCCGCGCCAGCGCTGCCGCCGCGGCATCCGTGAGTGTTGGCACGCTGTCCAATGAGAGATTGCCGTTCCGCCGCGCGAGAGCGTCGGCCGCCTCGACGGAAATCGACTTCACTGCGGGGAGCTTCCCATCCCAAGACCGGGACGAAGCCAATGCCGCGGCGACCTTCTCCGAGAGCGTCGGGAGCGCGGGAATTTCACCGCTCCACTTCGGCCACGCCGCCAAGATCGCGGCGCCTTCGTCGGAGAGAGCCGTTAAACCCTTGAGGTAAACGATGGGCCCGGCTGGCATCTTGTGTTCCGCGAGTGCCTTGAGCGTCTCGTCGGAGATTGTGGACAGGCCGTTGAGATACAGGTCGCGATCACGTTTGCAGATGGCCACAGCAGCGACCGGAGACAGGCTTTTCAGGCCGTCGAGGTGCAGCTCGCATCGAGCTCCCAACCCCAGTGACTTGGCTGTATCGTCCGATAGGCTCGTCAGACCGTCGAGAAACAGCGGCGCGTGGTTATGGTCATTCCGGGTTATCGCGAGAGCCCTGGCCGCTTCCGGGGACAGCGCGGTGAGGTTGTTCAGCTTCGTCAATCGGTTGGGCGAAAGTATCTTGGCCACCTCGTCCGAGAGCGTCGTCAGCCCCTCCATGCTCAACCCGCGCTGACGCTTCGCCAACGCTTTGGCCACGTCGGCCGTAACGGTTTTGATGGCGGGAAGCCGGCCGTCCCAGTTGGGGGCATCCGCCAGCGCCGCGGCCGCCTCGACCGACAATGTGGTCAGGCCATCGAGATACATCTGACCGCCCCCCTTGCGCAGAGCCAGCACCTTCGCAGATTCGCCCGAGAGGGTCGTCAGGCCCTTGAGGGAGAGCCGGCCTCCGCGATGCTGCGCGAACGCCCGGGCCGCCTCATCCGAGAGCGAGGCCAGGCCGTTCAGGGACAATTCCCCGGCATGCCCGGCCAGCGCCTTGGCCGCCTCGTCCGTGATTGTGGTCAGTCCGTTGAGATGCAGGTCGCCCTTGTGTTGCCCGAGCGCCCCGGCGGTTTCCTTCGAGAGTGTCTTCAGGCCGTTGAGGGCCAGCCAGCCTGCCTGCCTGGCCAGTTCCTTGGCCGCATCGTCAGACAGGATCGTCAGGCCATTGAGGAGCAGCCTGCCCGTGTTTTCCTGCGCGAGCCTTTTGGCATCCTCGACCGTAATTTGTTTGATCTGGTTCGTGTCTTCCGCGCGGAGCGTCGCGGAGGTGAGGAGACCGAGGCAGAGCAGGCTGCCGAATATTGCACGTTTCATGAAATTCGCGGTGTTGGTTGGAGCGGTCATCGGGTTGGGTATATGTCCGGGTTGATTTTACCCTAAATCCGGCGATGGGAGGAGCGGATGTCGCGCAAAGGCGCAGAGACGCAAAGAGATGCGCATTGGTTCACACTCACCCGGTGGGTGAATGCGTGCTTGTTGGTATCTGCTTCTTCTTTGCGCCTTTGCGTCTTTGCGCGACATCCCATCGCCGGATTTAGGTTTACAAGCCCCTGCCGGAGGAATCCTTTGAGTTTTTACAGGAATTTCCACCGGCTGTCGGCGGAAGCTGGGCTTCGCGGGCTGTGAGTCTTGCTTTTCTGCGGGGATTCTTGCTGCGCTTCGGGCCGGTCTCGCCGGCTGGTTGGAGGAGGTTGTTGTCAGGTAAACAGGAAAATGGATCCGCTTCGACCAGACTTCCATCCGTCGTCGCGGCATGTTTGAAAATTGCATAAAGAACAGGAATCGTCCACCCCGGTCAGATCGCGGATGGTGGCGTCGTACTACTACTGCAAGGAATTTGCTTTCGCGTCCGCCGCACCGGAAACGGTCAGAACGCGGACGGGCGTCGGGGAGTGAGGGGGTATGCTTTTTTTCGGGCAGTGTGCGGTCTCGCAAATGAGGTTCGCTCGCGTCTTTACGGCAGGTAGTCGAGGAGTGAGTGTTGCAGGAGTTGCGCGCCACTTTTCAATGCGGCCTCGTAGGTGGCCTGGGTTTGCGTCAGCCGGACGATGGTCTGCGCGATATCCGCATCCGTATCGGTGGAAGTGAGCGCTTCCAAATCAGTGAATCTGCTTTGGTTCATCGTCTGGACGGATTCCAGCCGTGTCTGCGTCGCGCCGATGTCGCCGAGCGTGCCGATGAGATCGGTTTCAGAGGTATGCAAGCCCGGCTGCGCCGCCTGCACGGCGGTCCCGCTTTGCGCTTGGAGCGCATCGCGCAGGGCGACCATGTTATTGATGAAGTCGCCCAGTTTCTGATTCGTCGCACCGTCGGTTTGCGGGGTAATCGTGGCGTTGTCCGAAACCCGAACTTGCGCCGCGCTTGCCGCGCCTGTGTAGGTCACGCCCGTGATTTTTCCGGCGGGGTCCCGTGTCACATTGAAAGGTGTCGCGTCAGTCTTGGTGGCGCCAAAAAGGTGATTTCCAGCGAGCTGTGAATTCGTGACCTGCACCGCCTGCTCAAGCAGACTGTTCACTTCCGAGACATAGGCATTGTAGCTGTCTGCACCGTTGATGCCGACGCCCAGCACCGCGATTTCGCCTGCGCGATCGGAGATGCTCTTGAGGCTCTTTACCCCGGAGTAAGTGGCCTGGCTCACGGTGAGCGCGCGGTCACCATTTTGCGACCATTGCTGGACCTGCTGTTTGTCAGCTTGGAATTGCAGCACGCGCGACATGGCATCCGGATCGTCACTCGCCTTTGTGATCCGCTGGCCGGTGGATACCTGCGACTGCAATGCCGTTTGTTTGCTGAGAAGCTGTTGCAATCGTGTTACCAGCGACTCCGATTGGGAATAGTTAGGGATGCGCATAGGATTAGGCTCCGAGACGGTTGATCAGGGTGTCCAGCAAGTTGTCGAGCGTCCTGATAACCCGCGCGGACGACTCATAGGCGCGCTGGTATTTCATGAGGTCGGCCATCTCCTCGTCCATGTTGACGCTGCTGACGGCGTTACGTTCGCCCGTCACCAATTGCTCGACGGATTGCTGGTCAGTCAGCCGTGCATTCACGCTGGCGAGAGCCGCACCGTGGCCCGTCACCGTGCTGCCGATGAAGCCAGTGAGGGTGCCATTGATGAGGTCGCCTGACCCCGTGGAAAAGGTTTTCCCAGCGAGAGCGCCCACGGCAAGTGCGATATCGTTTGCGCCGGCATCGCCATTGGAACCCGCGCGAAGCGTGCTGTAGCTGAGCGCCGGATTGAGCGCGAGGATGCCGCTGGCGGGCGGCACTTGGAAAAAGTCGGTACCAGTCCCGCCGGGGTTGTACGCGGCATTCACGGAGCCGGCGAGTTGTTGCGCGGCGTTCCGCAGATTGTCACGGAGACCAGCCACCGCACCGTCGCGAGCCGTGAGATTGCCCACCAGCGATCCGCTCTGCAGTGCGAGCGCCACCGGCGGCACGCCGCTCGTGAAACCGCTGCCGGTGAAACTGAGTCCGCCGCGCACGGCGTCGCCCTGCACGAGCGCGAATGTGCCACCGGAGCCGTCGCGCGCGAGCACTTCGATTTGTCCGCTGGAGCCCGCGAGCGGCTGCGTTGTGAAGTCCATCTGTTTCGCGAGACTTTCGAGCAACGCCTGCCGCTGGTCGCGGAGATCCACGGCGGAACCCGGAGCGCCCGCCTCGGCTGCTCCGATTGCTTTGTTCAGTCCAGCGATCTGTTTCAGCAAGCCGTTGACATTGGACACACCGGCGGTCACTGCGCTTGTGAGGTCAGCTTGCAAGCCGGCGAGCCGCTGATCGGACGTGTTGAATTTGTCCGCGAGGACGGCTGCCTTTTGCAGAAGGACCTGTCGTGCGCCCGAGTCGGTCGGATTTGCCGAGAGTCCCTCCCAGCCGTTGAAAAAATCGTTCAGCGAGGAGCTGATGCCGGTCGTTGACTGCGAGGCATCGCTGATGGAACCCGATCCCGCCGAACGATCCACCTGTTCGCCGAGGCTGGTCTCGGCACGGCTGTAGGCGCTCTGCTGGGATTCGAGCAGCGCGGTGCGCGAGACTTCCGCGGTGACGTTCGCATCGAGGAAGCTGTCGCGGATCTGCTCGATGCCCAGCGCCTCCACTCCGGTTCCCTGCGTGCCGAGCGCGGTCTGAATCTGCGTCCGGTCGCTGAGATTCACGCGCTGCCTAGCATAGGCGGCGTTGTTGACGTTGGAAAGATTGCGGCCTGCTGTCTGAACGCCCGCCTGTTGCGCGCCGAGCGCGTGTGCCGTGATGGAAAGTCCGCCGAGTAGATCTGACATGGCTTAGCTCCTGTCCAATAGCCGCGACATGCCGGCGGCGAGTTTGATGTTCACCCGGCCTCGCGCCGAATAGGTCTTGCTGACGGATCGCGGATTGACCCGCGTGATTAGTTCCTCTGCGAGTTCCATGGATCGCGCGAGCAGCACCTGGTTTTGCTGCGCACGCCGTCGCGTCTGGGCGATGAGGCGGTTCACCTCGTCCACGAGCGCCTCGATGAGCGGACGCAGCACAGGGCGAAAATTCGGAGTCAGTGCGCGCAGCGTCGCGGTTTTCGACAGGCCCGCGAAGAGCGCGATTTCTTCCGCAGCGGCCTCGCGTTCCTTGCGGTATCCGTGGGTGATTTCGATCTGATCCTCGATCTCGGCGCTTAGTTCCAGAACTCTGTCCACTTTCCGATCGAGGATTGCTTCCTGCTGAAGCGTGATCAACTGGAGCAGCGCGCCGTATTCCCCCAGTTCCCTGCGAAGGGAGGCGGTGAGGCTGTCCTGCAGATCAGTCGAATCGTGTGTGCTTTCAGCGGCGTAAATCATTGATGCGGATTTTTCGAGAATTGAGTTTGGAGCATTGACGACAGACCGAGACCGCCGGCCTTGGCCATGCTGTCGGCCAAGGTTTCCGTGAGGAGGTAGCCATACACCTGTCCGCCGGGCCCGTCCTGTAGCAGGGATTTCATGGACTCGGATAGAAACTGGCGGAGCAGGATGGCCTCGAAGTTTTGCGCGGCCTCCGCCGTCTTGTCCGGCCTCGTGGTCGTGGACGCGGCGTCGTTCGCGACGGCTTGAGTGGCTGAAGAGATCGGTTGGACGTTCACGGGAAATCTCAGTTGAGGATCAGTTCGGCTTGGAGTGCGCCTGCTTTTTTCATGCTCTGGAAAATGGACATCATGTCCCGCGTCGTCAGACCGAGTGCGTTCAATGCCGAGGAGACTTGCTGGATGGTCGGGAAATCATCCACGACTTTGAATTTCCCTTTTTGTTCGGTTAGGGTCGTCTCCGTGCTCGGGGTGACGACGGTTTCGCCGCGACTCAGCGGTGCCGGCTGCGAGACATTGAGATTCGACGCGATGCTGATCGTGAGCGAGCCATGCGAAATCGCGACGGTGGAAATCCGGACGCTTTCCGTGGCGATGATCGTGCCGGTGCGTTCATTGATCACGACCCTCGCGACAGTATCCGGGATGAGCTCGATGGCACCGAGCGACGCGATGTAGTTCACCTCATAGTCGCGGTATTCCTCCGGCACGGCCACGTTCACTGCGGAGGCGTTCTTCGCGAGTGCGGTGCCGGGGAAGACGCCGTTGATCGCCTCGGCCATGCGCGCTGCGGAGGCGTAGTCGGCATTCAGCAGCAAGAGTTCCACGGTGTTGTTCTTCACGATCTGCGCCGGGATCTCGCGCTCGACGAGCGCGCCGCCGCTGATGATGCCGACCGTCGGATGATTTTTCTGCACGGTCGCGCCGCCGGCCCCGCCCTCGCCGCCGACAAAGCCGCCGACTGCGAGTGCGCCTTGGGCGACGGCATAGACGGTCTCGTCCGCGCCGATCAGCGGTGTTTGCAAAAGGACGCCGCCTTGCAGCGTCTTCGCGTCGCCGATGGAAGAGATGGTCACGTCAATCTTCGCACCGGGTTTTGCAAATGCCGGGATGTCCGCGGTGATCATCACCGCCGCGACATTGTCGGACTTGATGGTGTTCGCCGGAATGTTGATGCCGAATCGCTGGAGCGCGTTCGCGATGCTCTGCACGGTGAACGAAAGCTTGCTGTCGCCTTTGCCCGCGAGTCCGACGACGAGGCCGTAGCCGACGAGCTGGTTGTCGCGCCCGCCTTCCACGATTACGAGATCCTTGATCCGCGCAGCGCGCGCGACTGCGCAAAGAGCTAGGCACGCGATTATCACGAGCAGGGCGATGCGGCGGGAATCCGATGAGGTAAGTGTGATGTTCATTTTCAAAAAGGGTTGACCTTGTCGTTGAGCCGCAGGAGCCAGCCCTTTCTCTGCGCGTCGGTGAGCGTGCCCTCGGAGACGATCTCGATGCGCGCATCGGCGACGTTGCTGGAGAGCACGGTGTTGTCCGGCTGCACGTCGTAGGAGCGGACGATTCCGCGCAGCGAGGCGAACTGCCGCTCCTTGGAAAATGAAATCTCGCGGAGTCCTTCCACGACGAGATTACCGTTTGGCAGCACATCGATCACCACCACCGCGGCGCGTGTCGCAATCGTCTGGCTGTTCTTGATGTCGCCGCCGCCCGTGTAGCTGTTCGTCCCCTGGGTGGAGATATTCGCGTCCTTCAGGCCTTTCAGTTTGTCGGGCAGTTTGCCGACGAACGTCTTGATGACCGTGTCGGCGATGTTTCCGGCGGTGGTTGAACTTGTCTTGTTCGTCGTGGTCTTCGCGGTGTTCGTGACCGACACGGTTTCCTGGACGACCAGCGTGAGGATGTCGCCCACGCGCTTGGCTCGCTTATCGGCGAACATCCCGCGCTCATCGGTGACTTCTTCGCGCCAGAGCGATCCCGCCTTTGCCGGGATGGCGGCGAGCAGTGCGAAGCACGAGACAGTGAGGAATCTAGAACTGGACTTGGACTTTGGAATCATGGGTGACATGGCCGTTGAATACTTTTTGGCTTTCGACATTGCGCAGCGTGATGAGGTCGCCGACCGCGCCATTTTCGAGCGCGAACGCCTTCATGCGGACTCCGAACGATCCGCTCTTCGCGAAAACTTCGACGAGCTGCCCTTTGCGGATTAGCGGGCGCACGGTGACGTCCCGCCGCGTGAGCGCGCGGCCGGGGCCGACAGTCTGGCAGAGTTCCAGCGTGGACGGTTCCACGCTTGCGAGAACCAGCGGGATGCGCTCGCGCAACACATCCGCTTTCTGGCTGGTGAGCGACGAGCGGTCGAGCGCCTGACCGCGTTCGAGCTGGTTCGAGGAAAACCAAACATCCTGCCAGAGCTGCGCGCGCAGCGGGAGCTGGCCCTCGACGATGGTTTCGCTGCCGGAGACCACTTTGATGCGAACGACCAATGTGCCGGAGAGACCGCCGACCGGCCATTCCGCGATGGTGAGAACCCAGTCCGCCTCGGGCAGCCGCAGGGCGGGCCATGTGCGGGCGAGGGAGAGTTTCAACTCACCGTCCGCGGCGAAATGTTTGGCGGCCTGCTTCTCCAGTTCGGCCACGAGCGCATCCGTCGTGAGCGAAAATGCGGGACGTGCCGGAGCCATCGGCTGCAATTGCGACAGCAGGCTGGGCGTGGAAGGACGCGCGTCCTTCGGCAGCGGATCGAGGATTCGATCGAGCGGCCCTGCAGCGCACGCGACGCAGGCGAGCGAAAGAAATAGCGGGAGGATCCTCATCGCTTGAGGGTTGCGATTTTCTCCAGCATGTCGTCGGAGGTCTGGATGCTCTTCGAGTTGATCTCATACGCGCGCTGCGCCTGGATCATGTTCACCATTTCGTCCACGATGTTGACGTTCGAGCCTTCGAGGAATCCCTGGGTGATGGTGCCCACGCCGTTGTCGCCGGGATTCTGAAGTTCGGCGGTGCCGCTCGCTGCGGTTTCCTGATAGATGTTTCCGCCGAGCGACTGCAGTCCCGCCGGGTTCGCAAAGCGGGCGAGCTGGATGCGGAAACTCTGCGTGCCCGACGTGCCCTGCACAGTGACTTCACCGGTGGATGCAATGGAGACACCCGCGGAGTTTCCGGTGATTGGCTGAAAGTTGCTCAGGACGAGGAGACCGTCGCTCGTGACGACGCGGCCCTGGCCGTCCACCTTCAGCGCGCCGTCGCGTGTGTAGCCAAACGTGCCATCGGCCCGCTGCACCTGGAGGAATCCGTCGCCCTGGATGGCTATGTCCATTTTCTCACCAGTCTGCTTGAGCTCGCCCTGGGTGAAGACCTTCGATGTCGAAACCACGCGGCTTCCGTTTCCGATTTCGATGCCGGTCGGCACGACCGCGCCCGCACCGGCGTCCGCACCGGCGGCACGCGGCTTTTGATAGAGGAGATCCTGAAACTCGATCTTGGAACGCTTGAAGCCCGTCGTATTAGCGTTGGCCAGATTGCTCGAGATGTTATTAAGATTGAGTTGCTGCGCTTCCATGCCGGAAGCGCCGGAATATAGGGACTGGATCATGGCGGATTATGAGTTGGTGTTTCCTAGTGTTTGGATTGCCTTGTCGGACGCCTCGTCGCTGATTTGGACGACGCGTTGCGCGGCTTCAAAAGAGCGCGCGAGAGTGATAAGATTGACCATTTCCTGGAGCGGCCGGACGTTGCTGCCCTCGATCGCGCCCGTGATGACCTCGGGGCGTTCCACGGTGCTGGGCACAACATTGGGATCGGAAGGCGCCAGCAGGCCGTCGCCCTCCGCTTGCAGCTTCGCCGTGTCTGCAAAATCATACACGGCGATTTTGCCGATCTGCGTGTCTCCTTGGATGATCGTGCCATCGGCATTCACCGAGATGCGCCCGCCTTCCGGACGGAGTGTCACCGGCCCGCCATCGCCCTGCACGGTGTAACCCTGACGGTTTATCAAGACGCGTTCGGCGTTCACATGAAATCCGCCATCGCGCGTATAGCCCGCGCTGCCATCCGCGCGCTGCACTTTGAAGAACCCGGCACCTTGGATTGCAAAGTCGAGATCCTCGCCCGTGTGGCGCAATTCACCCGGCTGCATGTCCAGCTTCGAGACGGGCTTCGGCATGGAGCCGCGGCTGGTTTCCCCGGATTGGCTGGCAGTTCCAGTGCGCGTGGAATCCGCAAGCACGCCGGCGAACGAAACCTCGGTCCGGTGAAATCCGGGCACCGTCGAGGACGCGATATTAGCAGCAGTAATCTGCTGCCACTTCTCGCACGCTGCTAGCGCTGACGCGCCTTGGTAGATGCCAACATTCATGACGGGGCGTGCCATAGCAGCGGGTGTGCCACCGCCCGTAAGTCGCTGTGTATCAAAGCATCGCGCCCGGAGTCCCGGCTGGAGGCGAGACCGAACGGAACATCCTTCCCTGCCCACCGGAAAATCCTGCCGGGTAAAAACCATCGGTGTCCGGCCATCTGGAACGACGCGATTGCGGCCCGGAGGGCCGTTGGAAATTAGCCCGACTTGGCGGACTCAGAGGCGAAAAGTACTATTTTCAGCCTCCGTCGCGGCGTAACCTCTTGTGTTCCAAGGGGGCGATTTTCAAAAGGGCTTGTAGTGCAGACCTACCCTATTCCCATCCTGGATTTTCCCGCTATGATGCGACGCCATCATGTTTCTGCGTTGTTCAAAACGTCGCAAGGATGGCAAGGTGCATCTGTATTGGAGTGTCGTTGAAAACCGTCGGCTGAGTGACGCGCGCGTGGTCCAGCGGCATGTGCTTTAGCTCGGCGAACTCAACGGGCGCCAGGAGGCTTCGTGGCGCAAGACCGTCGAGTTGATCGGCCAGGAGGAGGATGCGCCTCGGCATGTCGCGCTCTTCCCCGAGGAGCACGCGCCGGCGGAGGTGGGTGCCGGGGAATTTCCCGTGGGGCGCCTGCGGCTTTCGCAGATGACGCTGCGCCGGCCGCGGCAGTGGGGCGCATGCTGGCTGGGCTGCGCGTTGTGGGAGCAGCTCGGGCTCGGGGAGTTTTGGCGGGAAAAACTTCCGCCCAGCCGCGAGGGGACGCGCTGGGAGAAGGTGCTCCAGACTCTCGTGCTTTACCGGCTCATCGATCCGGGCAGCGAGTGGCGCCTGCACCGGCATTGGTTCGATCACACGGCGATCGCGGACCTGCTCGGCGGGGATTTTTCGCTCGCGGAAATCCACCGTCTTTACGAATGCCACGACAAGCTCGTGGCCCACAAGACGGCGCTCTTCGATCATCTCACCGCGCGCTGGCGCGATCTCTTCGATGCGAAATACGAGGTGCTCCTCTACGATCTCACCAGCACGTATTTTGAAAGCGACCCGCCCGCGGATCCCGCCGGCCTGCGGCGCTTCGGCTACAGCCGCCCGGTGCGAAGCGCCGACGACGGCACGCGCGGCGACTGCGTGCAGGTGGTCATCGCGCTCATCGTCACGCCCGAGGGATTTCCGATCGCCTACGAAGTGCTGGCGGGCAACACCACGGACAAGACGACGCTCAAGGACTTCCTCGCCAAGATCGAAAACCAGTACGGCAAAGCGCAGCGTATCTGGGTCATGGATCGCGGCATCCCGACCGAGGAGACGCTCCTGCAAATGCGCGAGAGCGATCCGCCCGTGAGCTACCTGGTCGGCACGCCCAAAGGAAAACTCACCGTGCTCGAAGCCGCCCTCGAAGCCGCCCTCGCCGGGCGCGACTGGCAGCAGGCACGGCCCAGCGTGCGCGTGAAACTTTTAGCGCAGGAAGGCGAAACCTACGTCCTCGCCCAAAGCCAGGATCGCATCGCCAAGGAACGCGCCATGCGCCGCCGCCGGCTGCGCGCCTACCTCGACCGGCTCGCCGCCCTCAAAGCCCGCAAACGCCCGCTGCACCGCGACGCCATGCACCAGGCCCTCGGTGCCGCGCGCAAGGACGCCGGACGCGACGCGCGCCATGTCAAAGTGCAAGTCCACCTGCAAGGCAAAGGCAAAGCCCAACGCGCCACCCTGAGCTGGAGCCTCGACCGCCACAGCCTGCGCGAAGCCTGGCGGCGCGAAGGCCGCTACCTGCTGCGCACCAACCTCAGCGAAACCGACCCCGCCAAACTGTGGGAACCGAGCGTAGCGAGATCGCCAGCCGCAGGCTGCCCGCAGGGCGAGCGCAGCGAGGCAATTTTACCTCCAACTCACCGAAGTCGAACAAGCCTTCAAAGAACTCAAAGGCGACCTGGCCCTGCGCCCCATCCACCACCAACTCGAACGCCGCATCCATGCCCACATCTTCATATCCTTCCTCGCCTACTGCCTGCAAGTGACCCTCAAGGCCCGGCTCAAACGCACCGCCAGCGGGCTGACCCCGCGCGCCGTGCTCGAAAAGTTCGCCGCCGTGCAAATGCTCGACGTCCACCTGGAGCCTGTCCGCAACCCCATCGTTTTTGAAAGTCATGGCAAGCCAAGGAGACATGTTGGTGGTTTGTGATGGATGTGGTGCAGTTATTTGCGCGGCGAGGGCGTGAAGAGCGTGGTATCGAAGGTTT
>Ga0315901_10007524_pt1 | contig 12830 bp, 22 predicted proteins | sample LakEriMetagenome_10_FD_203761 | JGI IMG/M metagenome (GOLD analysis project Ga0315901, IMG submission 203761) | Freshwater fungal communities from buoy surface, Lake Erie, Ohio, United States - Buoy 2 MA116 | ecosystem: Environmental > Aquatic > Freshwater > Lake | place: USA: Lake Erie, Ohio... | reverse complement strand
CAGGCTGTCGCGGTTTGACGTCATCGACGACCAAGCGGCGGAAGATTCGGCCGCCTAAGAACATGACACGAGCTGCGCGTGACCCTCTGCCGAGGCCGCCCCGGACGCAGCAGGCGGACCTGGAGGATGACATGGGACTAGGAGACAACGACAACATCCCGTCGCCTGACGACGGCGTCTACGAGGCGATGGCCGAGCTCGACGCGATGCCGGCGCCGATGGACGTGACGCGCGCGGTGACGCGGCTGCGGGCGCATGGGTTCGGCGCGGAGTGCAACGTGCTGCTCGGCCGTGGCGACGCCGCCTGGTCGATGCTGCGCTCGCTGCGCGACGCGCTGCGGCGGATGGACCCTGCATGGTGCGACCTGCACGGCGAGGCGCAGCTCGATGACGAGGAGTTCGACGACCTGCTCAGCACGCTCGAGGACATGCTGGAGGACGGGCCGTGACGCCCCTCGAGGTCGGCATCCTGCATGAGCGGGGGCGGCGGTGAATGTGCTCGACCTTTTCAGCGGCATCGGAGGATTCAGCCTCGGTCTTGAGCGAGCCGGAATGCGTACCGTTGCCTTCTGCGAGGTTGATTCATTCTGCCGAGCTGTCCTCGCAAAGCACTGGCCCGGCGTCCCTTGTTACGAAGATGTGCGCACGCTCACCGCAGGCGGATTGGCTCGAGACGGAATCAGCGTCGATGTCATCTGCGGAGGATTTCCATGCCAAGACATCAGTCTTGCGGGCGCGGGGGCAGGGCTTGCAGGCGAGCGGTCGGGATTGTGGCGTCACTACTCGCGCCTCATTGGCGAAATACGACCGCACTACGTCATCGTGGAGAACGTCGCAGCGTTGCTTTCTCGAGGGCTTGGAGAAGTTCTCGGAGACTTGGCCGCGCTCGGGTATGACTCGGAATGGCATTGCATACGAGCTGCCCGCGTTGGACTGCCACACAGCCGAGATCGAATCTGGATTGTGGCCTACCCCGAGGACCAGCGATTCCGACACGCCGTCGATGCCGAGGGTGGAACAGATACGGCAGGGCCGATCATGGCACGCATACCAGCTTCGGGAGGCGATGCTCTCAATCCGCAGCGATTTGCAGAGGAAGTACGCGCCGCCGAGTTTGTACGAGCGGGCAATGGGATTCCCTGCCGGATGGACCGAGTGTTTGCCCTCGGAAACGCGGTCGTTCCGCAGATCCCGGAAATGATAGGCCGCGCACTTCTGCATGATTGGAAGAAAGCCGCCACCGCGCGGCAGGAGGTGAAGCCGTGAGCGAAACGAAAACTCCCCATTGCGGCAACTGCAAGCATTTTCATGGTGAACCTCACGACTCTCATGGTTTTTGCTTTGTCATGCTCCCAACATGGATGCCATTTGTTGAAGGGAAAGATCGTATCGTGCATCGCGCCCATTCATGCGACCTGCACAAGCCGAAGGAGGTGAAGCCGTGAGCGACCAGCAGGTTATTGCGTTGATGCTGATGCCAGTCGCCGGGTTCTTGGGCTTCCCTGCTTACTTTGAGGGACGCACCAAAGCGGTTCGCGTCGCCGGGGCGGTATGGATTGCGGCATGGGGACTCCCGCCGCTTGTCATGCTCTGGATCAAGGGGGTGTTCGGATGAGCGACCGTGACACAATCACGCCGCCCCGCCCGATGCCGAAGCCCTTCGGCGGGATGCCGAGCGGTACAGGTGGCTGCGGGATAACGCGGCTGGCTTTTCTGGAAGGACACTCGACGCCGCCATCGACGCGGCGATGCAGGAGGACAAGACATGAGCGAGAAGCCCGAGGCGTTGAGACTGGCGGACAAACTCAGCAGTTACAAGTTGTCCAGCGGGTACGCATCGTATTGCCATAAAGCCGCCGCCGAACTCTGCCGCCTTCACGCCGACAACAAGCGGCTGCGGGAGGAGAACGAGGAAATGGAATTGCTGTTTAAAGCATTGCAGGAGGCATTTGTCCGTGCCAAAGAAGCCGCCCTGCGGCGGGAGGACAAGACATGAAGAAGTGGATTATCGCCCTCGCGCTGCTGGCCGGCGCCGTCGACGCGAAGGAGCTCGAGCGGCCCCTCATCGTCGGCCACATCGCCAATCAGGCGGGCGGCGAAATCACGCTCACCATGCGGTCGACGGCGAAGTGCCGCGAGCAGGATGCCGTCTTCGTCTACATCCGCGACCCCGGCGGGCGCGTCAGCCTGATCGGCTGCTGGCGCCTCGAGGGCGAGACCATCTTCGTCTTCTGGGATGACGGCGATACGTACTCCTACCCCTTGGACGCGCTGCGGATGACCGACGAGTGGCTGCGCTACATGGAGCAACAGCAGGCCGATGAGAAGGGGGCGACGACATGACGCCCGAGAAGTGGGACGAGCTCTTCGAGCTGCTCGGTCACGCCGTCATCGCGTGCCTCCTGATCCTGCTCCTCTGCTGGGGGCTGGTCGAGCTCCTCAACGCGGCGCCGCCGCCCAGCCCTGCAGCGCCCTGAGCCGGGCCGCCACGACGTCGCAGGAGGCCGCTAGGGCCGCAAGGTCGGCGCCGATGTCTGGCCCCGGCCCTTCTCCAGAATCGCCTCCAGCGCCTTCTGCGCCGCTCCCGGCGCGGGAGGCGGCACCATCAGCTCCGCCGGGGGCGGCGGGGGTGGCGGGCAGACGTGGGGCAGGGTTGCGGCACAGCCTGACAGGGCCGACAGGGGCAGGGCGAGTGCGAATCGCAAGGATCTCGGCATGGTAGGACTCCAGCGTCTTTTCGACCCGTTCACGGGCCATCCGTTCAGCCTGGGCGCGCGCGCGGGCGTAGTTGACCTCGGCTTGCAGGCTGACGAGCTTCGGCTCGAGGCTGGCCCGCGCTCGGGTCTTGCCGGCGTCGAAGGCCAGATGCAGGCCGAAGGCGACGCCGACCGCGAGCAGCAGCTGCGGGGCGTAGCGGATTGCCGAGAGCCAGATCATCGCGTCATCAGCCGGTCGAGCCACCGGGGGCGGTCGGGAGAGGCCTTCTCGACGTAGGAGAAGCCCTTACAGACGAGCACGCCGTTGAGCGGACCCTTGCTGTAGGGTGCGTCGCAGCCGTAGCCGCGGCCCTTCCAGAGCGTCAGGTTGACGCAGGTCCGGCAGAGGCCCGGCGCCTGCCAAGCGATCGGGGCGGCCGGGGTGCTCACGATGTCTTCGGGCGGTCGTCGTCGGGACGGAAAGCAAGCCCGCGGCACGCCGGGGCGAGCTGCATCCAGCCGTTGTGCACGCGGTGGCTGCACCAGACCTTGGCCGCCTCGCGGGTGATTTCGGCCGCCCACCAGCAGCGGCGGCAGTGCCAGAGCGGGTCCGGGGTCATACGGGCTCGCCTCGGAAGTGGACGGCGCCGGCCTCAAAGACGGCGAGCTCGGGCTGCAGCAGGCGGCCGTCGCGGAAGGTGAGCACGGCGAAGCCGCTCGCCCAGTTGTGCGGGGCGGCCTCGGTGTAGTTGAACTGCGGGCCGTTGATCTCGGCCAGCGTCCCGGTGTCGACCCCGTAGCGGCGACCGCGGTAGTCGGCCCAGGCGGTGACGCCGAGCTTATGCAAATGGCCGTGGACGTAGTGGGTGCCGGACTTCAGCGTCGAGTTGTACGCCGAATGGATGCCGCCGTTGATGGGCCGGTGACGGATGACGGTCCAGCCGTCGGTCTCGGCGTTGACGTGCAGCGCCCAGCCAGCGCGCCAGCGCGGCAGGTAGTCGAGCAGCGTCATGCCCGGCATATCCTCGCCCTCGGGCGTGTTCGCCGACCAGTAGTTCTCGAAGCGCGCGTCGTGGTTGCCGATGGTGCGCACGAGGCGCGCCCGGCCGGCGGCGCGCTCGATCTCGGCGCAGCGGTCCTGGACGGCGTGGAGCTCGTCCTTCAGCGACGGCTGCTTCTCCCACATGATGCGGGCGTGCCTCGAGATGCGGGCGCCGTCCAGGATGTCGCCGTTGAGGACGACGATGTCCGGCTTCAACGCCTTGATGAGCCGCAGCATCGCCTCGTGGGCCGGACTGACCATGCCGGGCCAGTAGTGGCAGTCGGAGGCGACGATGATGGTGCCGTTGCGCACCGTCTCGATCATCTCGCGCTCGTACTTCTCGGCGCGGGCGGCGGCGAGCGCGTCCTGCGCCTTGGCCTTGACGATGTTCGGCCCGGCGCGGTTGCGCGTCGAGCGGCTGGCGAGGGAGATGCCGAGCCGCGCCTCGATCTTGCGGCGGCGGAAGTAGACCTGGCGGATGTCGAGGTCGAGCGCGTCGGAGACCTTCTTGGCGGTGCCAAGCTTCTCCCACGCCTCGATGATCTGCTCGTCGGTGCAGTATTTCGGCACGTTCAGCCTGTGGGGTTGCTGTCGAAAGTGGAGAGCGCCTGATGCAGGAGGCTCCCGAGGTTGTCCACGAAGACCTCGTCGTGGCTCAACGGGTGGTTCATTTCATCGAGCAGGGCGTGCCCGAGCTCGTGACAAAACGTCTGCTGCAGCTCGGTGTCGCCGAGGTCTGAGCACAGGTCGATGCGGTGCTTATTGGGATCATAAATGCCGACGTCATTTTTAGAATGTCGCCACCGCGACGGCGGGATGATGCGCACGGTCACGCGATGGCCGTGCAGCTTGAAGCTGCGAGGGATGCCGAGTCGGCGGTGACGGTCTCCGCCGCTCGGCTGCGCGGTGTCCCGCGCCATCGGTCAGGCCTGCGGCTTGTTGCGCTTCGACAGGAACGACCAGATGGCCGCGCCCGCCGTGGCGGCGACGCCGGCGAGGGTGGCGACGGTCTCGGCGTCGACGAGGCCCTTCGCCACGAGATAGCCGCCGAAGGCGGCGAACAGAGCCCGGACGATGCCGGCGAATTGGTCAGCAGTCATGGATCACCTTTACGCTTCGTTGTGGGATGAGGGCATCCCGTTGGAGGCCACCAGCGGCAAGCCGGGGGCCGGGAAAGGCACGGTCGAGGGCCAACGGTAGCCCAGGACGCGGGCGCGGTCAAAGGGCGCGACGGTCACGGCGTTGCCCTGGTTGCCGCCGACGACCATCAGCCGCCCGCGCTCGTCGAGGCCGGCGACGAAGCCGACATGGCCCGCCCCGCCGCGCGCGAAGACCGCGACACAGCCGACCACGGGCTCGGCGATGGGGGTGCCGAAGGCGAGCCAAGCTCGCGCCCGGTACCAGTGCGGGGGTGGTCTGAAGCCCTCGTTGCGCATCACGGCCGCCACGAAGACGCCGCACCAGGGGGTCTCGTCATCGTTCCACCAGGCGCGCATCTCGCGCAGCCAGCGGGCGATGACGGGCGTCGTGGCCTTGCCGGGCGTCTCGCGGACGCCGACGTAGCCTCGTGCGCGGTTGAGCCAGGAGGGGGCTATCACGGGAAGAAGACCAGCTTCACGAGGATGGCGGCCATGCCGGCCATCAAGCCATAGCCGACCTTTGCGATGATCTTCTGGAAGCTCGTCAGATCCTCGCGGATGCCCTTGTACCGCTCGGCGCAGACGGCCTCATGCGTGGCGAACTTCAGCTCGAGCTCGCGGATGCGGCGGTCTTGGGTCGTTTCGGACGGTGCGCGGCGTTCCTCGATCATGGCGGCGGGCCCTCGGCTGGATTTTCGAGCGTGATGGAGACATCCGCGGTCGCGGTCAGCGCCGTCGGCGTCGTGGAATCGGTGACGGTGCAGCGGTAGGTGGCGGCCACGAAGTTGCCTTCGCCCAAGCCGCTCGTCGAGAACGTAGTCGTCGCCGCGGTCGGGCTCGTCACGGTGAGCGTGTCGCCGCTGACCTTGGACCAGCTGTACGTGTACGGCGAAGTGCCGCCGTTCGGTGTCACCGTCGTCGAGTTGCTGGTGATGGTGCCGGTGTCGCCCGCCTCGTAGAGCGAGGTCGGCGAGGCGGTGGCGAGCATCGCCTGACGCGTGATGCTGACCACCACGTCGACCGTCTTGGTGGCGGCGGCGGAGTCGGTCACGGTGCAGCGGAAGGTGGCGTCGTAGGTCGTGCCCGAGGCGAGGCTTGTGCCCGTGAAGGTGGTGGTCGCCGCCGTCGATGACGTGGCCGAGATTGACGTCGAGCCAGCGATGCGCGTCCAGGCGTAGGTGTAGGGCGCGGTGCCGCCCGTCGCGGTGACGGTCGCGGAGCCGGTGACGATGGTCGCCGTGGTGTCGGTCTTGGTGAGCGAGGACGGTGACACCGAGGCGGCGAGGGTGCCGAAGAGGTTACGGGCAGCGCCAGCCGCGCCGACGGTGGGCGGCTCAGTCGGCGACGGGATGCCCGCCGGCGAGCGTAGCAGCACCCAGTAGTAGCGGGTCGTTGTGTCGGTTTTCGGAATGAAGACCGAGGTGCTGAGGCCTTCCCAGATCTTCACCGCGCTCGAGAACGGCGTGGACGCCGTGTGCTCATACAGCTGGTACTTCACGTCAGGCGGCACCACCGCCGGCGCCGCCCACGAGAAGGCGATAGCCCCCTCATAGCCCAGCGTGGTCAGTGCCGACGGCGCGAGCGGCGTGTAATCGCCGGCGGACGGGTTGGTGATGGAGCCGGGGCTGAGGTAGTCGGCGACGATGGGGTCGTTCCAGTCGTTGGACGCCTCCTCGCGCACGGTGATCTCGACGGCGCCGCTCGGGTCGAAGTTCCAGCCCTCGCAGCGGACGGTTTTGGCCGACCAGCCGAGCTCGGGGATGGTGACGGTGCCGGTCTCAAAGGGGCGGATGCCGTAGGCGGCCATGTTGCAGCGCAGGGTGGCCGACTGGCGCAGACGGCTGCGGCGGCTGAGGAGGGTGGCGTGGCGCTGGGCCTCGAATTCGTTGGTCGTCGCGGCAAACTTGGTGTCGAGCCATGTCTGCTCGCCGTCGTCGGTGATGTAGGTCTGGTTCACCGTCGGCTGGAACTCGACCTCTTGCCAATTGCGCGCCGGGTTCACGAAGGTGCCGCGGACGCTGTTGTAGCGGCTGTTATAGGGTAGCGCCGTGACGAGCCGCACGCCGCCGTCGATGAGGTCATCCACTCCGATGGTGAAGGACGGCGTTTGCCACGCGCCGGCGAACATCCGCCAACGGCCGCCGCTGTAATAGCAGACGCCGGCCATCGCCTGCGCCAGCGCCTCGATGTTGTCCTCGTAGCGATCGGTGGCGGTCAGCACGACATTGCATGTGTACCGCTTCTGCGAACTCGTCGGCGAGGGCACCGTCACGGTCTCGTCGCAGATGTCGGCGGCATCGGCGACCATCTGCCAGTCGATGCGCGAGGCATCCTCGCCCATGCCGAGGCGGGTGCTGATGAGGTAGTCGGCGAGGCAGAGCGCCGGGTTGGTGCTGTAGGCGTAGGTGGCGGGATCGGCGACGCGATGCGAGCCGGAGCCGCCGGGCTGCGTCGAGTCGAGGCGCGGGTCATAGACGCGCTTGCCTTGCACCAGGATGGTCGTCTCGGGCCGCCCGGTGCGGAAGGTCTCCTCGTCGTACTTGAAGGTCATCGCCACGTAGGCGACGCCCTGCCCGCGATGGTTGGCCGTCCACTGCGCCGGGAAGGCCGTGGTGAGCTTGAAGTCGACGGTCTGCGCGTCGGTGCCGGCATAGCGGCGCACCCATGCCTTGTCGGCGTAGCGCCCCGAGGTCACCTTGCCGTCGGAGTCAGCGCCAGTGATGGCGGTGACGGTGCCGATGGCCTCGCGGTTGAAATAGACCTGCCCGAGCGAGTGGCACTCATGGCCGGCGACGGCGATGACCTGATGCAGGAAGTCGTTGCTGCTGCCCGACGTCAGCGGCGGAATGACGTTCATGCCACTTACCAGCATCTCGCCGTAGATGATGCGCCGCGCCTCGGTGGTGCCGCTGTATTCGACGTCCTGCGGCTGACGGGAGATTTTCGGCTTCCCGGCCAGCATCTGCGCCGCCTTGGAGAGCGCGAGATTGACGAGCGCGCTGAAGGCGACCTTCTTGACGGCAGCCCAGAATGCGGCCTTGGCGGCGGCAGCAGCAGCGGCCTTGGCGGCGGCAGCGACGACGAGCGGGGCGGCGGCGGGCATAGTTCAGACCTCCCAGCGGCAGAGGACTGCGCTGCGCGGGTATTGGACAAGACCAGCCTCGCCGGTCGCAAGCGCGCCGGTTCCGACCCAGACGCCCGCCACAGGCCCCGTCGGCGTCTCGAGGAGGACGATGTCGCCGCGCTGGGCGCGACCGGAAGCGGGGTCGCCGAAATGCTCGCTGATGGCCTCGCAGAGGCCGCCCGCGCTGATGACGTGGCGCATGGCCGAGACGTCCGTGGCGCTGACGGCCTCAACGGCGTAGGTGCGGTCGATGCCCGTCATGGCCCTTGCGGCGCGGAAGGCAAAATGGCAGCAGTTGTTCTCGGTCCACGAGAACGGCCGCGCCTCATGCTCGCGCACGACCTCCCACAGCTTCTCATGCCAGTCCGACTGCTTCATACGTCGGAGAAGATGCCGCCGCCAGAGCCGGGGCCGCGCGGGTTGAATCCCGGCCCGCCATAGCCGACATCGCGCGCGCCCCACTTGGAGACGAAGCCCTCGATGTTCGGGGTGAGGTCGAAGAAGCGGTCGCCGGGGAATACCTGCTTCTGGTCGGCGTCGGTGTATCGGGCGATGCGCGGCTCGCGGCGCAGACGATGCTCGCAGCTGATCTGGATGCTGGCCTCGCCGCGGCTGAGGTTGACCGTCTGCTGGTTCATCCGCCCCTCCCAGATGACCTCCGGCGATGCCAAAAAGGTGCCGGTGTCGGGGCTGACCATGCCGAGGTAGATGGTGACGGTGCGGTTCTGGTAGTCCTCGCTCAATGCCTCGGTGAGCAGCGAGGCGTCGAGGCCGGAGACGGTCAGATTCACCGAGCGGGCGATGACCTCGATATTCTCCTCGACGGCTTCGATGCTGCCGAGCTCGCCCAGGCCGTAGAAGAGCGCGGCGGCCTCCTCGGTGGCGAGGTCGTCGCCGGCTTCGGTGAGCAGCCCGTCGCCGTCCTCCTGGAGCAGCAGCGAGGCAAAGGTTAGCGTGCCGACGCCGTCGTGCACGCGGATGGTGCCCGAGTCGTAGGCGAGTTCGACCAGTACGACCATCGTGATGGACGGCTTGTCGGCCTCCAGCGCGTAGTCGGGCGAGACGATTCGCGTCACGCGATGTCCTCGACCAAGTTGAGCTCGATGTCACCGATCAGGCCGGGGCGCACATTCCAGGACACCGACTCGTCGGACAGCAGGAAGCGGCCCATCGGCGAGCGGAAGATAACGGGCGAGTTGTCGGCGGGACTGGCGCGCAGCTGCGGCTCGAAGATGAGGTAGCCCTGCCCCGATGCGTTGCTGTCGAGGTCGGCGACCAGGCGCTTGAGCTCGCCGCCGATCTCGACCCAGTCGCCCGCCTTTGCGAGCGCGTTGGTGGACACCGGCAGGCCGTCGATGTTGAGCGCGGCCCCGGTCTGCGAGGCGCCGTTGACGAGCGCGCAGCGGGCGACGGAGGCCCAGTTGACGAATTGGAAGTCGCCGGCAACGCGCCCGGCCACGAGGTCGTAGAACGAGACGTGGGAGGTAGTGCCAGAGGCCGTGAAAGTCTCGGAGAGGCGGCCGGCGGCCGTGAGGGCGGTGCCGTTGCGCAGCGAGGTGTCGCCCTGCGTCGTGCCGGCGGTGGCCTTGAGGTTCACCGCGCCCTTCCCGGCTGCCACGATGGCGCGGATGGCGTAGGGGGCGCTCGTGACGGTTGTTACGCCCGCCTGGTAAGCGTAGCGGTCGGCGGTCACGCCGGTGCGGGTCAGTCGCAGGCCGCGGCTGGAGTCGGCCGACAGCACCATCTCGGCGTTGCTCGAGGTCCAACCCGTCGTGGCCGCGGTCGCCGCCTGATTGGTCAGCAGCTCGGGCGCAGAGAATGAGCCGCCCGCGGTGTAGGAGGGGTCGACGAGGTAAAGGCGGTTCGACCGTCCGCGGAGCTGCGCGATGAGGCTCAGGAGCCGCGCGCGCCGGGTCGGCATCGGGGCGCGGAAGATGAGCCGACAGGTCCAGCGGTTGCCCGGGCGGGAGTAGGTGCGCACGGCGCCGGACAGGGCCGACGAGAAGACGGCCGTGTTGTCGAGCGTGCCCCAGGTCACCTCGGAGGCGATGAGATCCGGCGGCAGGACGAAGTCGGTCATCGGCGTATCCCGTAGCGGCGGTCGAGCTCGTCGAAGATCCGGCGGTTGTTGTCCGCGAGGATGGTCGGCAAGGCCTGAGTGAGCTCCATTGTCGCACCACGCGCGTCGATGTTGTAGGACACGGCGACGCCGCCGCCCATGCCGCCGCCGTTGGGGATGATGGAGCCGCCAGTGGACGGCACGAAGAGCTCGGGGCCGCGCTCGCCGACGAGGTAGGGCGAGCTGCCCGTCACCGGGCCGCCCTTGGCGCGCGGTTTGATTCCCGCCAGCGCTGCCGAGGCGAACTGCCCGACGATGCCGGAGCCGCCGGCGAAAGCGCCGAAGAAGGCGGTAAGCAGCTGCTGGGCGAGGAGATCGGCCAGCATCCGGCGGATGACATTGAGGAAGCCGGCGAGCATTCCCTTCAGCCCGTTCTCGAAGGGGTCGAAGAGGAAGTCGGCGAAGGCCGTTTGCATGGACTTGGCGGCCTCCTGTGCAAAGACCGTCATCGCCGTTACGCGCTCGCCGAAGCGCTCCTCGTAGGACTTGGTGATCGACTCGACTACGCCCTCGCCGGCCTTGTCGGCGGAGTCCTTGAGGATGGCGTCCGTCTCGCGGACGAGGTCGGCCTGCCAGTCGGCCAGCGCCTTGGCGCGCTCGGCGTTCTGGGTGCGGCGCAGCTCGGCGATGTATTCGGCGACGGATTGGCCGCGCGTGCCGCTGCTTCGACCTTTTCCGGTAGAGCCGCCAGCCTTCTGATCCGCCCTGACTTGCGCATCAATGCGCGCCGCCTCGGCCTTGGACTCTTCATCGGCGAGGCGCTGAACAAGCACCAGCTTCTCCCGCAGGATTTGCAGGTCAGCATTAATTTCTTGCTGCATCTTCAAGGCCATATCACCGCCAGCGCCACGGGTCGACATGGTGATGCCGCCGCGGGCTCGCTCGAGGCGCGAGATTTCTCGCTGCAGCAGCGTGACCGCATCCTTCTGGGTCCGCGCTTCGATGATGCCAAGGCTGACCAGTTCGCTGCGGATCAGCTTGATGAATGCGGCAGCGCCCTGCAGGGCGAAGTTAAAGCCCTTGATGAGCGCCCCGGTGAGCGAGTTCGCCGCCGACACGAGCGCCGGGTCTTTCAGCGTGCGAGCGAGATCGTCGAGAGCCTTGCGGCCCTCGTCGGTCTTCTTCGCGGCCTCGGTCATCTTGCCGAATGCCGCGACCAGCGCGCCGCCGGTCAGCAGCCCGAAGGCGAAGTTGATCGCCTTGCCCGTGACCTTGGCCGTCTTCTCGACGGTCTTGAGCCCGTTGGTGGCGGCGCGGATGGCGTTGCCAGTCTTGTCTACCGCAGTGATCTGGACTTCTGCGCGCGCCATGAGTTCTCCTGGGCTTCCTGCTCAAGCTTCGCAGCCGCGAGCAGGTGGTAATAGTCACGCTCTGTCATCTCGAAGATGTCGGCGGGTAGGACGCCGAGCCGCAGCGCGAGAGCGTAGATCGCGTGGAGCCCGGCGTCCTTTCTCAGTTTCCCTCGGCGACCTCGACCGACTGGATGGTCCCGCCATTCATCGCGGAGACGATGCGCGCGATGATGTCGGGGTCGTAGTCGTTCATCAGGTCGCGCCGCTCGGCCTTGCCGAATAGGCGTGCGCCGCTCTTGTCCCGCGCGCGCACCTGGATGGTGACAGCCATCGCCTCGAGGTCGAGGATGGTGTTGTCGCCGTCCTGCTTGGCGAGCAGGAAGATTTCCCGGCGCTCGGCGAGGGTCATGTCCGGCCAGTAGTAGACCGAGATGCCCCACTCCGGCACCGGGACCTCGAGCAGCGCGTCAGGCGAGCGGCGCTCCTTGAACTGCGCCTGAGCCTTGGCCTTCCAGTCCATCAGCTCGTCGCCACCGTCAGCGCGCCGTTGCCGACGAAGTTGAAGGTGATTTCGGTGATGGCGCCGCGCTGCACGTTGCGGGTGATTTCGGTGATGAGCGCGTTGCCGCTGTAACGGGTCGCGCCGGCACCGACGCCCTCCGGGGCAAGCACGAGCGACACGTTCGCGCCGGGGGCGAGGGCCACCTGGCCGCTCGTGTCCGTCTCGTCCCAGAACGCGGTCACGTTGCCGGACCAGCTCTTGACGGCCGTCACGTTGTAGGTCTTGTCGAGGTCGGCGAGGTTGGTGTCCTCGGCGTACTCGGCGGAGGCGGTGAACGAGAAGCCCGTCACCTCCGCAACGGTGGCGGAGGCCACGCGCACGAGGCCCTCCGAGCCATGATGGTTAGCCATTGTCGTCTCCTAGGGTCAAGAAATGACCGAACCTGCGTCGGTCTCGCTGGTGCGGTACTGCACCCGGAACTGCATCCGCGCCGACCCGATGGGGGCGTCGCCGTCGAATGAATGCGTGATGACGGTATCGGTGAGGACGCAGTCCTTCACCATGCCGCCGAGCGTGTTGTCCGCGCCGATGGCGTTCTCGACGCCGGCGCAGAGGACATCGAGGCGATCGTCCAGCCGCGACGAATCGCGCGCGACAACCTCGATGACGAGAAGCAGATCCCGGCCGAGCCGCCGGGGGTAGTTGAGCGTCGTCTGGTCCTGGTTGACGACCTCGTTGTTGGTGTAGACGAGCGCCGCCGAGACCGTGTCGGCCGGCAGCGGGTACACCCGCGACTTGGTCACGGTGTCGGCGACCTGAGCAGCCTCGAGGATGCTCACCACGCGGTCGCGGATCTTGAGACGCGCGTGCGACATCAGGCCTCCTGCAGGATGAAGAAGCCGGCCTCGGTGACGAG
>Ga0315901_10007523_pt1 | contig 12832 bp, 10 predicted proteins | sample LakEriMetagenome_10_FD_203761 | JGI IMG/M metagenome (GOLD analysis project Ga0315901, IMG submission 203761) | Freshwater fungal communities from buoy surface, Lake Erie, Ohio, United States - Buoy 2 MA116 | ecosystem: Environmental > Aquatic > Freshwater > Lake | place: USA: Lake Erie, Ohio... | reverse complement strand
CCCGACAATCGGCTGCTGTGGCGGCGGGAGCCGATCCGGCTGGAGGCGCAGGTCGTCCGCGACGCGATCCTGGCACTGGCCGGCACGCTCGATCCCACGCGGGGCGGCCCGCCGGTGCCGGAGAACAAGCAGGCGTCGTCGCGACGCCGGAGCCTCTACTTCTGGCACTCCGACGTCAGCCGCAACGCCTTCCTGACCACGTTCGACGACGCGGCGGTGACCGAGTGCTACCAGCGCGACCAAAGCATCGTGCCGCAGCAGGCCCTGGCGCTCGCCAATGCCGCCATCGTGCACGACGCGGCGGCGACGACCGCCGAGCGGGTGCAGGCGGCGCTGCCGCAGGCCGACGACGCCGCGTTCCTGGAGCGGGCGTTCCGGACGATCCTCCACCGCGGCCCGACGGCCGACGAGCGGGCCGCCTGCGCGGCGGCGATGGCGGAGTGGCGGGCGGCCGCCCGACCGGACGCCGCCGCCGACCCCGCCGGGCCGCTGCTGGTGTGGGCCCTGTTCAATCACAACGACTTCGTGACGCTCCGCTGACCGCGAGGAGATACCGGCATGCCCGCGCCCCTGACCCGACGGCTCGTTCTCGCAGACATGGGGCTCGGCTTCACGGGTCTCGCGCTCGGGGCGATGCTCCAGCGGGACGGGGTCGCGAGCACCGCGGCCTGGACGCCGCCTGACGGCAGGCCCCACTTTCCGCCCAAGGCGAAGAGCGTGATCTGGCTGTTCATGAACGGCGGCGTGAGCCACATGGAGAGCTTCGACCCGAAGCCGGAGATCACCAAGTACGCCGGCAAGTCGATCGCCGCCACCCCCTACGCCGACGTGCAGAGCCCGGAGAAGCTGGCCAAGGAGCGGGCGCCCGTCCCCGACGTCAACGGACAGCAGCGCAACGTCCTCTTCCCGCTGCAGGTCGGCTTCCGGAAGCACGGCCAGAGCGGCATCGAGGTCAGCGACTGGTTTCCGCACACGGCCCGCAACATCGACAAGATCGCCGTGGTGCGTTCGATGTGGACCACCGACTCCAACCACGGCGCCCAGGGGCAGTTCCACACGGGTCGCCACCTTCTCGATCCGGTCCAGCCCACGCTCGGCGGCTGGGTGCACTACGGGCTCGGCTCGCTCAACGACAACCTGCCGCAGTTCGTCTCGATCGGCAAGCGGGAGTATTGGAACAAGAAGGACGGCCACTACCTCGGGCCGGCCCACGACGCCGTGCCGCTGCGGATCGACCCGGACAATCCGCTCGACTTCGGCCGGCCGGAGCGGCCCCTGTCGCGCGATGCGCAGGCGATCGGCTTCGACCTCGTCGAGCGGCTCAACGGCCTGACGGGCGTGGAGTACCCGGACGACCAGGCGACGGCCGCGCGGATCGCCTCCTACGAACTCGCCTTCCGCATGCAGAAGAGCGTGCCGGAGGTGATGGACTTCTCCGCCGAGACGGAGGAGACGAAGAAGCTCTACGGGCTCGACCTGCCGCACTGCAAGGAGTTCGCCGGCACGCTGCTGGCGGCGCGGCGGCTGGTGGAGCGGGGCGTGCGGTTCATCCAGATCCAGCACGGCGGCGGCGCGGCCGGCGCCTGGGACGCGCACGGCGGCCTCAAGGCGAACCACGAGAAGCATGCGGCCCAGGTCGATCAGCCGATCGGGGCGCTGCTCGAGGATCTCGACCGCCGTGGCCTGCTCGACGAGACGATCGTGGTCTTCTGCACGGAGTTCGGCCGCACGCCGGGCTCACAGGGCTCGGACGGCCGTGATCACCATCCGTTCGCGTTTTCGGTGTGGATGGCGGGCGGCGGCATCAAGGGCGGAATCGCCCACGGCGTCACCGACGAACTCGGGTTCCACGCCGTCGAGGATCGGCACTACGTGACCGACATCCACGCCACGATCCTCAAGCTGCTGGGCCTGGACTCGCGGAGGCTGGAGGTGCCGGGCCGCAAGCGGCTGGCGATCGACCACGGCACGCCCATCGACGCGATCATCGCCTGAGCCGGGTGGGAGCGGTCGTCGGCAGCCGGTATTCCGCCGCGGCATGGTGACACGACGGTTGGGCGGCATGCTTGCCGACCGCCCCAACGCCGTCGCCGCCCTCACGCAGATCTTCCTTGACGAGCTCGAGCGGTTGCTGCGCGCTTTGGCAGGTGAGCCGCCTCTTGCCGACGCCACCGCACCTCGCCGCTCACGGCTCGGTGGCATCTCCTGTCTGTACCGCTTCGGCTCGTCGCTCAACCACGATGTGCACTTTCACGCGTACGTGACCGACGGCGTCTTCATGCCGGCTGCCCACGAAGCAGGGTGTGACGCCCCGCCGGCATTTCTGCCGACCCGACCGATCACCTCGGCCGCTGCCGACATGCTCCCCTGGGAGACCAGCGGGCTCTCGATCGACGCCTGTGTCCGCATCGCGATCATCGATCGCGGCGTGCCGAGTTCCTTTCAGAGTCTCAAGCACCTGCTGAGATAGTGCGCTCGGCCGCCCTTCGCAATCGAGTGGCTCTCCGTGATCCGCGGCCCAGATGGCCGCATGGCACGCGTCCGCTCCGTGCTCCGGCGATACAAGGCCGCGAAATGGGGCGGCCCCCTGTTCGGGACGAGGAGACGGGGCACGCGGTTCGAGGGCCACTCCGCAACTCGAAAATGGCTGCGGACGTGCTTGCGGACGTGCCATTGGCCGGACCATAATTTGCCAGTTGACATGAGCCGTCCTCCGAGAACGACGTCGTCGTCGACCACGCCATGCCGCACGGCCTCCGCGACCCGCTCCGCCGGCCCGTGCAGCCCGAAGTGTTCGTCGACACGGCCGACGTCCTGAAGACGCAGCGGCAGGCGCTCGCAGCCCATGCACGCCAGCAGGCCTCGCTCGACGTCTCGCAGGGGGCCGCCGACTTCGTCGACATGTTCGGCGACCGCTGCCGGGCGAGACCGCGCCCTCGACGTCTGATGGGCCGTGCCGTGGCCGTTCGCCGCCTCGCGTTGCTCCTCGTTCTGCTCGCCGCCGCGAATGCCGCCGCCGCGGATCCGGCCACGGGCATCGGTGTCGAGGTGCCGCCCGGCGAGTCGCGGCCCGTCGACCTGCAGGGACTCTTCGCCCCACCGATGCCGCTCGTCGACGCGGACGGTGCGGCCATCGTCACCCGCCGCGCCGCCGGCCATCCGGCCGTGGTCGACTGGGACGGCGACGGCGACAACGACCTCCTGCTCGGTTGCCACGAATCGATGAACACGGCCGATGCGGGCATCCTCGTGCTCGTGAACGTGGGCACGGCCGCCGCACCGCGGTTCGCCTGGCCGACGACCAAACGGGTGGTCGTCACCGCCGCGGATGACGCCTGGCCGCGAGTGCCTTCGCTCACGTCGGAGGCTGGCGAGGCCGCCGATTCCTGCTCCATGCTCGGCGGGTCGTGCGGCTGCAAGTCGGGGGGCGCCTTCGAGGTCACCCCCTGGGACTGGAACGGCGACGGCCGGACTGACCTGATCGTGGACACGTTCTGGAAGCCGCACGGCGTGCGGGTGTTCCTCGGCGGCGCGGCCGACGGTCGGCAGACCTTCACGCCCGGCCCCGTGCTCTGGCCGATCGTGCATCACGGCAAGGGGTCGGGCGCAGGCGACTGGAACAACGACGGCATCCCCGATTACGCCCACCCGGTCAACCGCCACGAATGGACGGCACACCTCGGCCGGCGACGGCCCGACGGGGGCGTCGCCCTCGACGGCGAGACGCTGCGGTCGGCCGACTTCACGATCGTGGGCCACGAGGCCTATCGGAGCGACGGCCGGGCGGCGCCGTGGTTCGCCGCCACCCCGTGCGCCTGGAACTTCTCCGGCCGGCACGGCCGCGACTCGATGATCACCGAGATCGTCGCAGTGGCCCGCCACCCCGACTACGACACCACGCGTGACTACGCCGCCAGGAAGTGCGACGTCAACCTTTATTGGCTCGACCGCGCGGCCAGGACCTGCACCCGCCGGGCCACGCTCGCCGTGAACGCCGCCGCGGCGACGCGCCTCGGGCTCGGCGACCTCGACGCCGACGGTGTCATGGACCTGCTTTGTACCGGGGGCACGTTCAACAAGGACGGCGCCGGCACGAAGATCTGGTGGCTCCGCGGCCTGCCCGCGGCCCGGACGAAAGGAACCCGCGGCCCGGATTGACCGCCGGTCGCAACCCCACGAGGCCGGACTATCATTTGCCAGCGGAATCGCGCGGAGAGGGTGCTGGTCGATACGAGTCGGCAGATCGGGGAGTGTTCGTCGACTGCCCCAACCACCGCAGCCTCCTGAATCGGCGGAGATCATGAAGCGTCTCGTCATGGGGTGTGTGCTGGGTTGCGTCGCGTCAGGCGCGCTGGCGGTCGAGCCGCAACTTCGCACCGACCACCCGTGGTTTCCCGGGGAATTGTCCTGCTCGACCTTCGAGCGGTTGTTCGCCACGCAGGCCGCCCTCTACGAGCGGGTCACCGGCCGGAAGGCCGACAACGACGAGGACAAGGCCCTGGCCTCTTGGTATTGGCGGAACCTCAACTTCTATCACCTCCGCGACCCCGAGGAGCCGGTCTGGGCCGGTGGAGAGCGGCCGGCGATGTGCCCCAAGGGCGAGGCCGTCCGTGACTATTGGACCGGGCTCTTCGGCTACGGCTTTGGCCTCTGTGGCGCGAACCACTCGCAGTGGTCGGCCGAGATGGAATACCTCCTCGGCCACTGCCGGGCGCGGCGGGTCGGCGTCTCCGGCCACAGCGGCTTCGAGGCCTTCCTCACCGGCCCCCAGTACGGCCCGCAGGGCGACTGGGCCTCGCTCGACGCCGACCTGTCGAGCGTGGTCTTCGACGACCCGGCCAAGCCCCGTCGGCTGCGGTCGCTGTGGGACCTGGCCTTCGAGGATCCGCCCCCGGGCCGCTCGCCTCGCTCCGAGGAGGAGCAGGAGGCGATGTTCGACAATGAAGGTGCACCCGACGCCAACCGGGGTTGGTTCATCTCCGGACTGCATTATCCCTCGCAGGACCTCGCCGACGCCCGGGGCAGCGATTTGATGCACGTGCACAAGGACGTCCGGCACGTCGGCCCCCTCTCCGGCTACGCCGGCGTGCCGCCGCTGGTGTCGCTGAAGCGCAACGAGACGTTCCGCCGCTATCTGCAGCCGGGGCTCGGCGGCACCGACTATGCGTACTGGGGGGCCAACACGATGGCCGACGGCATCCCTGGGCCGGCCCGCAACGCGACCTGGGTGACAAAGCCCGAGGCGATGTTCCGCGCGATCCGCCATGGCAAGCACGGCTGGGCCCGGCACGGGAATGCCGTGTTCACCTATGAGCCGACCTTCGCCGACGGGTCGTATCGCGATGGCGTGATCGCCGAGGACGCCGGATCGGTCACGTTCTTCTTCCAGTCGCCGTACGCGGTGGCCGCGATGCCGGCCGCCGCCCACGCGGCGAAGCCCGACGCCGTCGAGCATGACGGCGCCACCGGTGGACTCGTGGTCACGGGTAAGGCCGTCGGCTGCACCGTGCAGCTCTCGGCCGACGCGGGCCGCACCTGGTCGCCGCCGGCGGCGCTCGCTGACCGGCTCGACCTCACCGACCGCGTCAAGGGCCGCCACGGCTACCGCCTCAAGTTCAACGCGGCCCCGGCCGCGCTTGCCGGCAAGGGAATCGTGATCCGCACCGTCTGCATGGCGAACGACCGCACGATGCCGCACCTCCAGGACGGCGGCACCACCGTCGAGTTCGCCGGCACGGGCAAGGGCGTGTTCGCCACCGGTCGCGACGTGCCCGAGGCCCAGGCCTTCGTGACCGCGGGCGGCTTCGGGCAGAAGACCGTGGAGTTCACCGTCCCGGCGCCCGGCGGCCGGCCGATCCTGGAGATCCATGCGTCCGGCAGGGTCGCCTCGGGCGCGGCGCCCGACCCGAAGGTGCCCTACGCAATCGACTACTCGACCGACGACGGCCGCACCTGGAAGCCGATCGTCAAGGACTGGCGGATCGAGTTGTTGGGTTACCAGGCAGCCGATTGGTGGTCGCAGTCGTTTTGCTACGGCTCGCGGGACGTCGCGGCCGAGAAGGCGACGACCGTGAAGGTGCGGTTCTCCAATCCCGAGAACATCTACCGTCAAGCCCAGGTCGAACTCGTCTACGACACCGGCGACCGCCGGCCGGTCGAGGTGACCTTCGATTGGTCCGAGGCGGGCCAGCCGCGGTCGGCCAAGCATGTCTTCGACCCGGGCCGGCTTGAGCCGTGGACGATCCCCACCGGCAGAGATGTGGTCACCCGGTGGGTCGAGATGCGGCCGCTCTCACCGTGAGCCAGCCCGAAAGCGGGTTCCCGGGAACACTCCCGATGATTCGCCCGTTCCCGCTGGCGGCCCTCGCCACCGGTCTCTCTCGCGCCTTCGCAGCCGTCTGCCAGGCCGCCCCCGTCACCGTCCGCGACAGCGACGGGCCGCGCGGCTGGGGGAGCGGGGCGTGCGGTTCGTCCAGATCCAGCACGGTGGCGGCGGGGCCGACGCCTGGGACGCGCATGGCGGCCTCCGGTCCAACCACGAGCGGAATGGGGCCCAGGTCGGTCGGTCGATCGGGGCAAGGATATACGGCGGGCGAAGCCAACGAAGAGCCGCTCAAAAAGACCAAGCAGACGGACCCGCAGAGTTTTCAGACAGAGCCTAGGTCGCGGGGCCGCTCGGGGTCTGGCCCCAGGGCATGGGCATGGTCGGCGGCGTGCGGTGCAGGTCGCGGCGCGGATTCGGCGGGCGGTCGCGCCACCAGCCGACGAACCGCACGAGCTGCCGCACCGCCTCGTCGCAGGCGGCCTTGCCCTTCGCGGCCGTCGCCAGCGTGGCGGCCCCGAACACCCCCGTCGCGTTGAAGCCGCTCGACCAGGCCACCGGGGTCGCCGGGCCCGCCCCGAACAGGTCGATCCATGCGAAATCGCTCCGCTCCTCGTTGACGGGATAACCGCCGTCGGCCACGAGGTCGGTCCGCACGTTGCCGCCGTCGAGATGGAGATACATGCTCGTCTCCAGTTCGCAGGCGTGCCCGCAGCCCCCGGGAAACTCGCTCTGCCGCCAGCGCGGCAGGAACTCCTTGTCGATCGTCAGCAGGCTCCACCACGACACGGCGCAGCATTCCGCATCGGTCTCCAGGCAGGTCCGTCGGGAAGCCAGGTCGAGCGGCGGCATGTTCGACCCATGGCCGTTGAGGAGGATGATCTTCTTGAAGCCGTGGTAGGCGAGCGACTTGGTGATGTCGAGGACGTGGTCGATGAAGTGCGTGTGGTGCTGGTTGATCGTGCCGGGGAAGTCCATCACGTGGCCGGTGTAGCCGTAGGCGACCACGGGCAGGACGAGCAGGTGCTCGGGAATCGCCCGGCCGGCGCCGTGGGCGACGCCGAGCGGGCAGACGAGATCGACGTCGAGCGGCAGGTGCGGGCCGTGCTGCTCCACGGCCCCGCAGGGCACGATGCACACCTTCCGCAGTTCGACGGCGTCGTTGATCTCGGGCCAGGTGAGCTTCTCGTAGCGATACTCGGTGCGGGCACGGCTCATGGGTTGCTCCTGGCAGGCGGGCGGGGTCAGGACGACTCGGCGACGAGAAACCGCCTGACGAACGCCTCGTCGAGCGTGACGCCGAGCCCGGGGCGGTCGGGCACGTCGATCCACCCGCCCACGGACTGGATGCGTTCCACCGTCAGCTCCTGCCGGAGCGGCGAATCGTCGACGCAGTCCTCGAACAGGAAGGCGTCGCGGCAGGTCGCCAGCCAGTGCAGGCTCGCGGCCACGGTGACCGGGCTGGTGTAGCAGTGGTTGCAGGGCCGGGCCCCGATCTCCTCGATACGGCCGCGAATGTAGGCGGCGTCGGTGAAGCCGCAGCGGGACAGGTCGACCTGGTAGACGTCGAGCGCGCGGCGGTCGAGGAGCGGGCGGAACGACTCGCGGCCGCATTCCCCCTCGCCGGCCGCGATCGGGATCGGCGACCGGTCGCGGAGCCAGGCGTAGCCGTCGACGTCGTCCTCGCGGAGCGGCTCCTCGAACCACTCGGGCCGAAACTCGGCGAACGCGTGGGCCCGCCGCAGGGCCGTGCGGGCGTCGTACACGCATCCGGCGTCGATGAGCAGGGTGGCGTCGCCGAGGCCCGCGCGGGCCCCGCGGACGAGGTCGATGTCCACCGGTTCGGAGACGCCCATCGGCTCCCAGCCGAACTTCACGGCCGTGTATCCCGCCTGCACCCAGCGGCGGCCGATGTCGGCCGTCTCCCGACCGTCGCGGCCGAAGAGGATCGACGCGTAGCCGCGGAACCGCGTGTGGACCGCGCCGCCGAGCAGCCGATGGATCGGCTGGCCGAAGGCCTTGCCCTTGAGATCCCAGAGGGCCATGTCCACCGCCGCCATGGCGGTGATCGTCACGCCCGTGCGGCCGTAGTACATCGTGCGGCGCAGCATCTTCCGCCACAGTCGCTCGTGCTCGAGCGGGTTCTCGCCGACGAGAATCTCCCGCAGGCCGCAGGCGATCGTGTGGCTGTAGGGGGCGTCGATGATCGCCTTGACCACCTCGGGCGAGGAGTCGGCCTCGCCGATGCCCTCCAGGCCGCACGCCGTCCGCACGCGGACGAGCACGCAGTCCTGGCTGCTGGCCGTCTTCGCCGCGACAGCGGGGACGCGGAGGATCTGGCAGACGACGGAATCGATTTTCATGGTGTGGTGCGCGGATCCTGCCGGCGGCGTGTCGGTCCCCGGGCCGCGGCCCCGCCGGTGGCGAGGCGAAACCCGCGGCCGTCTTCACGAGTGTCGTACAGCAGGATAGCGGTGTGTCAACGAGCGGCGGTGCGACGCATGTCGGATCGCCGGTCCCGGCGACCGTGGGTGACATGACGCTTCGCCGGCGGTAGACTCTCGGCCCATGAAGATTACCGCCGTCGAGTCCCACGTGTGCAACGCCCGGATGCGGAACTGGGTGTTCGTGAAGGTCGTCACCGACCAGCCGGGGCTGTGGGGCTGGGGCGAGGCCACGCTCGAATGGCACACCCGCGGCATCGTGGGCGGGATCGAGGATCTCGCCTCCCTGCTCGTCGGCGAGGATCCCACGCGGATCGAGCACCTCTGGCAGATGATGGTCCGCCAGCACTTCTGGCACGGCCACGGCATCGAGCGGGCCACCGCGATCGCCGGCATCGACATCGCCCTGTGGGACATCCTCGGCAAGGTGGCCGGCCTGCCCTGCGCGAAGCTCTGGGGCGGCCCCGTCCGCGACCACGTCCGCACCTACTGCCACCTCGGCGGCGGGAGGATGGAGGATTTCTACGAGACCGCGGCCGACGACGCGAAGCGGTTCGCCGACCTGGCCCGCACCGCCGTCGCCGACGGGTTCACCGCCTTCAAGAGCATGGCCGTGCCGCCGACGATGCCGCTGGAGGGGCTGAAGCCGCTGCGGGCCGCGGAGCAGGCCGTGGCCGCGATGCGGGAGGCCGTCGGCGACTCGATCGACATCATGATCGATTGCCACGCCCGGCCGTCCCCCGCGATGGGCATCCAGTTCGCGAAGGTGCTCGATCCCTACGGCCTGTACTTCCTGGAGGAGCCCTGCTGGCCCGAGAGCGTCGCCGGCCTCCGCGACATCAAGACCTCCTGCCGCACGCCGATCGCCACCGGCGAGCGGATCACGAACCTCGCCGAGTTCGCCCGGCTGTTCGCCGCCGGGGCCTGTGACGTCTGCCAGCTCGACATCACCCATTGCGGCGGCCTGTCGTCGGCCCGGCGGATCGCGGCGCTCGTCGAGGCCCACCGGCTGGCGCTGGCGCCGCACAATCCGCAGGGCCCGGTGAGCACGGCCGCGTCGCTCGAGTTCGGGTTCTCGCAGCCGAGCTACATCATCTGCGAGACGGTCCACGCCGACGTGCCCTGGCGGCAGGACGTCGTGAAGGAGGGATTCACGGTCGAGAGGCAGGGGCGGATCGTCCGCCCCAACGCGCTCCCCGGCCTCGGCATCGAGATCGACGAGGCGGAGGTGAGGAAGCATCCCTTCGAGCAGGAACTCCCGCAGCGGGTGTTCTACAGGGACGGCAGCGTCGGCGACTGGTAGGCACCCGGAAAGGATCCGCATGACAGGCTCGCCGACCGCGCCCGCCCGCCGCCCGCTCTCCGGCGTCTTGCCGATCGTGCACCTGCCGTTCGACGACGAGGGCCGGATCCACGCCGGCGACCTGCGGCGGGAGATCGACTGGATCTTCGCCACGGGCGCCGCCGGCCTCGGCACCGGCATGGTCTCCGAGATCATCCGCCTCTCCGCCGACGAGCGGGCGAGCCTGGCCGGGCGGCTCGTGGAGCTCGCCGCCGGCCGGGGCGCGGTGTTCATGAGCGTGGGCGCCGAGAGCGGCGCGACGGCGCGGGCCCATGCGGCCGCCGCCGAGCGGGCGGGCTGCGACGCCGTCATGGCGGTGCCGCCGATGACGGCGCGGCTGCCGGCCGCGGCCGTCGTCGACTACTTTCGCGAGATCGCCGAGAGCGTGTCGCTGCCGCTCGTCGTGCAGGACGCCTCGGGCTACGTCGGCCAGCCGATCCCGCACGCGGCCTGCGTCGAGCTCCTCGACCGCTACGGGCCGGAGAAGATCCTCTTCAAGCCCGAGGCCGCGCCGTTGGGGCCGAATCTCTCCGCGCTCCGCGACGCGACCGGCGGCCGGGCGCGGATCTTCGAGGGCTCGGGGGGCATCCTCCTCGTGGACAGCCATCGGCGGGGCATCGTCGGCACCATGCCGGGGGTGGACCTGCTCGACGGCGTCGTCGCCCTCTGGCGGGCGCTCGAGGCGGGCGACGACGAGACCAGCTACTCGATCTCGTTGCCGCTGTCGGCGATCGTCGCCCTGCAGATGCAGGCCGGGCTCGACGGTTTCCTCGCGATCGAGAAATACCTGCTCGTGAAGCGGGGGCTGTTCTCGTCGGACCGGCGCCGCGGCCCGGTCGGCTGGTCGCTCGACGACGAGACGGCCCGCGAGGTGGACCGGCTGTTCGACCTGCTCTCGGAGGCCGTCGCCGCCGCATGCGCTACGCGATCCTGACGTTCCTCTGGGTGGTGGCGGTCGTCGCCTACGTGCAGCGGTCCGCCATCAGCGTGCCGCTGCAGGACATCGGCCGCGATCTCGCGGTGCAGGACACGTGGTTCGGCGACACCACGCGGGCCCTCGGCTTCCTGCAATCGGCCTGGCACTTCGGATATGCGGTGATGCAGATCCCGGCCGGCCGGCTCGCCGACCGGATCGGCGGCCGCCGCGCGATCGTGATCCTGGCGGTTCTCTGGTCGCTGGCGACGGCCGTCACGGGCTGCGCGCGGTCGTATTGGCAGATCGTGGCGGCCTGGTCGGCCATGGGGGCGCTGCAGGCGGGGGTGTTTCCGTGTGCGGTGCGGTCGATCGGGCGGGTGTTCGGCGAGCAGGAGCGGGCGCGAGCCTCGGGCTGGCTCGGGGCGGGGATGCTCGCCGGGGGCGCGATCGCGCCGCTGCTCACCGCCTGGCTGCTGAAAAGCGTCGCGCCTTGGGCGGCCCCGGCGGGCATCGAGCCGTGGCGGGTGTGCCTCGGGGTCTACTGCCTGCCCGGGCTGGCGTGGGCCGCGGCCTACTGGCTGGGCACGCGGTCGCTGGGCATGGACGGCGGCGAGGCGGGGCCGGGGCCGGCCGCCGGGCAGGCGCCGTCTGCCCGACGGGCCTGGACCGACCCGTCGCTGCTGTTGCTCTGCGGTCAGCAGTTCCTCCGGGCGGCGGCGATGATCTTCTTCGTGACCTGGTTTCCCACGTTCCTGCGGGAGACGCGTGGCGTGTCGCAGATGGAGTCGGGCCTGCTCACGAGCTACGCCGGCGTCGGGGCGATGCTCGGGGGCGTGTGCGGCGGCTACGCGTCGGACTGGCTGCTCGCCCGCACCGGCAGCAAGCGGCTCGCCAGACAGGCCCTGGCGTCCGTCGCGATGGCGACCTGCGCGGCGCTGATCGTGCTCTCCTCCTTCGTGGCCGACGTCAACGCCGCGATCGCGATCATTGCCGCCGGGGCGTTCGTCGCCTGCTTCGGCGGCGTGGCCGGCTACACCGTGGCGATCGACTACGGCGGCGAACGGGTGGGCACGGTGTTCGGCGCGATGAACATGGCGGGCGGCATCGGCGCGATGCTCTTTCCGGTGACGGTCGGCTGGCTCGTGTCGGCCACGGGCACGTGGAACGCCGCCCTGTTCACGTTCGCCGCGTTGATGGCGATCGACGCCGTGCTCTGGGCGCTGCTCGACCCGCGGGGCAGGTTCCTGGAGCCGCCGTCACGGCCCCGCGGATGACCGGCGGCCCTTGTCGGCCAGCGGCTGGGCGGAACGCAGGTAGGCGAACAGGTTCCGCACGTCGTCGTCGGACAGCCCGGCGAGCAGGCCCTCCGGCATCAGCGAGCGGCCGACCACGCTCCGCTCCTCGATCGACTCCCGGTCGATCGCCAGGCTCGTGCCCTCGGCGGTGCGGAGCACCAGCACCTGGGGATCCTGCTCGACGAGGAAGCCCTGCACCACCCGGCCGTCGTCGAGCACGAGCACGTGCGTCTCGTAGCCCTCGCGGATCTCCGCCGACGGGTTGACGATGTTGGCCAGCAGCCGGCCGACGTCGTCCCGCTTGTAGGACGTGAGGCTGGGGCCGATCTGGCCGCCGCCGTCGTGGAGGGTGTGGCATTTCCCGCAGGACTGCATGTAGAGCCGCTTGCCCTCGTAGGGATCGCCCCCCGGCCGCGCCGCCAAGAGGTCGCGGAGCCGCTCGTAATCCGCCTGCATCGCCGCCGTGGAGCTGCCCGCCACCTCCCCCCACAGCGCCTGCACGTCGCGGGCGAG
>Ga0315901_10007519_pt1 | contig 12835 bp, 9 predicted proteins | sample LakEriMetagenome_10_FD_203761 | JGI IMG/M metagenome (GOLD analysis project Ga0315901, IMG submission 203761) | Freshwater fungal communities from buoy surface, Lake Erie, Ohio, United States - Buoy 2 MA116 | ecosystem: Environmental > Aquatic > Freshwater > Lake | place: USA: Lake Erie, Ohio... | reverse complement strand
ACAACCGGTCCTACTTAGAGGCAAAGCTTGAGCGTGGCCCACGCTCACGATGTAAACCTGTGGAAACCCAACCCAAGACCCAGTGATTTCTCTTAATCACCGGGTCGGCGGTTCGATCCCGTCACAACCCACTCTAAAACCCCTGCTCTAGGGCAGATTATCTTGGAGTTAATCACTGTTATCAGATAACAGTGAGGACGAAGTGAGTAACCAGTTAGCAAAGAAATTACTAGGGTGCTTTGGATCCATTTTGGCGGTCCCGTTTCTGACTTTCTACTCTAAACTTGGCTATTAGATAAAGGTCGGATTTCGACTTCATGCCATTTGCCAATTGCCTTTTTGATATCTCGATGCCTAATGCCTAATGCCAAATGCCGCAATAACGCACTTGTATTGACCGAGCAAAAGGATCACAAATGGTAGAGACACAACGCCTCGCTTATTTAAATTGCACAAAAAGGCCAAATGGAGCTGGAACGATTTTCATCTCCAAACAAAAGCCTGAAGTTCTCCAAGCATCAATTTGCGATGTCTTTGGTAAGAGAAAAACGAAGAGCTTTCGTTTTTCATCTCAAGTCAAGAGTAGCTATTCGCGAGCCTATCTGCAGGCCCAGGAATGGCTAAGTGCTCAAATTAAGGCCAGGGAATCTGGACAGACTAATTTCATCGTGAGTCCCTCTATGACCTTAAAAGAATTTCTAGATCTTTGGGTAGAAAATCGTGTATTCAAAAAATACAACACTTATCGTAACTATAAAGGTGCTATCAATAATTGGATAGTCCCAAAAATTGGACGAATTAAAATTCGTCAGGTAACTGCCAGCACTGTCGAGGAGCTTTACAAGTCACTTTATGAAGCAAACTACTCGGCCGGAACTTTGAATCTTGTTCACCGGGTTTTGAGCTGTGCATTTGCGTATGCGACAAAAAAGAATTTCATTTCAAACAATCCGATGCTACAAGTCGAACGTATCTCGATTGAAGCAAGTCCTACACGGCATATTCCCAAGCAAGACTTTGAGAAGATCTATCGCGAAGCTATGAGAGATCCTTACATGCATGCCAGAGTCGAAATGGGAATGATCCTTGGATTGCGACCTGGTGAGGTATATGGCCTTAAGTGGTCGGACATAGATTACGAAAATCAGACTTTGACTATTAGCAGGCAGATTCAATATGAAAAAGGCAAGGGTCTGGTTTTCATTTCACCCAAACAGGGCTTGGAGCGGACCATCAATCTCAGTCAGTCTCAAATGGAAATACTTTCCATACATCGCCTATCTCAGGATCTAATAAGGCCGAACTGGAGTGAAGATGAAGACCTTATTTTCCCAAATACGCTGGGAAAGAGATTAGACACCAGAAGAGATGCTCGTCGTTGGTCCAGACTCTTGAATAAAGCTGGAGTTCCCTATTACAACCTCTACAGAATGCGAAAGACTGCTTTTTCTAATCTAATTGCTAGAGGTGTCGATGTCGCAACATTGATGAGTATTTCTGGCCATCGACAAACATCGACGGTTTTCAAGAGCTACGTCTTCCCTGCTACCGAGTCAAAACTCAGAGCTTTAGAGGTCATGGATGAAATTAGGCCCAGTATGGGGTGATCCGAGTTGAACTAATTACTCTCCCAAAACTTAATGCTGCTGTACGGGAACTTGGCGCCGTACTAAAAATAATTTGCCACACCGGCTGGCTAACCGGTTGATAGAGAGCGAAAGCAAGATTAGCTTCCCGATGATGAGTCCTGTGCGTGAAGGCAGACCCGGAGCACCAATTCAAGATTTTGTGAACAAAATAGAGTCTCATCAAATACCGGTCCTGCTGCCCAAGTAATTTCTGGGCAGGGTGAGTTTCGTTGAAACCGATAGGTGGCTATACGCAGAAACTTCATCTCCCTATGCGAAAGATGTACAAGTCATTTTTCGCATAGGGGGCTTCTGATGACTTCCGCAGACATCATGATAAGACTCTTCTTTTTCTTTTCGCAGACACCCGACCCCTTTGGGGGCGGATAAGTGTCTGCTAGGACTTCGGACCCGTAGGTACGAAGTCCTATTATAGTTTTGGCTTTAAGCAATACGTAATCGGTACAAACTGACAAAATATAGTCATGGATAAAACTCGGTGTGAAAAAGTCGTATATACACCCAATCAAATTGCAAGCATGCTTGGGCTAAAAGTTTCAACCATCTACGCTCTTATTTCTCAAGGCAAATTAAAGACAAACAAGACTGGTTCTAGAAGATTCGTAACACGTAATCAACTAGACGCTTATTTGATAAATCGACGAACGTTAAAGATGAGTGATGGTCGCATTTGGTTTTGAAGTTATCAGATAACAAGGAGAGCAAGGTTTGGAATTCCCCGTTGTAGGCACGGATTTTGTGCCTTTTGTTAGAAAGTGGCCTCATGAAAAGCAAGTATCAATTTGTGAGCAGTAAGTCAAACCGACTATCTCGCCAATCTCGTTCAAAGCGAAATCAGGAATTTAGTGGCCAATCGGGAAAGTCAACGAATTCTGCTTATTCGTCAATAAATCAAGTTCTGGACATGCAATTAAAAATGGCGAAGCTAAAAAAATTGAATCAGGATCGGCCCCACCTTTAATCCTTTTGAGCAGATTGCACTACCAGATAAGATTAATTGTTGAGTAAATAACTTAAGGCAGTGGCTGCAATCCAAAAATTGAACGACGAATGCGAATTCAGAGATTGGGAGTAATTCCCAAACTCCTCATGCGTTCCAAAGCTTTGGATCTCGCCGTATTCCAGCTTGAAAATTCATTTCTCAAATGAGCGCCTGAAGGGAGTGAATCTCCAGGTTGAGATTTTCTCCAGTCGTCATAGGCACCTAATGAGCCAGACGAGTTAGTGTTCTGCAAGAACTGGATTATCGAGTCCAACATGGATTCTGGTGACCACTTGGTGACGTACTCACCTCGAACAGAGTCTAGATACTCCACTCCAGCCAATCTACAGGCTTGGTTCCAGGTCCCAAAGCGCTTTGCGATCGTTTGGGGCCCTGGCCCATCTATAAAGCCACCATCTACAAGATCCTTGTATTCAGTTGAAGACAGAGGTGACGCAAAATCAGAAGCTTCAATAAGAATTGCAATTAGGTCATCATCACTCCAGCGATCAAATTCAAAATGTCTTTCGACGGGCTCAATAAAGCGAGAAACATCTCTCCCAGTAGCACTTTCGATAGCATCGATGTCTTGATTCATCAATTCACTAATTTCACTATAGGAAATCCCAGGGGACTTTTTGACAATCTCGATGATTCCATCTCTCAATTTGGATAACTCATCTGCGCGATATTGCAGTTCCATGAAACGCATCTGACGGTTACTATCTTCAATTACCTCAAGTAAATCTCGATTTCCATACTTGAAGTTTGGCGATAACTTACTGCCGAGTCTCTCAAGTATTTGGCGAACTCTTTCTCGGGTAACACCGAATTGAGCACCAATTTCATCGAGTGTTTTCCCCGAGAGTCTCATTTCTAGCATTACCAAATCTCTATATGCTGTTTCCGAAATATCTTTAACATTTTCAAATGGATAGCTAAACATCTCTTGGAATCGAATTCTCCATGTTGCCCTATCGTCAAGTATCACCTCAACAACAGTAGTTAAGCTTAGCCCGTTATAAATATACAAACAATCTATGACTGCCCTTCGAAGCTTAGACAAAGACTTCTTCAGTGGTTTCGGAAAGTATGAGTCACGTGTGGTATCAAATAGTTCGCCAACTGTTCTTATTCCAGCTTTTTTAAGAGCCCGCATGGAAGAGGCATTTCCGGTGAGAAGGAGAATATTTAATTCATCGAAAAATATATCCGAATGCTCCGATCTAAGAGAATCAAGATCAGCATCATATGAAAATGCATGTGAAAGTTCAGACATGATCTTCATAAAATCAAGTTCTTCTTTCAGGCATTTTTCTAATGCACTTGCCACGGTCAATTCAGATAGCATACTTTTTTGAAGTTCTTCGATTTTCTGTCCTCGCAAGAGATGCTCAATTAATTTCTGAGAATCACTACTTAAAGTTCTAAATTCGACACTAGATTTGAGTTCAGATTCTGAGTCATTTGGAGACAAGACTTGCAAAAGAGTCAATCCAAATGATGGATCAGTGTTGTCCAGGTGAGCAGCTCTAAGTTCTCTCAACAAGTTGTTAGCCTTGGTCGTACCCACGTTTTGCTGACTCTTTATGTTTTCCACGGTCAACTTCTGCAACACAATCTGCTTCAAGAGTCCATCATCATCAAATGCAGATTCATTATAGATCGCCCCATAGGCTCTACTCAGAATATTGATTGAATGCTGTGATAGTTGGGATTCGAAAATTACAAGAGGTCCATCATTATTCTCTCTAATGAGGTCCAATACTGTAAGTGCGGTACCCTCGGCAAGATCCAAGCTTGATAACTCGTTAACGAATTTATCTAGCGATGCTGCACCCACATATTTCAATTCAGCAACTTCTTCGATAGTTATGTCTTTCAAATCGTTAACATCTATAGATGCGTCTTCCTGCAAGTACTGCGTTTTGCCACTTCTGATCAAACATCTAATAAGTATTCGTGTTGTGGGATGAGTGAAATTATTTGTTGCAATTCTGGGACTCATGCGAGCACTAATGGGTAAAACGTCATACAAAGATAAATTATTAGTACCTGTAGAGCTAAGTTCCAGTTCTTCAGGCGGTTTGCTCTGAAAAATCTGATTCAATTCAAATACAAGGCCTTCCAGAGAATCTTCTCTATCTTGTATTAGCTCTCGTGCAAAATCGGATTCGTCTCCTTTAAGATGCGAGTCTCTGATTTCTATTCCCTCTAATTCTTGATACGAGAAACCATAAGAGCTAATCTCGCTCCAAGATTTCGTCGTATTTGAGAGTATTCTTAATGTTAATTGTGCCTTTTTGCTCAGTGAATTCCATGGATAGCGTTTTTTTTGATCTATCGGCATTTGAATGAATTCTGATAAACGCCTCATCTGGGTGCCTTTGAACTCACGAACTCACTCATCATGCTAATCTCTATAAAGAGCCTTGAAGCACGTGACTTATCTTCAATTCTGTAATTCAACATATCTAGAAGGTTGTCATTTAGGTCATTGGTTTCGGAAAATCTTAACTGGATAAGTTGGGTTAGCTTTCTCTCTGTCTCGAGATTTTGTTCCAAAGTCACTTCAGTCATTTTCGAGACCAAAACTCGAAATAACTCAGTATTTTTTGTAGCACGTGCGATTTTTGCCCTAATCACATAGAAATCAAGGATATGTTGATCAGTAATTCCAGAACTCAATTTCAAATGGAGACTTTTTGCAGCATCTTCCCATTTTTCTTCTGCTATCAAAGTTTCCACTACCTTCAGTTCTAGAAGATCAAGAGTTTGAGCACTTTCTTTTATAGTTCTTCTTCCGAGAACAAAACGCAGAATACTTCTGAATTCTTCAGGAACCTTCAAATATTTCTCAGCTATAAAGATTACTGACCTCAAACTTTCGAGTTCGCCGTTCATATCTGCAACACGAATGGCGCGATTCAGCAGTTGTAGCCCTGATTTTGAATCCTCCATAGCTAATCTAGCGCGAGCTTGTTCTACAAGGCATGGGGCAACGAATTTTGAGTCATCGGTCTTTGCGATTTTGGCCAAGAGTTTCTTAGAGCGCATAAGTGCAAGGTCATGCATACCCATCTCATTCGCTAGCCTTGCACCAATCAAGTCAAACCTTCTAGACATGTCAGGCATATCAACTAGTTTCAACTCTAAGCTATTGGTGTTTTCGAATAGCTCAAAAGCACTTTGGTAGTCCTCTATAAGAATGTAAAGTTCTATTAATCGAGTTATGGAATCTATACAGCAATTTTTGAAAGACTCTTTGCGAATCGAAGCTATTGCCATTTCGTATGCATTTATAGACTCAAAAATCTGATCGTTTGACTCCAGAATTTCACCAACATGCGCCATGGCGTGTCCTGCCTCATGTAATTCGGCATCTGAGACAAATTTGGAAGTGGAAAGCTTTCCTAGCTCCAGGGCCTCTAGTTTTCTATTATTGCTATAAAAGCACTTAGATAGTTTTAGTAAAAGGCCCCCATGCACATTATCAATCCCATGTTGTCGGACATATTCAAGAGCTTCAGAGCCAGTTCTTAGTGATTCTTTTTCATCACCATACAGTAGCCATGAGTAACTGGCGTTCGTCATGGCCATGACCGCTTCGGGATATCTTTCTACTTCCAAAGACTGCAGGGCCGATTGTTCTGCCAATACGCCTGCAGTGGCATACTCCCGACGAGAGAATGCGTTATAGCCAAGTGCATCAAGAATCTGTGCGCGCTCTTCGCCTTTAGCTTCATTCAATTTTTCCCACAGATCTTCATCATTTCTTTCAAATGGTCCATCGCTATTCTCTGACATATGTCCTCCTTTCTGATATCTATAACACTTCTAAATCTAAGTCTGTTCCGCTAACCTACAAATCTCTTGCCTTTTTTTCTATTACAGGTCCTACACAAGAGTTGTAAATTCCAAAAAGTATCTTTTCCTCCCAGCGCTAGTGGAATAATGTGATCAATCTCGAAATTGCCATTCTTAACCGACAATCCACAATGTTTGCAGGCATGTTTATCCCTCCTCAAAATTGCAATTCGTGCATGTATGTTCCGCGAAATTACTCTCATGATAAATCGATTTTTTCTGGGTTATCAGGGGCAACCCCAGCCACCTCCAGGCTGCCAGGAGTCTGAGTTTCATTGGAGACTTGTCTGCCAAGTGCAATCCCTCTTACCAAAGTCCACACGATCGCTGGGACAATTCGATCATGAGATCCAAAGACAACTGCAAGTTCGGTTCTACGTCGACTCAAGTCTCCCAAGAGTGATTCACGAGTTCCTGGAACTACTCCACGTAAAGAACTCAAAATTGGGAAAACATCTCTCCCAATAATCTTTGATAACTCTTCGCGATCCACTTTTTTTACAGTGGCTCTATCCGAATCGGCGTCCAAAGCTGCAATACGCATTTCCATATAAGAGAGCTTTGGAAACTTGGTTGATGGGGCAATTCCTATCCTTAAGCGGTGAATTAGTTGATCATAAATCTCATCTGATTCATTTCGCCTAACTGCTTGTATGTCTCTTTCGCCAGACACCCAAGTCGTGTCCGCCAACAATAGATTCATTCCCGGACCAGTTAGCCTTGAAAAATAACTAAATCCTTTTCCGAAAGTTCCCGAAACGGATTGTCCCTCAATCTCATTAGCTCCAACACCGATTTCGATCTTATACGGATCCATTTTGACGACACATGGTTTCGATTTTTCGAGCAAAATCTCCTCCTGGTTCAGGAATAACGCTTGCTGGATTGATACACCTTTTCTGGGAATAAGAGGTGAGATTCGAGAAACCTCTCGAGACACGCCACGAAACTCTGGTCTTCTCTCAGATCTAGGGATCGCCCATCTCGAACGGTAGTACTCAGAAAGGTCACCCAGAGGAAGGTCAAATGTCAAGAGTTCGTTAGTTTCACGTCTAAGGAATGAATCCCAATTAGATGCAACTGGCGCCAAATATACTTCCCTACCAACTCCGTGTTTCAACATTGAAACTGGAAGTCCCAACTTTCTAAGAGCAGATTGAATTACTCTAAATCTCCAATTCGCACCTTCTCCAAACTTAGTTCCAAGTTTTTCACTATCGTCCATCATTCGCGCGAATTCAGTTAATTCGTTGAATAGGCTTTCAGAGAACTGAAAATGACCGTAACCAGCTGAATATCCAACAGGGTGATACATAAGATTTCCTCGATACGTCAATCGATTGTAAATCGAAGATTTGCCCATAGAGGATGTAGTGGTAATTAACGCAGGAGTGGGATCCTTAAATACTTCTCTAATCCCAGTCTTCTTACCCATATATTTCTGATACACATGAGCTCTGGTTTCATTGCTTATTGCAGCCAATGCAACCATTTTTCCGCCAAGTAAATCTCTATACGGCCCTACTGCACCCAACACAAATGCATCCAAAACATTGTAAAGTCTTTCTTTTCTGTCTTCGGAATTCCAGCCAACGGTGTTATCTCTCGGCCCCAAATTAATTACCGGATCTCCTAGTGCGAATATGCCGATCAATTTTCCATTCTGGCGATCTTTCAAAAGGAATTTGTTTCTCCTACCGTAACCAGCTGAGACTGGTACAGACCATTGAAGAGTGGCGTATCGGAAGAGATCATTATCTTGAGGCGTTGAAACCGGGACGATGAATGGATTTATCTCATAAGGATTAATCTCGTTTCCAGATGCAAACTGAGAGAGAAGAGACTCTTCATTTTCACGGATAAATGCTTCAGAGTCAATCAGAATCTGATTACGTTGAACTGAGTGCGCTTTTCTAATACTATCTTTATCAGACATGGCCTCTGAGCCTGATAAATGATTGCTTACGTGGCCTATTTCTCGCTCAACGCGCTCTCTCAGGCGAGCTGCGAAGGACGCCACCTCCGAAGAGGTGACGTCTTCTGCACTAAAGGGTTGTGCTTGCATGATGGTTTTTAGATTTCTTCCTTGCTCTCGCGAATCGACTCTAAATCGTCGAAATCGTTTTGGGCAGGATCCATCGCAATTGCTTCTTCCCAAGTATCTTCTTTAGAAAGAATATTCGGAATTAGTTCGAGGGCTCGAGCCAAATCTTCACTCCAAGCGGCACGCTCGTTCATATAGAAGACTCGATCCATGTCTCCCTTGGACAACTCGCCTCGGGCCAATGCGACGAGAAGTGCTTCTATACCCGCACGAATAGCCACATCTTTCTCACCCAACATCCCATACACATCTGTATAGAACCTGTGCCCAGTGTTAAGCCAGACCACAGTCTGTGGACCAATTTGCTCCGGCGTAAAGAATGGAACGGTTGGCCCTCCGTGGTGTGCCTCAATCTTGTAAGGGTGAGACAAAAGCATTGTCTCAAGTTGTTGTCTTTCTTCTTCTTCACTACGTCCAGTGACAGCGGAAATCTCTTTCGCTTTTCTTTGGAGATTCTTGGACGCCTCTTCCGCAGATTTTTGACTCTTCGGTTTCGACGGACGCTTACTATCGATCTTCGCAAACGCAAGTTCGGAAGCTCTTACTGTAACGTCTGAAGTGAGTTTGATTGCATCTCGAGCTGCTTTGATTTGGCTTCGCTCGGTTTGAATGCGGTTGTACAGACTTCGATACGCTCCAAGAAGATTAGCCTTGATAAGGATCTGCTCGACCTCTTCACCCATCGCAATAGTTTGCTTTTGAGGGGTAATTCCAAATACCTCATCTAACTCTGCTGGAAAATCAATGGAGATTCCGATTTGTCTAGCATAGCTTTGCCAGGAAATCTTGTCCCATTTGTAGGTATCGATAAAGCGTCCATTTCTGTAAACAAAAATCCCCATGTAATCTTCTCGAAGACTCTTTCGAGGCTTGGATAGTCGACCTGAAACGCTCCGCTCCTCTGCATTGTATGCTGAATGATCTAGCGCTGAGATCCGAATATTCACGTCGTGATACTCACCATTTTTGTCTCTAATTTTTATGGTAGGTATTGAGTGATCGGTAGCTCGAGTGCTGTTAATGTCAAAGTGCCGAGCACTTTCCGTCAGGAATAGTGGATCAATCGGTTCAACCTGATTACCCTGAACATACATTTTGCACGACGATAAGAGAATCGAGTGGTAAACGATTCCTAAATGACGCATCACGTGAGTGATCGAGGCTTTGATATTGGGGTAAACCAGAGAGTCCCGATTGGACCATAGAACCACAGTCGAGATGGATTTACCTTTTAGGGAATCTTGAGAGTCTACGTAGTTCTGGATCCAGGCAGGAAGAAAATCCTGCTTAACTTTTGGCAGTTCGAGTTTTTCTCCAACTCCAAGTTGAGAAATATCGACAGTTACAACGTTGAAAGGTTTGGCTGAATCAGTTCGAGAATAGACCGAGTACTTAGTCCCGTATTTGATTGAAGCAGTAGGAAGCCCAAACCCATAACGCCCATAAAGGTTGCGGCTATTGTGTCTTGAACTTGCACCCCATCGAATGGCATGAGGCAAGAAACTTTCGTCGATTCCGCATCCATCATCCAGGATTGCAATCTCTTCAATCTTGCCTTTCTCGTCAGTGTTGTAAATAATGTGAACGAAGGTGGATCCTGCTTCCGCAGAATTATCGATCACGTCTGCTAATGCATTTGCTTCGCTCTTATAGTAGACATCTCGCATCCCGAGCACAAAAAGTGTGTCGTCAGCAAGCCCTACATCCTTACGCTGTCGAGAAGCGTAGTCCTTTTGTTGTTCGATCTGTTTTTCTGGTGATAGTACTTTGTTTTGCATCATGTTCTCCTTTTCCTTGAGCATTTTTGCTCGAGTTTTGTTTATGCTGCATCAACTACTGCAAATGTTGCAGAAGTCAATTCTCTTAGTTTGGTTATGTTTCTTTGCACTGTGGTGGCAGATGATCCAATCATGGATGCTATTTCACGAGTTGTGTATCCCGCAATTAGCAAGAAAGCTAATTGGCAAAGATTTTTGGGAAGCCTTTGAAGAAAATCCGAAACGATTACAGATTCGGTCGATGAGCTCGAATTGAAAATTGCATTATGAATCAGCGAATCAGCTTCGCACCGCTTCTCGAATTCAATGGAACTAACAGTTTCGCCTGGAACATCGCTTCCAAGTTGCCTTGCCTTCTTCTCGATGAAAGGTTTGGTCTTGCTTGCCCTGAAGGAGACAAGTCCAATTTCATCCTCAAGGCTTTTCGGATTTCGTGAAGAATAAATCGAAACTAGCGCTTCGCTGGCCAAGTCTTCTCTGTCAGCCAAACTTAGGTAGCGACGACTTCCGGCACGTTTTTTAGCGGTGTCTAGAAGTACTTTCGCTCTGAAATCGCGATCATTACCCAACTGGGAATCATCGTCGCCGTCAATTACTGGTACTGCAATAAAAAGGCCCATGGGCCCCTCCTCCTTGTTAATGGAAGGCCTCACAGGCTTTGCAGTCTGTCAGCGATTGACGCGTCCGATTCCGTTTCGACCTAGCCATTTTGGCTGGTCCGGCTCGTGGCCTTCTCGATGTTGGTATTAAGTTGTTCGCTGAGCCTAACACGACTGCCGCTGTGGGCCAAGTAAATCTTGGCTTCCAGCCCCTGCGTGTCAGGTTCCTCGACTACCTTAACAGCGCATCAACCGCATTTGTACCGCCCCTTTGGCGCTTTTTTTTGCCTGGCAATATTCATCGTGAAATTAAGCCTCGAGGCGGTACAAATGAGAGTAATTCACCGTTAAAGGCCTTGAGGACTTTGGGCGACTTGGTCGTTGGTCTACCTCAGAACTCTTGCCCCTTTCGTTGGTTGGAACCCTCAGTGGCTATCCCTTCTCCACTGAGGGTTCATCCACATTCAGCACAAGAACCACTTCTAGGAGAATCCTTGCTCAGTAAAAAACCTTCGGCACCATACCGGTCCACTCTTTCCCCATCTTCCTTTTACAACATCAGATGCCCCAGATGCTTATGGCTTGAGTACTGGCACGGGATGAAGTTTCCAACAAATCTAGCTTTACAACTTCTTCTATCAAGATTACAAGAGAATGCCTATGACGGCGTTTCTTCCGACCTAATAAGTGACACATTACCTAGGGGAAATGTAACCAAATACAAAAGACGGTTTACCAGTCAGCAAATTGTTATCAATGGAGAAACAACCCGATGGAAGATATACGGCGAAATCGATCTTTTGGTAACTCATGAAGATAACTCATTCTCGATTGTTGACGGTAAGGTCTCTATGAAGAAAGATGCCAATTCTCTAATAGAAAGTTATTGGACCCAGCTCGAAGCATATGTATACGCATTAGAGAACCCCTTAGATGAAACGCCGATGTTGATCCGGACCATAGGGCTTCTTCAATGGCGAATCGATGGATCTATCAATCTAGAAAATTCTCAAAGGGGATTTTCTGTTGATCATAGATACATACCAATCCCCCGTCGCCCACAAGAGTTCATGGAGTTTCTCGAGAAATTTGTAGGCATTATTGAGGGGGAATTTCCCGAGTCAGGTATTAACTGTGAAAACTGCGAATTTCTATCTCAGATTGGTGTCAACTATGGACGCCTATAGATTATCGAGCCGAATTTCTGTAGCATTTTCGAGATTCGTCCAGGGGCTCTAGATAGGAGAGTGTGCAAAATGGAGACCAAGGCCCATTTCTACCAATTTCTTGTCTTTTGCATCTTTGGAGAATCTTATGATTTTGACCGTCCTACTAAAATAGATAATCCGGACGAACTAATTGAGACAGTAGAGCAAATCCTAGACACCTTCTCAGATGCAGAAATTTCCTATATAAGGCAGAGATTTGGGTTGTTAGATGGCGAGTTAAAGACCCACGAAGACCTTGCTTTGCTATTAAAAATGGAGCCTTCGGAGATGAAATCTCTCGAGATTGAGATCATGAGAAAACTGAGGCACCCGATGCGATCTCAGCTCCTGCGCCGATTCTTGGATTGAATAAACTCAGGTTAGCACCCTGAATTTGGGGGTCTACGTTTAGTTAGCAATCGGTAAGTAACTGAAATGGCTCCCAAGCCTTGTTTTTGTCAGTCCCTGTCGATAAATTGTGTTAAAACAACTCAATAGCAGTGCGTAGCGACCTTTGGTTGCTAACTCTTAATCACCGGGTCGTAGGTTCGATCCCTACACAACCCACGTATTTCTAGCCATTAACAATTTATACAAACTTGAGGTTATCGCTAGCGCCTAGCCCTAGCACCCACCAGAGTGTGATGG
>Ga0315901_10007515_pt1 | contig 12837 bp, 12 predicted proteins | sample LakEriMetagenome_10_FD_203761 | JGI IMG/M metagenome (GOLD analysis project Ga0315901, IMG submission 203761) | Freshwater fungal communities from buoy surface, Lake Erie, Ohio, United States - Buoy 2 MA116 | ecosystem: Environmental > Aquatic > Freshwater > Lake | place: USA: Lake Erie, Ohio... | reverse complement strand
CGATGAGGTTGAAGATATTTTGCGATTGGGTAGGTAAAGCATTCTTTTGATTAAATGGTTCGAAGCGCAGTGCAGGCTTAGAAACATAGTCAATTAATTCATTTAAGCGAACCAGATTAACCGGCCCATCAACTGGATACAAGAACTCAGGATCGATATTAAATTGAGATAATAATAATTGTGCTAGGTGCGCTGGACAATTTTGTGCCACTTCTAATCTGACACCAAATCCAAACTGTCTGGTTTGTAATTCACCTTTTAACGCTTGACGTAAATTTTTTACCTCTTCCTCATCTACCCATAAATCACTATCGCGTGTCACGCGAAATTGAGAATAGGATATAACTTCACGTCCTGGGAAAATATCTTCTATATGTGCATGAATAATCGATGACAGTAAACAGAAAACAATCTTTCCATCAGCACTGGTATCAGGTAATTGTATTATGCGCGGCAACACACGCGGTGCTTTCATGACTGCGATAGAGGTACTGCGACCAAATGCATCTTTACCCGCTAACTCCACAATGAAATTTAAACTTTTATTGACGATTTGCGGAAACGGATGCGAAGGGTCTAATACAATAGGCGTGAGTAAGGGACGTACTTCGTTTTCAAAATATTCCTTAACCCAAGCACGCTGCGCAGCATCACGCTCATGATGGCGCAATAACAGTACACCTTCTTTTGCTAGGGCTGGCAAGATCGATTCATTTAAAACAGCGTATTGACGTCGGACTAAGGCATGACATTCAGGACTCATACCTTCGAGATCTTTTTTAAAGCTAGTTTGTTTTGATCCTGTTTGATTACGATTTCTTGCCATTAAACTGGCGATACGTACTTCAAAAAATTCATCGAGATTACTACTTACAATACACAGATAACGCAGACGTTCTAATAAAGGAATGGATGGATCTTCTGCTTGCGCTAATACGCGACGATTAAACGCAATTTGCGACAGTTCACGATTGAGAAATCGTGAACCTGCCGCGGGCTTGCCATATTCCGGTTCAGCTTGAATAGTCTGGCTCATGTCACCAATCCTTGGAGGGGGGACTGCTAAATTTTTTGAAGTGTAGGTTGCTTAAATGACAGTTTCATTACAGACAATATTTTCTTAATCTGACTACATCCTGACAATGTAATTGTCTTGAAACAATAGCTCTATATATTGCACGCTGTTTCATTCGTTTAACGTTAAGGAGCTCCCATGCTAACCAAGCGCTTTATTTCTGGCGTTGCACTTGCCGCGTCATCAATTGTACTTTCTCTAACTGCCCATGCAGCCGATATAACTGGTGCTGGTGCTACTTTTCCTTACCCAATTTATTCTAAATGGGCTGAAGCTTACAATGCTGCAACCGGCATTGGCTTAAACTACCAGTCAATCGGTTCTGGCGGTGGCGTTAGGCAAATCAAAGCTAAAACTGTAGATTTCGGTGCTTCCGATATGCCTTTAAAGCTTGAAGAACAAGAAAAAGAAGGTTTGATGCAGTTCCCAGCAATTATCGGTGGCGTTGTTCCAGTCATGAATCTTGATGGTATCGCAGCTGGCCAATTGAAATTGACATCTGATGTCATTTCAGCAATTCACCTCGGTAAAATCACAAAGTGGAATGCACCAGAGATCACCGCTTTGAATCCTAATGCAAACTTACCTGCTTTAGCTATCACTGTAGTACATCGCGCTGACAGCTCAGGTACCACATTCTTGTGGACAGATTTCCTCTCCAAGACCAATGCTGAATTTAAAGCAGCCGTTGGTTCAGGTACCGCAGTTAGATGGCCAACTGGTGTAGGCGGCAAAGGCAACGAAGGTGTTGCAGCTAACGTCCAACGTATTAAAGGTTCATTTGGCTACGTTGAATATGCGTATGCTAAGAAAAACAAAATTGTTTACGCTCAATTGAAAAATGCAGACGGACAATTTGTTCAACCTGATGATGAAACCTTTAAAGCAGCAGCAGCAAATGCTGACTGGGCTTCTGCTCCAGGATTCTTTTTAGTGTTAACTAACCAACCTGGTAAAACAAGCTGGCCTGCAACTGGCGCTTCATTCATCATCATGCACAGAACACAAGCTGATGCTTTGACTGGCCGTGCAGTATTGAAATTCTTCGACTGGGCATTCAAAAATGGTAGCACCATGGCGTCAGAACTTGACTACGTTCCAATGCCACCTGCTGTTGTTAAGCAGATTCAAGACACCTGGAAAACCCAGTTGAAAGATGCAAACGGCAAAGCAATTTGGTAATTGAATTAGTTGTAAATAAAAACGGACCTTCGGGTCCGTTTTTTTATGGTCAGTTGATTCTGTGTTGTAGGAACGATTAGCGTAGCGTAATCGTTCGTCAAACATATCCGCTGAAATACAAATATATAGAACATGGTTTAGAAACAGACGATTTTAAACATTGATACGCTTAATCAGACATAGGAACGGACGATTACGCTGCGCTAATCGTCCCTACGTTGACATTGATTTTATTTTGTAGCTAAGATTAGATTAGCATAATCGTTCGTCAGTATGTTCCCAGTGATTTTATTTATGTAGGAACGATTAGCATAGCGACGTCGTTCGTCAAATACTTATGTCTTCAAATAGATGAAGGAATGAATGTCTCATCGGTGACAACTAATTTCTTAGGAAATTGGACAATGAATGCACTACCCTTTCCCACTTCGGAATCGATAGTTAATTGCGCTTGATGTCTTATCAATACATGCTTCACAATTGCCAAACCTAAACCAGTTCCTTGTGTCTCACGCGAGCGTCCTTTATCAACACGATAAAAACGTTCAGTTAAACGAACAATGTGTTCAGGTCGTATGCCGATACCATTATCACGCACGATAAATCGTGGTCCATCAGTATGATTTTCCCAGATGATGTCTATCTTTCCACCATCCGCTGTGTAACGCACGGCATTGGTAACGAGATTAGCAAAGGCACTATGCAATTCATCGCTACTACCCATGAGATCAGGACCATCAACACTCAATGAAATCTCATGCCGTCCACTAGAGAGCGCTATACTGTCACGCTGTATCTGTTGCAATAACATTTCAACTTTAACTAACTCAGGACGCACAGGATGATCGATCGCTTCCAGTCTGGTTAAAGACAACATGTCTTCCACCAAATTTTGCATACGCTTACCTTGATCAGTCATCAGGTTTAAATGCTGAATTCTGGTTTCTCGATCTAAATCAGGCTGGGAGGCAGCGATCTCTAAAAAGCCATTAATGACAGTTAGTGGTGTACGTAGCTCATGCGATGCATTGGCAATGAAGTCGCGTCGTGTTTGATCTAATCGATCAGCATCTGTTACATCGTGGGTTACAAGAATTTGTCTACTCTGTTCAAAAGGAATCAGATGAATAATGAGTTTACGTTCACCCAAGGTCATGCTTAAGGGTTTTTCATATTTCCCTAAGATGATGTAGTCAATAAATTCAGGACTACGTATCAAGTTGGTGATACGCATACCTTTGTCACGCTCTAAATTTAAGCGCAAATGTTTTTCTGCAAGTGGATTGCACCACTCAAGAAATAACACATCATCCATAATGACTACGCCATCCGGCAACAAACTCATGGCTTGTCTAAAGCGCGACAACCATTCGGCTAAATCATTGCGGTTTTTTTGGTCTTCACGACGAAGTCTATAAAGACGAGCAAAAATATCCGTCCACGCACCAAAGCCGTCGACTAATTTAATTTGATCGGGATTTTCCAGCCACAGCGAGAGCTGATAAAGATATTGAAGCTGAATTAAGGCCAAGCCCAGAACGGCAATGAAACCAATCACAAATGCTGCTGTTGAACCCCACCAATACCAACCCAAACCCATGGTAAAGGCAACCAACAATAGTCTTAATATGACTGGAATCCAGAATAAAGATCGTGGACTCATGATAGGAAAATCGACTTATTTCTCAGAAAGCATGTAGCCTACACTACGAATGGTCTTTATGAGGAATTCTGCTTCACCTAGCGCTTTACGCAAACGCAAAATATGCACGTCAACGGTACGCTCTTCCAACACCACATGATCGCCCCAGACTTTGTCCAGTAATTGACCACGAGAGAATACGCGCTCTGGATGAGCAATGAGAAATTTTAAAAGTTTAAATTCAGCATGCCCTATCTCGACTTGATTGCCTTGCACAAAGACACGGCAACTGACTGGATCAAGCTCTAGGGGACCAGCAGTCATTGCCATTTCGGCATGTTCTGGCATTTTGCGTCGAATGACTGCTTTAATTCGCGCAGTCAGTTCGCGTGGTGAGAATGGCTTGGTGATGTAATCATCAGCACCTTGATCTAAACCGGCCACCTTATCCTCTTCCATGCCTTTAGCTGTCAGCATGATGACGGGCAAATTACTGAAGTTACGATCAGAACGAATACGTGAGAGGAGTTTAAGGCCTGATTGATCGGGCAACATCCAATCCAACAAAATTAATTGCGGACGATTATGTTGTAAGTGCTCCCAAGCATCAGCAGTGGTATGAACGACATCAGCTTCCCAACCAGCTGATTTCAAGGTAAAACGAACTAGCTCTACAATCGCTAGTTCGTCTTCAACGATTAAAATTTTGGGTGTAGACACGCTAGATAATCAACAATCAGGAAAGCTCAGATTGTTTGTTAACTGCATAGTCGGTATGACGTATGTCTTTACCTTCAACAATGTACACCACATATTCAGCTATGTTTTTTGCATGATCACCAATACGCTCAATTGCTTTCGCTACCCACAAGGTGTCGAGTGAAGCAGAAATAGTACGGGGATCTTCCATCATGAAAGTAATGACATTACGCATGACGGAACGAAACTCAGAATCAATCATTTCATCGCGCACGATTAAACGTGTCGCTTGTTTTTCATCTAAACGCGCAAAGGAATCGAGTGCACCATGCAGCATTTCACCTGCTGTCACAGCCATCACTCTTACGATTTCTTCATGTGCGATCGGTGTCAATCCACGCTGATGCATGGCACGTGCAGCACGAGCAATTTTGGTCGCTTCATCACCCACACGCTCTAAGTCTGTAATAGTTTTAATGGTCGCCATCACGGTGCGTAAATCATTTGCTGCAGGCTGACGCTTGACGATGAGATGACTACAATGATCATCTAAATCTACTTCCAATTTATTGACTTCAAGATCAGCCGCGATAATGCGATCTGCCTCTTGCAGATTCAGAGTACGAAAACAAGCTATCGCATCTTGAAACTGTTTTTCAACTATACCACCCATGAGTAAGACTTTAGAGCGTATCGCTTCTAAATCTAATTCATATTGTCTTGATGAATGTTCTGATGGCATTATGCTCTCCGATCAATAATATTTTTAGCAATTAACCAAAGCGACCCGTAATGTAATCCTGAGTCTCTTTTTTTACTGGGTTAATAAATATGCTATCTGTCTCACCAAATTCCACTAACTCACCTAGATACATATAAGCAGTAAAGTCGGAACAACGCGCCGCTTGCTGCATATTATGTGTGACGATGGTGATAGTGTAGTCTTGTTTTAACTCACTAATCAGTTCTTCGATTTTAACAGTGGATATTGGATCCAATGCTGATGTGGGTTCATCTAGTAATAATACATCCGGCTTCACTGCAACAGCACGAGCAATGCATAAACGCTGTTGCTGACCACCCGAAAGAGATAAACCGCTTTTATTCAGTTTATCTTTTACTTCATTCCACAGCGCTGCTTTGTTTATAGCCCATTCTACACGCTCATCCATTTCACCTTTAGAGAGGTTTTCATAGAGATTTACACCAAAGGCAATATTTTCATAAATCGACATAGGAAATGGCGTTGGCTTTTGAAACACCATACCGATTTTCGCGCGTAAGATATTTACATCTACATCGGCATCCAGAATATTTCTTCCACCGTAGTGAATATCACCTACTGCACGTTGACCTGGATAGAGGTCATACATACGGTTTAAGGTACGTAATAAAGTTGATTTACCGCAGCCAGATGGACCAATGAAAGCTGTGACTTTCTTTTCATAGATGTCGAGATTAATATCTTTTAATCCCTGAAATGATCCATAAAAAAAATTGAGTCCCTTTACCTGTATGGTTACAGGTAGATTCTCTGCGGCTGGACTTACCTGAGATTGTTCAGTCATCATCACTGTGTTCCCATTCACTTTTAATTTTTAGTGGTTTTAACCAGTGTGCGGGACAGAATATTTAATCCCAACACGCTAAAGGTAATTATTAAAGCCCCACCCCATGCTAATTCACGCCAGTTGTCATAAGGGCTCATCGCAAATTGGTAAATCACAACGGGCAAATTCGCCATCGGCGCATTCATATCACTGCTGTAAAACTGGTTATTCAAGGCTGTGAATAATAATGGTGCTGTCTCACCTGAGATACGGGCTACAGCCAGTAAAACACCAGTCAATACCCCCGCCTTTACAGCACGCAGTCTGACCATAGTCGCCACCTTCCAACGTGGTGCACCTAATGCAAATGCCGCTTCACGCAAACTGCTTGGTACCAAGCCCAGCATATTGTCAGTGGTACGTACAACGACAGGGATTGCAATTAATGCAATCGCAATACTACCTGCCCATCCAGAAAAATGCCTGACATTAGCAACATAAATCCCATACACAAACAAGCCAAGAATGATAGAAGGCGCTGACAACATCACATCAGTAATAAAGCGCGTAATTTGTGCAAAACGACTTTCTTCTCCATATTCAGCAAGATAAACACCTGCAAAAATTCCGATAGGCGTACTGATTAATGTCGCTACTCCCACCATTAGTAAACTACCTACGATAGGATTAAGTAAACCACCACCTTCACTACCTGGCGCCGGCGTAGTATGCGTAAAGATGGCAAGATCAATTGCACCCATGCCGTTGATAACTAGCACTGACAATATCCAAAGCAAGAAAAATATACCGATTGCCATCGCAAATACGGACAGACTTATACCTACCCTATGCTTTAAAAGGCGGCGCGAGTAAATAGCGTTATTGGAAATTTCTAGATTTTGGCTCATTATTTTTTACCTTCACCTTGAGACATACGTAACAGCATAAATTTTGCTGCTGCTAATACGATGAATGTAATTAAAAACAGTATCAAACCCAGAGAGGTTAATGAAGCAAGATGTAATTTTGATTCTGCTTCTGCGAATTCATTTGCCAGCGTTGAAGCAATACTGTTACCAGCTGCGAATAAAGACCAAGAGAGTTTGTGTGCATTCCCAATCACAAAGGTAATGGCCATAGTTTCACCGAGTGCACGACCCAGTCCTAACATGACACCACCCACTACACCGATACGGGTATAAGGCAAAACAATTTTGCTCACCACTTCCCACTTAGTACAGCCCAATGCATAAGCCGATTCTTTTAATACTGCAGGACAGGTTTCAAACACATCACGCATCACGGACGCAATGAAAGGAATGATCATGATGGAAAGAATAATGCCACCTGTGAGTAAACCTAAACCCATCATTGGGCCTTGGAATAACTCACCAACGACAGGAATATTCCCTAAGGTGTTTTGCAACAAAGGCTGCACATGATCTGCAAATAATGGCGCAAAGACGAACAAACCCCACATACCGTAAATGATACTAGGCACACCTGCTAGTAATTCAATTGAAGTACCTAATGGACGTTTGAGCCAGTTAGGGCAGATTTCTGTTAGAAATAAAGCAATGCCAAAACTTATCGGAAATGCAATCAAGAGGGCGATAAAAGAAGTAATCAAGGTGCCTGCTATGGCAATCAAAGCACCATATTCATCATTGACTGGATCCCACTCTATGCGTGTAATAAAACCCAGTCCAAAGTGCTCAAAAGCTGGCCATGCGCCCACAACCAATGAAGCCATTATGCCCGCTAGCGTTAGCAAGACCAAAAAGGCAAACGAGAAAGTAATCTTATGAAAAATAAAGTCAGGCAGCTTAGAACTAGTCGATCTGTTCATTTGCAGAGCCGCTTCCATCTGCGTGTTGGTTTCGCTCATAGTCTGAAGTGTCTTGGGATGGGTGGGAACGGCGGATAAATTCACAATGCGGACTTTATTCAAAGATTATGACATGACAATGACTGAGAATAGAATTACTTATTTGAAAACTTTCTAGGCATAACAATGCTATTTTATTCTTCTTCTCGATGCTGCTTTACCTTGTTAACGCTGCTAACTTGATCTAGCAACTAGCCCCGTCATCATGCCTTCATATTTCAGCCCTAGCATTTGAATCATAAAAATGTTGGGGACTATGATGCAATCCACTTATGTTGATGATTTAGAACATTATCTGCGTCAAACTAAGCCAGAGCCAGGTACGCTATTTTTTGCGATTAGTAAGCGCGACTATATCGGCACCTTAGTACGTTCGAGTTTACAGGCCAAAGCTGAATGTAAAAAAATCGGAGAAACGCTAGGCATGTATTATTTTTCTTTGCCTATTACCATTGCTAAGCAACTAATCACTCAGATTTATTCTTCATTGAGTCAGGATTTTTTTGTCAGTCATTTAGAAGATCTAGAAAAATTCAAACAACCTGTTTTAGTTTTTTCAGATTCACAAGCTGTGGTGATTGAAATTCAAGATAATGCGTGTGTTAAGCCCTAGACTAGGTAGCCAACTAGCTACTTGCTATTGGTTGATATGCTTGGGCTTGATTAGTCTGAGCGCAAATTGTGAAGCAGCTGAAAATGCGATCGGTCGATTTGATGCTACTCACTCCACTGCCCCACCTCCTTGGCAGTTAATTCGCTTCGATAAATCTGCTCCGCCTACCAGCTATAGTGTGAAAGAATGGGACGGACTTGCTGCGGTAGAAGCACGCGCAGAATCGAGTATGGCGCTATTAGGTAGAAAGGTAGAAGTTGATTTACATGACACACCCATACTCTGTTGGCGTTGGCGCGTAGAACACGTATTAAAATCCGCTGATATCCATAAACGCTCTGGCGATGATTATGCAGCGCGTGTTTATCTTGCATTATCATTGCCCGAAGAAGCAATGTCATTAACAACGAAAGCGACTCTCAAGATTGCACGCGGTATTTGGGGTAAAGATATGCCTGATGCTGCGATTAATTATGTTTGGGACAATAAGCATCCAATCGGTATGCAAGTGGCGAATGCTTACACGAGCCGTGCGCAAATGATTGTGCAGCAAACTGGGAATACGCAAGCAGGTAAATGGGTAGAAGAACGCGTGAATATAAAAGCAGATGTGGCTAAATTATTTGGCACCGATAAAGCGAAATTATTTTTGTTAGCGATTGCTGCTGATTCAGATAACACGAAAGAAAATGTTAAATCTGGTTTTGCCGATCTCCATTTCGTGAGTGAAAATCAGTCCTGTAATTTCACTCCTATAAGTAAATTCAATATCGCTAAAGAAAAATAATGGTTAAGAATTTACTTTCTTCTCAACTAAGTCATGGGATTTTTTGTTATTTTTTAATCGCTCTTTCTTTTTTGTGCACCCATGCTTATGCTGCACGCCCCTTTGTTACCGATGATGCACGCCTCACCACAGCTGGTAGCTGTCAAGTTGAAACGTGGACACGCTCCTATTCTTCAAGTTTAGAAACATGGGCACTACCTGCTTGTAATCCTACGGGGAATTTGGAATTCACTGTCGGCGGTGGACGAGCTTATTTTGATGCCCTTGCCACTCCCAACTCGACTGATTATGTTTATCAAGCGAAGACTTTATTTCGCAAGCTAGATCTGCATACATCAGGTATAGGATTAGCGGTCGGTATGGTGCATCATCCTTCGATTCAAGTCGGTCCGAATCAGCATGGCAATCAATATGCCTTCATTCCAATTTCTGTTCCACTGAATGAAGATCGTTTAATCATGCATTTGAACCCTGGTATCTTGCGTGATAAGGCATCACAAGAGACGAGAAAAACTTGGGGTATTGGTTTTGAGTTCAATGCAACACCGCGTTGGATGCTGATTGCTGAAAGCTTTGGTGATACTTCTACCGGTAGTTATTGGCAAAGTGGCGTGCGTTTTGCCATCATTCCTAACTTATTACAAGTTGATACGACAACGGGGAAGAAATATTCAGGGAGTAGTGAAACACAATGGATTTCTTTTGGATTGCGTTTCACACTATCTAGTATTTTTTAATTCGGCTTACTTTAACTATTCCGTCGAGGATAGCCTTCTGCAAGTATGCGTGTCCACACCACATCTTTTTGTTGGTCTGACATAAACACCCAATCTGCGACTTCAGCAACGGTACGACCACATCCCCTGCAGACATCATCAAAAGTGGTGGAGCACACTGCAACACAAGGTGTATCGGGTCGTTCAGAAGGAGTTTGCATCATCTACCAATCAAATTAAAACAAGGTAAGGTGACAGCAAGGTTTTGCATCATCCATCACTCAAATTAAAACAACACAAGCTGACAGCAAGATCAGCTTCTGCATGTGTTGCGAGAGTTGAGATTGTACTAGGGATTAGACAATGCGTTGTGCGGGGTCATATAAGCATGCATCAGGACTTGCGTCTAATTGCATCGCTTCTTTTGCTTTACCTACGCTCATCATTTCAGGCAGTGCGATATTATTTTTCACAGCTGTTAATTCAGCCAAAATAGAAATCGCAATTTCAGAAGGTGTTTTACTACCAATATACAAACCTATAGGACCATGAAGTTTTTTTAATTGCTCTGGTGTGCAATCAAATTCGAGTAAACGCTCGCGACGTTTACTGTCATTTAAACGTGAACCTATAGCACCAACATAGAATGCATCCGATTTCAATGCTTCCATTAAAGCTAGATCATCTAACTTAGGATCATGTGTTAAAGCGACCACTGCACTACGACTATCTAATTGCATCTCCATGACTAGATCATCCGGCATAGCATGCACGACTTGTACACCATCGACATGCCAGCCTTCGCGGTATTCTTCACGTGGATCACAGACTGTCACAAAATAATCCATGCCGACTGCAATCTGCGCTAAGAAGCGTGATAACTGTCCAGCACCAATAATGAGTAATCTCCAACGTGGGCCATGAATGGTCGTCAGTGCTGCTTCTGAAATTTGCAAATTCATACCGGCACGAGCAGGGCCTAAACTGACTTCTCCTGTTTGTAAATCTAAACGACGTGCAATCAATTCATGATTCGCAAGACGTGTAATGAGTTCAGCGATTTTACTTTCGCTATGTAAGGGCTCTATGGATAATTGTATGGTGCCACCACAAGGCAAACCAAAACGATGCGCTTCATCCGCCGTGATGCCATAGGTCACCACTTCTGGTTTAGTACGTGTAATGCCGTGTTGTCTTACACGTTCAATTAAATCATCTTCAATACAACCACCAGAAACCGATCCAACTACATGACCATCTTCACAAATACCTAGGGTGGCACCTTCAGGCCTTGGGCTAGAACCCCAGGTCTTAATGACGGTAACCATTTCACATTGTTTACCCGCAGCGATCCATTGCGCACAGGTTTTTAATACTTCGAGATCAATGCTGTCCATAATTGGCTGTTAAATGTGGGTGTGATGATCAAAGCTTTGTTGCACATTCATTTTATTTCATGCGATAACGCACACTACTTTAATTCAACGAATGCAGACTTGAATAAAAAATGCTCCCCTCCAGTTAAGGAGGGGAGCACCGAACTACTTTATTGCATTTGGCGAATTAAGCCTTCTTCAAGTGCGTAGCGAGTGGGAAGTCGCGTACGCGCTTGCCAGTTGCTGTGAAGATTGCGTTACCAACTGCAGCACCGATCAATGAAGTTGATGGCTCACCTACACCACCTGGCTTCTCGTTGCTTTCAACTAAAACGATATCAATAACTGGTGATTCGTTTTGACGAATTACGCGGAAGTCATTGAAGTTGTTTTGTTGGATCTGACCATCTTTAACGGTGATTTCGCCGTACAGTGCGCCGGAGAGACCGTAAACAATACCGGACTCGAGCTGCTGACGAACGATATCAGGGTTAACCATACGGCCTGGATCGCAAGCTACAGTTACTTTGTGTACTTTTACGTTGCCACCAGTTACTGATACTTCAGCAACTTGTGCCATGTATGTGCCATAGCCTTCCATCAGCGCTACGCCTAATGCACGACCCTTAGGCAACTTCTTGCCCCAGCCTGCTTTTTCAGCTGCTAATTTCAACACGTTTACATAACGTGCATCTTTTAACAGTGACAGACGATATTCAACTGGATCTTGCTTAGCTGCGTTAGCCAACTCATCCATGAAACATTCGTTAGCGAAGCAGTTCATGGTGTGTGACACAGCGCGCAGATAACCAACACGCAGGCCAGCATCATGAATGATCAAGTCATGTGATGTGTTTGGCACATCGTATGGAGCAACTGCTGCTTCAACCATGAATGGATCCAGTGTGTTCTTTGGCAGACCGAATGCACGCTGGGTGATGGATTGTGAAGTCATTTGGAACTTCACACCAACTGGCTTGCCTGATGCATCCAGACCAGCTTCCATACGTTGCAGACCTTGTGGACGATAGTAGTCATGCTTCATGTCGTCTTCACGTGTCCAGAGTACTTTAACTGGACGGCCAACTGCTTTCGATACTTGAACTGCCTGAGCGATGAAGTCGAGTTCGATACGACGACCGAAACCACCACCGAGGAAAGTTGTTGTCACTGTTACATTCTCTGGCTTGATACCGAGAACAGCCGCTGCCGTACCTTGAGCACCTTGTGGGAACTGGGTAGGACCGGTCAATTCGCAACGATCGCCTTTTACATCAGCGATGAAGTTCATTGGCTCTAACGGTTGATG
>Ga0315901_10007510_pt1 | contig 12840 bp, 15 predicted proteins | sample LakEriMetagenome_10_FD_203761 | JGI IMG/M metagenome (GOLD analysis project Ga0315901, IMG submission 203761) | Freshwater fungal communities from buoy surface, Lake Erie, Ohio, United States - Buoy 2 MA116 | ecosystem: Environmental > Aquatic > Freshwater > Lake | place: USA: Lake Erie, Ohio... | reverse complement strand
AACTCTTCTTGTCTAACACATTCAAACTCTGCCAGGTACATATGGTATGTGTCTTGCCTAATTCTTTTCTATCACCGAAGTATACACCAACGTCCAGGCCTAAATTTCGATAGTCTTCTTCTGTCTGCACCACAAGACTCTTGTTAGGCACGATTACCATAGTGCGTCCATATGGTTCACATAAATGACTTAGTGTCGCAGTGGTAATAGTTTTACCAGCACCAGTAGCAACTTCTTGCAGGGCCTGGGGATTCTCTAAAAACTTGTTGATTACCTCGTACTGATAGTCTCTCAGCACAATAGGTTCTCCAGCTTGTTGATGTCCTTTGGGCCAAGTCTTGCCGAGGTCAGCCCAATAATTTTCATCAATAGCAGCAAATTTTAATTCCTGATGCGTCCTTAGATCTTCAACTTCGATGTCATAACCTTCATCCTCGATCACTGCTAGAATCACATCAAGATGTGCAAGGTATCCGCTACCGCCTATATTAAAATAAGTTTTAGTTCCATCCCACCGACCTAGTTTATAAGCAGGCATGTGTCTTGCATATGGTAAATCGAACTTTAATTTATTGACAATTTTCCGTCGTGTTTCAACTCGCAGTCCATCTACTTTGATGTTTACTTCATCCTTGATTGTCAATTTACAGTTCAACAATTTTTTGTCCTTTGGTTTCTGTCGGTTTAGTATCACCAAGATATATCACACAAGGATGACAACCGAACCAGTCCCTCGCCATGATATTTGTCGGAGGAAATATGTTATTTGTTACTAACAGTGTAACATCATTGTCTGACTTAAACAACCACTTGGCTGGCTTTGATTCAAAAATCAGTATCCGTCCGGTTTCCACTCGACCGCCGACTCCAGCGACCTTGATCCAATCATTCAACCCAGTGTTAGATTCTTTACTGTCTCTGAAACATACCTTGATTTCTTCACGTGAAACACCGTTTTTATCAGCATCTGCCACGAAGTTTTGTAGCCAAGGCAACGTGGCGCTGCTCCTATCTAACAACACACATATTCTTCCTGAAAACAATTTTGTTAACGCAAAAAAATCTTTGTTATCTTTTATCCAGAACGTGTTTTCAGATCTGCTGGCTATTTTTTCTGCCAAATTTAGGGGTTTTTCTTGGTACAAAAATCCCATGCTTTTAGCCAGCAGTAGATCTTTGTATGGGTCATTAGTCTTATGATCCCCCCACCATGTTTGCGTTTCTTCAGAGGCATTTTTTAATGACACGCCATAGATAGTGATATCACTACGAGGCACTGCATGCTCAGAATTCTGCCAAATTTCTTCAACATCGGCCAACACACTCATAAATGTGTCATCGATTTCAAAATTATGCTTCAGAGCAAATTCGTACAATGCAATTAGATTGTAATGATAGAAATCCAAGCGTCTGACCTTTTGTTCGTGATCCCAAAAACTATGTGTTTGAATATTTTTTCCGTTATCAATTTCGTCTTCGAACTCTTTTTTCAGCTGATAGGGAAATTTTAGGCAAATTTCTAGTTTCTTTTCGCGAAGCTCTACATAGATTTTTTTGCTGAGATCAAGTACTCGAAATCCTCTACGCCATTTGATATCTTGCAGTTGAGGTCTATAATCAAACCCCGCCATAGCAGACATGGTCTTGTATTTTTCTAATAATTTTATGAGGAAATTTGCCTGATTTTTAGTAAGCTCGCTGCCATTGATAATTTTTTCATGGAAACTTGAGATAGGCGAGAAATCTTGGCCTTGTATTGAAATTTTCTGTTGACTGACCTGGTCGTAGAACTCTGTAAATATGTCTTCGGCAAATTCTGATGATAGCATTATTCAAGTATACAGCCTAAAATTCTGGTTGTCAACTGAATAATCTTGCGATTGGTATGCCTTGGCGTATTTCTTCCACAGTCCACTCAGTGTGGCAAAGTTTCACAAACCATTCAGTCCTATCGGGCAGATATGGGCTGTCTAATTCTGACCATTTGATACTGAGATCAGCAGCAAGACTTGACTGATCACACAGCACAGGTACGCCACTTATGGCTGCTTGTACTGCTGGTCCACTGTTGTGATTAATCACACAGTGATAATTGTAAAAAATATCGAAATCGTCATAGCTGCCCGGAACCAGCACAGGTCTTTCTACCACTACACCGGACTGTTTAAACGGAAATGCCGAACGAGGATGATATCTCACACGGATTCTTCTGTGAGTGTACTGTTTTATTTTTTCAATGGTGTCTGCCACCCAATTTTTCATTTCAGGCATGCCTTGCCATTGTAGACTTTCTTGATGTTGGCAGGCAATTAGTACTTCACCACGTCGTGTATCTGATACTGGTTGTAAATTTATGCCTAACTGTTGAGGACGTGAATGATCTAGATTTTTTTCATTTCCGAATTCGCCGAGATTGTTGATATGATTAAGACTTAGTCGCCAAGTTACGCCTCGTTTGAGATTTCCCACCTCTATGATCATCACAGACTTTCCCTGTTGCCGACATTGGTCGTAGATCGTTTTGTTTGATCGCATTCTTCCGGCCCAAAGCACAGACCAGATCACAGCTACATCTTCGTGGTCATGCACAACGTCATGACCCAGTTGTTTTAACCCCTGTTCCACGGCGTCAAACACCGGAGGACTGTTAAGGGCACCATATTCGCGATATAATCTGAAGCGCATAATTTTAATAAATAATCTACGTAGTTAATACTGTTGTATATTTATGGGTTATGAATAAATTTCAAAAAAGACTGATGAAACTGTCACGTAACAACACACATGCACTGGTGCTAGGGTCGGCTTTTGGTATTTTAGACCAAGTCTTAGAAATATATGACACAGTATTTGTGGTCAGTGAGTTGCCGCCAGCTATCAGAGCAAAAAATCTCGTATATAAAGAAAACTTTGTTAAATTGGATCACTTGCAGGATATGTCATCGATCTTTGTTGACATTGATCAGTTAGATCACCTCGACAAAATAGAAGTTATATGGCGTAAACACAATTCAAAGTTGTTTGTGGAAGGCGGCGATCGAGTAGAAAATGAAAAAGTAAAAATTTTATATAACTCTGGATGGGCCTGTACCAGTCTTCAGGGAATCTTTCACGTATGGGAACACTATAGATGAAAATAGCAGTCGTTACTACATTCCATGAAGATGGTTTGAAAAAATATGCACAGAAGATGATCGATACTTTCTGTGAAAATTGGCCTGCGGAGGTGATTTTACACATCTATCCAGAAATGTGTAATCCTGCTATACGCCATCACGATCATGTTACACTGAAACGACTTGAAGAAATTCCAGAATTAATGACATTTAAAAATCAATGGAAAGATGTGCCTAAAGCCAACGGCGATGTCTCTGCTGACCCTGTGAGATCTAAAAGAAAAGACGCCGGTAAAGGGTTTAAGTGGCATGCTGTTAGGTTCGCACATAAAGTTTATGCGATCTTCGACTGTGCTAAAGAGACAGATGCAGATATGTTGGTGTGGATGGATGCAGATACAATATGTCACAGTCCTATCACTATGAAAGATCTATATAGAATGATTCCTGTAGACTCTGAACTGTGTTATCTCGGCAGAAAAGGAAAATATTCAGAGTGCGGTCTGTATGCCATGAATCTACGTTCACCTAACGTACAGGCATTCTTAAAAGAATTTCAAAGATTCTACGATCAAGCCGAACGGGGAATTTTTACATTAGATGAATGGCATGATAGTTTCGTGTTTGATGCTGTTCGTAAAAAATTTCCACAGATGCGGCAGTTAGATTGGGCAGCACATCTATACGATCTTAGGCCTCAACCAGGAAACAGCTCAGGTGAAGGGCATCCATTGATTAATAGTCAGTGGGGTGCCTGGTTGGACCACCTCAAAGGCGGCAGAAAGAAATTAGGTCGCAGTAAACCTGAAGATTTAAAAGTTCAACGAACAGAAGCATATTGGCAATGAAAAATTTTATTATTTGTTTATCTAAGATTCAAGCGTCACTTGACACAGCTACTACCTTAAAAAATCAATTAATTGAACTCGGGTCTGAAGCAGAACTATTCGAAGGCACTTACGGAAATGATGCAATGGCCATGATGAAGGCTGAAGGAAGGACCATGCATCCCTGGGGCATTAAAGGTCCCCCAGCTAATGGAATTGTTAAACTTATGAATCCCGATTTACATTTTAGTCCAGGGGTGCAAGGATGCTTTTATAGTCATTACCGACTTTGGCAAAAGTGTGTAGAACTCAACGAACCTATTGTAATTTGGGAGGACGACATAGTTTTAGTGAGGCCTTATATTCCTGTTGAGTGGACCGATGTGTTGGTGTTAGCATTAGGCCACCCTAAAAAAACTGACAGATATCGCCATTATTACGATAATCCCGAAGGCGAACCAGCTGCCGCTGATTACTATCAAAGCTCAATGCCAGGGTGCTGCGGGTATGCAATCAAGCCAGCAGCTGCCAAAAAGTTGTTAGACATATATTCTAAAACATATCTTCCTGCCGACAACGCCATTAATCAGCATCATGTTATAATTCAAGTACACAATTATGTAATGGGCATGGCATTGACGAAAAAAGACGGTAAAAAGAGTTTAACAAATGCAAAGGTGAGTTATTGGAGAGATTTCAATGCAGTATAGCTGTTATGTGATTTCAAATAAACCTCAGCTGTTTCCTAATATAGAAAAGAGTATCTTTCCTGAAAAAGTTAATTACTTCGACGGTACTGGATATCCTTCTTTTTCTAAATTAGTAAATGTGTGTACAGCAGCAGCGGATAACGAGATTGTGATTATAATGTCTGATAAGATGTTGCCGACTGCTGCCGATGTACAAAAAACAGTGTCTCTGATCAATCAAGGGTACGGCTTGGTAGGACTTTACAGATTTGGATTTTTTGGTTTTAAAAAACAATTAATGAGACAAATAGGAATGATGGATGAACGATTTGTTGGTGGTGGATACGAAGATGATGACTTTTATATTCGGTTACAAGAAGCCAACATTGCTATGTACGTGACAGAAGAAGTTGAATATTCTAAGAGTAAATCATCGTGGAATTATGATCGATCAAGAATACATTTTTTACAGAAATGGATCGATACAGATAATCCAAAATATAATCCGGAAGCAAAAGCCTCTAAAGAATTTGTAAAAAGAAAATTAGCAGAAGATTCATACACTTATGATCTAGGACCAGCAATCAGTGCCACATTTTTAACAGCCGATCAAACAGTAGCAACTCCCAGGAAGTCAAGAAAATATATATAAGGAATACACATGAGTAGTATTATTATCAATCATTTACCCGGTATCGAACAATACTCTTATTTAGAGCTAGGTGTCAACGACAACAGAAATTTTAATGCAATTGAGTCTGACAACAAATTTTCAGTAGACATGAACGGCAATGCCATGTATACCGGAACCACCGACGAGTATTTCAGTTCGTTGCCCGCAGAAATGAAATTCGATATAATCTTTATTGATGCTAACCATGACTACGATTATGTCCTACGTGATTTTAATAATTCTATAGACCATGCTACTAAATGGATTTTATTACATGATATGATTCCTCCTTCTAGAAAATACACGCAATCTAGTCGGTGTTCGGATTCTTTTAAGTTGTTACATTATATGTTACAAGAAACATCATTTGAAATATATCCAATGAGTACTAATTTTGGATTCACATTGATTAAACTTCCGGCTACTAAGATCGATCCACCTAAGTCGTATAAATCTGTGTCCTATGATGAATTCATGCAGTTTATAAGTCACAAAAAATTGTATTCAGACGAAGAAATTATTACTATGTTAAGGAATCAAAATGTTTAACGGAACTAGAATTTTTGTAAGCGGTGCAACTGGGTCTTGGGGTCAGACCTTAATCACCATGCTATTAAAGAATTATGATGTGGAAGAAATTATCTGTTTTTCTCGAGGGGAGTTACAGCAGGTATTAATGAAACGTAAGTTTAATAATTCTAAACTTAAATTTATAATCGGTGACATCAGAGACTATGATGCAGTTAAACAAGCAACTAGAGACGTCGATTATATTTTTCACCTTGCAGCTCTTAAGCACGTTCCAGTCTGCGAAGAAAATGTCCAAGAAACAATTAAAACAAACATCAACGGCACTACTAACATTGTTAATGCTGCTATTGAAAATCGTGTAAAGAAAGTCATAGACGTTTCGTCAGATAAGGCAGTTGAGCCAATAAATCTGTACGGCATGACTAAAGCAGTAGGCGAAAAGATCATTGTTCAAGCAAACGATTTAAGTGATTACACTAAATTTGTGTGTATCCGCGGCGGGAATGTTATGGGGTCAAGCGGATCTGTCATTCCGTTCTTCATTGAACAAATTAAAGCTGGCGGGCCGATCACAATCACTGACGTAAAAATGACACGTTTCTTTTTAACATTAGAAGAAGCTATTCTATTGCTGTTCAAAGCAAGCATTGACAGCATAGGTGGAGAAACGTTTGTGATGAATATGCCTGCATGTTACATCAAAGACCTAGCAGAGGTGTTAATGGACGAATACGGAGTTGTTGAAGTTAAAGAAACTGGAATGCGCCCCGGTGAAAAACTAGACGAAATGTTAATTTCGCATCACGAATCGCAGTTGTCTTTTTGCTACGACAGCAATTACTTTTTAACACTTCCAGCAGGATACAATCAGGCACTGGCCACTCGTTATCAAGATCATGCACCATTTCCGTATGCAGAGTTTTCATCTGTGACTAAAATAATGAACAAACAAGAAATTAAAGAAATGCTTAAGAAAGGTAAGTTTATATGAAAGTTTTAGTAATCGGTGCCAATGGGATGGCAGGCCATGTTATTACACGATATCTTAAACAACAGGGTCATACTGTAAATACCATGGCAAGATCTAACGCAGATATTGTTGTGGACATTGAGAACTTTGCAGAAGTACAAGGACTTAGAGAAGCTGTAGATACGTTTGATTTTGTAATCAATTGTATAGGGTTGTTAGTCAAAGACAGTAACGATCGTCCGGACCGTGCTGCATTAATCAATGGATGGTTTCCGCATTTTTTAGAACATATTTTTTCAAACAGCAAAACACGAGTAGTTCACTTATCAACTGATTGTGTGTTTGACGGCAAGAAAGGAAACTATATTGAATCAGATACGCACACCGAAACCAACTCATACGGCAAGTCAAAATCACTAGGTGAAATTAATAATGCTAAAGATATCACATTTAGAATGAGCATCATAGGACCGGAGATTAAATCAAACGGCACCGGTCTTTTTCAATGGATTACAACTAATCCACAACAGGAATTACAAGGATGGGATAATGCTTGGTGGAATGGTATTACCACATTAGAACTTGCAAAGTGTATTGAAAAATATATGCTTAACCCTACAATAACAGGCGTATATCATGTAGTTAATAATGAAAACAAAATTAACAAGTACGACCTGGTGTCAAAAATAAACGACATATATCAGTTAGGTAAAACGATATTGAGAACACAAGGCCCAAAGCCAGTCAATAAAATTCTAATAGATACTAGAAATGAGTTTGACTTTGATATTGTTGATTATGCTACCATGATAGCTGAGATGAAAGATTTTAGTTAAAATCTTCTACTAGATTATAAGAATAATTAGATTTATAATCCATAACAGGACCTAAGTATTTTTCAATAAGATCGAAGGCAATTCCAGTTTCCCATTCGTTTCTAGAAAACTGACTCCATGCTAGGTGCTCGTGCCATTGTTCTCTTCCTGCTGGTTCTGTAGGGTCCTGCCAATTATCTAGAAAGGTTCTTCCAGCTGCCCATGTCGGACACGGTTCTAAGCTGATAACTTTCTTTCCATACCAAAATGCTTCGCAGGTTATTGCAGATGATTGAGCGATTACAAGATCTGCCCAATCTAGATCGCTCCATAGTGTTGCCCATCGTAATTTGGATTTTCTTTCCTTTGCCCTGATCCTAATAGTTGCTCCTGGAAATTTATCCATCAGTTGATCGGTCCAATTACCGTTTTGATTAGAACCCCATACGTGCCCTGTCATTTTACTAGGACACAACAAAATATTTTTAATTGTTTTAACTTTCCACGGATGCTTAGGGAGTTCGGTTAATTTCCATCTAGAATACGGTATTGGCATTAATTGTGTATTGGCCCAACTGTTTATACTATACCGCCACCACCAACGCCCTTTGCCTATATGATTACCTAGGTATCCTCGACCTATGTAAATTGCAGGTTGAGAAGTTTTTAACCACTGGCGTACTTGATATTTTAATAAATCAGATCCAATAATTACTGGAAGATCGCTAGAAACATTTTCCCAGGTATCTACAACCTTTATGTTCTCCCAATTTTGAAACCACGGATTCTCTGACCAATCTAACTGTGTTACTTGAAATTTATACATTAACTTATTTAATAAACTTACGTATATGCTGCCAACACTCACCGGAGGTGAGCTCTTGGAAATTCCAATGAAACATGCCGAGTCGTTCGACCCAAGATTGCCGATCTAGCATAGTTGGTGTTTCTATTTTTGATAAATCAGTGTTGGCAATTTCAGCACATTGACTATTGATCGAATCCATGACAAATATCGGTATGCCTTCTATAGCTGCTCCTACCACTGGACTGGAGTTGTAATTCACTGCGGCCCAACAATTACGCAGGTCGTCTACTAAATTTGTGTTGGTACTGAGTCTAACTGCTTTAGAAAATTTTATTTTACATTTAGGACTTTTAGGATCGAGGTATTCACGTGCTGCTTTATCACCCGGATGAGCTCTAATAACGATAGGGCGGTCAGTGTATTGTCTTAAAATATTAACAGTGTTTATAGCCCAATCTTGTACATCAAGTCCAGCCATACTCCACCCACCGTTACGCTGTAGACATATTAATATGTGTTCGCCGTGACTTCGATAATCTTTTAAACTTAAATTTAAATGTTTGCTGATTTTTTGCCAGCGGCTAGGATCAATTTCAGTATCAAAGTAAAATCCTGTTGTTGGAAATACTCCATCAAAACTATATCTAAGGTAGTGTAACGGATTTTCTTTATTAGCATATAAGAACAAATTACTATCAACAATCAACGATCGTTTATTATTTCTTCTTTGCAGATCAATAGCAGCTCTTCTTAATCTAAGGTGGGGCGAGTCTTTGCCATGCTCGTGTACAAATCCCTGAATTAACGCCACATCACATGGAATCGCATCCATTCCCTTGTGTAATATCGCAGTGTCGCCGGCGGCTGTTACCCCCTGACAGAAATTAGTCAAGATTAACGGTTTTTCTGTATTGGTGTTATTAGGAGGAATTCCTCCGAAGTATGCAACCGCAGTATATTTAGACATGATAGTTTTTTATTATTGCTGATGCAGTGCCGTTTATTAATTCATTGTAGGTGAATTGACTGTAACTGAGCATGCACAGCCAATTAGCTAAATGCGGCCTCGCGAGATCATTTATTTCTGAAATCTTTGATCGACTAATCGAATTGGTTATATGTCTGTCAAGTGTAATTATAGGTATTCCTGCCCACACTGCTTCAGTGGCAGCGTTTGAATTGATGTTTATCACACAATAATAATCTTCATTTAATAATTCTTGGTATAATGATTGTCTATTCTTTTTATCTATTTTCGGTCTAAATTTAATCGGTTTATCGGTGTATTTTCTCAATTCTGATTCAATGGCATTCCTCCATTGTTGTACATCTACATGAAAGATTGCCGCAGAAAATGGGCCGGGTTCAATTATCAATATATCGCTGCCACCAGTACGCCACGGCTTTGGAAATTCTTTAAATATCGACAATCTGTCAACCGGCGGTTGAAATGTTGGCAATTGATGGATGTGATTTCTAGTTAGTCGATGCCATTTTTTCTGCTTGCCTTCTAAAAAATTAGTGTATCCGGAATCGATAAACCAAAACGGAAGAGCATTATCTATCTTGTCAACCAAGATATTTTCGTTGCCTGTGGTGTTTCTTAAAATGCAGTCGTCTAACGAATTTTGATATGTCGATCGTCTAACTAACTGGGTGTTTTCATCAATTTGTAATCCCACTGACTTAACAAACCCGTGTTCATCGCTGAGTTTATACAAGTCTAGGATATTCTCAACACCTAACTTTTCCACAATTTTTGAAAAGTTTTGTCGAATAACATATTCTTTTCTTTTTCTTGTGTTGTTTAAAAAGTTTTGAAGTTTTTCGATATGAGCTCGTAAATCTCTATCTACTGCTAACCTCAGTTTTCCTTTTAACTTATCCTTAAACTTATCTATTTTACCTGCATCTCTCTTTTCAATAATATTTAAAATTTCGTTGCCTGTTTCTTGTTCGTTATATTCGAGAGACAGTGCAGTTTCTATGTCAGCATCACTGAAACTGTTAGCAATCGTTGTGACTAAAAAATTTGCTATCTCTTTGTCGCTTATAAGTGCTTTCATATTTTAAAAATTCTCTTGTAGTAATTCTAATGCACGTCCGGAAGATAACTCACTGTTGTGAAACTGTCCGTAGGCCAAATGACATGCCCACTGATATCTCTCGTCAGTGTCTGGATATCGAGGCGTTTCTATTAGACTGAGATCCTGTAATCCCATAGGCGCTGCTGCGTTCGAAGGAGCTAAAGTAAAGACTGGCACCCCATAAAACACAGCCTCAGTGGCTGCTACACTGTTAAAAGTTACCAGGGCAAATACATCATCGTCCAAGGCTTCTTGTAGTGTATTGGTCACCATGCGATCTAATCTTTTAGCCGCACGATCACGAATTTCAATCGGACGATCAGTATGTTGTCTAATAGTCGCTACTACGTGATCCAGCCATGTCTTCATGTCATAGTCATAGAACTTCATAGGTTTTTCGTCAGGCTTGGCAATCAATATTTTTCTGCCAGGTGTTTTCCATGCGTGTATTTTTTTGTTAAAATGTCGAAATCTATCATCCGGACGTTTTATTACTGTGTTGTGCTGCAAATCATTTTTTACTATACGATGCCAATACTTCCATCCATTAGGATTAGAATTTGTAATTTCATTGCCAAAATAGCCCGTGTCTACATAATAGAAATCGCGACGATCTTCCCAGCACTTGTGAATTATTTTCTTTTTAAGAATACCTCTCAGCACAATAGGATCCTGACTGCTGCTGTATTGAAAATCTTCAGTGGCTGTGAATTTAGTTTTGCAGCCTTGTGCAAACATATTGATGTAGGGATCTTCTCCGTTTTTGCTGAGAAATATCATAGGCCGTGTTGTAGACAATAATCTACATAAATTTTTTCTCTATGCCACTCGTTGGCAAAATCGCCTTGGTCGGCGAACTCATGGAAACAAGGAGTACCTAATGTATAATGAACTAATTTTGCTTGGGGGTTCCATTCATATTCAATATCTAACCAATTCCATTCAGCTGGTAATTCGCCAACCAGCTCATCAGCGAGCCATGTAAATCTATGTACCTGTGCCCCTGTGGCGTTTTGTATAAATTCCGGAGTAACTACAGCATTGGCAGGATGGCCACAGTTCCAAAGGATCACGCTTGACCAATTTTTACAAGGATAATCTTCATTTTTAGAACCAAGATATTTTTCAGTCATTTTAGTTTTATAGTCATGTTTAACAACCATTACTGCTTTTGACTCATCTCTCAATGCCCATAGCTTTTCAATATCGTCTCGTAACAACATGTCGCCGTCCATGAATATTGCCCAACCTTTATATTGCATTAAGTGAGGTACTAGGAAACGACTATAGATAAAATGATTACTACCGTCTGTGTGTTTTTCTTCGTAGTCTTTTAGTATATTCAATGCCAAGGGATTAATACTCACCGGATGACTAGAATGTCTAATAATACTATTTGTGCATACATGGTATGCTATAGCTTCTCGGGGGTCGTATCCGATAAAAATTGGAATCATTTTCTTTCTATGTCCTCTTCAATGCATTGTTCGCCGTATTGTATTTCGACTACTTTTACTGGGACATCGAACGGATTAGTTAACTGATGCCATTCTTTTACAGGCACTTTATATTCTATATGTTTTCTTAAATGAACAGATGGTAAGGAATACCCGCTTTCCATTTGTCTATTAACTATTGCTTCACCTTCGCTGACAATCCAGTACTCGGCACGTAGGCTGTGTCGTTGCATACTTAAACTTTTTCCAGGTTCAACGGTTAATTCTTTTACCTTCATTCCCGAAACTTCATGCAACACTCTATAATATCCCCAAGGCCGTTCTGTCTTAGGTGCTTTCCATTCTTGTAGGATCCAACTGCTTGAGTTCTTTTTATCATCGCCGCCGACAGCAAATACAAAATCTAAATGAAGCATCTCTTGAAGTAGATCCATCTCTGGGATGTTTTCTTTGGTTCTGTCTCCACCGTTGGCAAAGACTATTTGTGCAGTCGGGTAGATTGATCGAACTTTTCTAATAGCATCCTTGGCGCTGTTATCGCTGTCATCAAAGTTAATAACCCGATCAACATAGTGAAGTGCTGAAATAATAGTTGCACGTTCTTCCCAGGGCATAAATTCTTGCCCCTTCTTTCTGCGTAACCATTCGTCAGAATTAACTCCAACGATTAACGAATCGCCGAGTTCTCGTGCTGAGTTGATGTAGGCAATATGCCCAGAGTGAAGAGGATCAAATCCTCCGGTGATTAATACAATGCGTTTCATGCAGATATTTATCTGCGTATATTATCCAGTATTTAAAGACTGGCGTCTTCTAGACCAGATACTCGTAATTTAACAATGTTACTTAGATGCCATTGTTTTTGAT
>Ga0315901_10007509_pt1 | contig 12841 bp, 12 predicted proteins | sample LakEriMetagenome_10_FD_203761 | JGI IMG/M metagenome (GOLD analysis project Ga0315901, IMG submission 203761) | Freshwater fungal communities from buoy surface, Lake Erie, Ohio, United States - Buoy 2 MA116 | ecosystem: Environmental > Aquatic > Freshwater > Lake | place: USA: Lake Erie, Ohio... | reverse complement strand
TGTCCATCCTGTTAATTAAGTATTGTTTTTTTCTGTTTAAAACTTATTATAAAGAAAAAAACCAATGAAAATATTTATACAAATTGCTTCATACCGAGACCCGGAATTAATCCCTACATTAAATAGTTGTATAGAAAATAGTAAATACCCTGAAAATTTAGTATTTAGTATTGCAAGGCAATTTCATCCCGATGATAAATTTGATGATTTATCAGAATTCGATAATGATGAAAGATTCAAAGTAATCAACATTCCTCATGAAGAGTCAAAAGGTGTATGTTGGGCAAGAAATTTAACACAACAACAATATGATGGAGAAGAGTATACCCTTCAGATTGATTCACATATGAGATTTGAAAAAGATTGGGACGAGACTTTAATAGGGATGGTAAAACAACTACAAGAAATTGGAATACCCAAACCACTTTTAACTTCTTATGTTCCATCATATAATCCATCTAATGACCCCGATGGTAGAGTAAGGGTTCCTTGGAGGATGGCATTTGATAAGTTTATTCCTGAAGGTGCGGTTTTCTTTTTACCCGAAACTATACCTGATTGGGAGGAAATAGAAATGCCTGTACCGTCAAGATTCTACTCCGCTCATTTTTGTTTTACATTAGGTGAATTTTCAAATGAGGTACAACATAATCCTGAATATTATTTCCACGGAGAAGAAATATCAATTGGTGTTAGGGCCTTTACTCATGGGTATGATTTATTCCATCCACATAGAGTTGTTGTTTGGCATGAATATACTAGAAATGGAAGAACAAAACAATGGGATGATGACAAGGAATGGTATAAAAAAAATGAATCATCACACCTTACTAATAGGAAACTGTTTGCTATGGATGGTTTAGAACAAGATGGTCATGAAGGTCCTTATGGATTTGGAAATGTTAGGTCGTTGAGAGATTATGAAATATATTCTGGATTACTTTTTGAAAAAAGATCGGTCCAAGATTATACCCTACAAAAAAACTACCCACCTAATCCTTATGAGTATGAAAATGAAGAAGATTGGAAAGAAAGTTTCGTTAAAGATTTTGATTACTGTATAAAAGTAGATAGAACAAAACTCCAAGAAAATGATTATGAATTTTGGGTTGTTGCTTTTCATAGAGAAGGTGGTGAAACTATTTACAGGAAAGACGCCGATGAAAATGAAATTAAAAGGGTAATTTCTGAAGAACCACAAATTTATGAAATATGTAGAACATTTAAAACTGCAGAAAAACCTAATTACTATGTTTTGTGGCCATATTCAAAATCCAAAGGTTGGTGTGATAAAATTGAGGTTAAAATAAAATAAAAATGAATGTTGAAATAGTAGTCGCAAAATATAATGAAGACATTTCATGGACAAAAAACTTGAAATATAAAGTCACAATTTATAATAAAGACGAAAACGATAATCATTTTTTTGAAAATAATTTACCAAATTATGGTAAAGATGCTCATACACACCTTTACCACATAATAAATAATTGGGAGAATTTGGCGGACTACACCATATTTTTACAAGGTAACCCGTTTGACCATAATTGTCAAAATTGCGTTAACTTAATTAATGAATGTAGATTTGAAAAAGATTTTTATCCGATAGGACCAACATATGAAAGAGACAATTATGGTTGTATCCAACAAGCAATTAACTATTGTGAAGAAATGGAAATACCTTATAAGTTACCATTTATATTCATCGCTGGTATGCAGTGTATAGTAAAAAAAGAATTAATTAAAAGAAATACTAAAGAATTTTATCAAAAATTAATTGATAGTATACATAAAACAATTTCTAAATCTTCAGCACCAAGTGATGGTAATTCGCCTAATATATGGGCGCTAGAATACACATGGTTAACAATATTTGGAGTAAATGAAGAAATTGAACCAAAATTTAACAATTGTTAGAAATGAAAAATGTTCTTATTGGGTTATCAAATAATATATCATCCCATAAAAGTAAAATAAAAGTTTGGGCAAAAAGTTTCAAAAAACATTCAGACGGAGATGTCGTATTACTCTGTGCTAACTCAAACAATGATGACATTGAATTTTGTAAAAGTTTAGGGATTATACCGGTACCCGTACATGTTGAGGATACATGGTATATAAATAACAAGAGATTAAAACACACTTTGGATTTTATTGAAAACTCACAGTATGATTTATATTTAATTACTGACGTTTTTGATGTATTATTTCAAAATGACCCTTTTACTAAAATGGATGACTTATATGATGTATTTGTTGGGTCGGAAGGTCTCAAAATAAATGAGGAACCATGGAATGGAGACGTTATATCAAAAGTATTTCCAAATGATTTAGATATTTGTAAAAACCATGAAATAATTTGTTCAGGAGTAATTGGCGGGAAAAAAGAAAGTTTAATTAAGTTATATACTAAATTAAATGAAATGTGTGAAAATAGTAGTAACAATCATAATATAAAGGACCAAGCAGCACTTATAGTGATGATTGCAAAAAATGAAGTTGATAGGTTGAAGATTTTTTCCTTTGATGAAGGATGGACTGTTCATTGTGCGATTGGTGGACCAACACAATTTTTTGAATCTTGGGGCTTCAAAAATACACTAATAAAAAGATATGGTGGAATTCCGTATCTACAAGATAACAAAATATATAACCACAACGGAAATGCTTATGATATTGTGCACCAATTTAATAGGATTACAGAGTGGAATGAAATTTTAACTAAAGAGTATGAATAATGTTTATTGTGTTTGTACAACACCTGATGTCTACCCAGCATATAAAAATAATTGGGATAATTTCCCAAAAGATATAACGTGGGTGACAGACAACTCAAGAAATGAAAATTTTGACTTAGGATTTAACTACACTGAAAAGTCATTAAGAGAGGATCTAAATTTTAAACAAGATGTTAGTAAAAAACATTATTGGAACTCTTACGGAAATAGAAATATAATTTGGTTTTTTGCGCATTTGAGAATGTTAAATTTTTATATAAAAAATCCTAATTATGATTTTTATTGGTTTTTTGATGACGACGTAAAAGTACAAAATTGGGATAAGTTTTTTGACGGAACCAACCAAGACGATTCAGACTTTATTGGGTATTTTGTTTTTAAAGACCAAAATGTTGACACACAAATTGATGTACCAAAAATAGATAATAAAACTACATCTCAACACATGTGGTTTGAGAGGTTCCCTGGTGACGGTGACTTACTACCTGATTATATAAATGAAAAGTTCGGGTCCTTTTTTCCGACGAACAGATTTTCTAACAGAGCTATGAAAAAATTGTTAGAAATTCATAATGAGGGATATTATGGGTACTCCGAGGGATTTGTACCTACTTTATTAAATCATTTTGGTTTCAAAATTAGTAGTCTAATAAATTCAGACAACACCTCCAAATTTTTTGATGTTAATGAAGTTAACATTGAACATAAAAATATAAAAATAACTTGGGAATGGATATAAAGAATACAACAGTAGTAACTGCAATATTTGATATTGGGCGTGATAAGTGGGATAATTTCACAATGTCATACCACACATATCTTTGGTGGATGAGAAGTCTACTTTATTTAGACACAAATTTAATAGTATATACTGAAGAAAAATTTGAACAAGAAATCACCAATATAAGGAAAGAAGTTGACCCTGAGTTAAAAAAAACAAGAATAGTGGTACAACCATTAGATTCAATTGAGGGGTACACATTGTTCTATGATAAATTAAACAATTTAATGAGTAGTGATGTCTTCAAAAGTAAGATACAATTTGATGTGCCGGAAATGACAAAACCATTATATAACGTTGTTATGTTTAGTAAAGTTTTTTATATACTCGATGCATACCAAAAAAATTTATTAGACACTGACCTGTATGTCTGGGCTGATGCGGGACTTTTGAGACAAGACAGACCAGAAAAAAATGTTGAATGGCCAAACTTAGAAAAAATTAATAAATTGGACCACAATAAGATTACTTTATTTTGTCACCATGATTATGTCAAAATATCAAATCCTGAGTTCCATTCTCTTTCACAAACAAGATTTATTCAGGGAGGTGCTTTTTTCATACCAAAAGATAAAGTGAATGAAATTTGTGAAGACTTTAAAAAAACAGTTTTTGAATCGATAGAGAATGGTTATGTTGGTAGTGATGAAAAAATATTCGATCTTGTTTATTTAAAAAATCCTGAAAATTATAACCTAGTAAAATGTGGTTGGAGAGAATATATAGGGTTATTCATTTAATAAAGTGAAGAATAAAATAAACATTTGATTATTTATATAAAAAGTTAATCCTTTATGGCAAATATTTTATTCGAAGGTTGTTACTATTCCGGATATCAGTTTTTTACTGATGAGAGTAATTGGACTGGTGCAACATCGGCAGTGACTTCTGTTTTTTCTTTTCAGTCTGATAGTACAGTTCCTGATGGATGTTATACTATTGTTTCTGCATTTACCTCGGGGTTTACTAGTGTTAGTTTTATTCCTGACGGAGTATATACTTTACAAGCAAATTGTTCTGCTAGTGCTTGTATTCCATCTGCATTCTGCAGTAATGATATTTGTATATCAATTAATAACGAAACCTATAGTGGTTATAGTGGGAATTATGAAGTTGCTGGAGTTTTCAACACCTATCCTTATTGGACTGGATCGACAAATGGAAAAATATTTTATGAGGGAACCAGATGGTGTTTAAGTGATTCTTTATCTGGAGATTGTTATTTCTTCGGTTCGGAACCTACAAACTCAACTTGTCCTGATTTGAGTGAAACTATTTATTACACAGGGACTTGTTTACCAACACCAACAGCAACAAATCCTTGTGCCGGTTTAACCTTCGACGCATCATTAGATTGTGGATTTGATACTCCTACACCTACACCGACACCAACAAGTTCACCAACACCTACACCGACACCTACACCGTCACCAACACAATGTACATTTACTGCAACAATTTCATTTAGTGCTGTCACAACACCAACACCTACGCCCACACCTACGCCCACACCAACACCTAATTATCAATATACCATAACAGGTGAAAGTGTTGTATTTGTTATGGAACAAGGTTTCTTTAACTGTCCTACGATAAAAGTTTTACAAGACTGTAACACCGGTGAACTTTACTATGTGAGTGGTCCTATTGTAAGTGGAACAACAACTTTAACTACTGGTACTACGTTTCAAGCAATAATAGATAATAAAAATAGGTGTGTGACTTACACTGAAGAATTTGCCGGTAGCCCATCAAACTACTTGAATTCAATTCTTACAACCTACGCATCTTGTGCTTCTTGTGTTACGCCAACACCGACGCCAACACCTACACCTTCACCATCACCATCACCTACACCTTCACCTACTCCTACGCCGACAATATATTACGAACCTTATACTCAGTTTGTATTTACGGGTTGTAATAATAATTTGATGATTGTGCAGGACGAAACACCACCAATAAATTTGAATATTGGAAATGTGATAAAAGATGAAAACATAGGTTGTTTCACATATGTTGGTTACTTTGTTAGATATTCACCACCTGCGGGGTATAAGTGGTCAAATCAACCAATATTTACCGCTTCCACTGCAACAACTTACACAACATGTCTTGAATGTTTAACACCGACACCGACTCCAACACCATCATATAAATCTTGGAGTGCCCAAGGTGGGTTCAGTGTCTCTTGCCCTGTGTGTCAATTAACAGATGGTGGAACAAACTTAACATTCTTTACCAATACAAGTGTTACAAGTTTAGAAACTGGTAATTTTATTTACCAAGACACTTCACTTTCAACACCGGTCATTGAAGATTATATAAGATATAACGGGTTTATATATACTGTTGATGTAAATGGACAAATAACACAGTTTTGTAGAGTAAACGGAAATTGTTAATAAAATGAGTACACAAGTAACTATACAATCAGTAACAGGGGCTACCACACCATTAGATTTATGGATATGTGACGATTGTAGCACTACAGCAACATGCCAGTATGTTGATACAATAACAACATTACCACACACATTTACACTACCTTCAATTTATGAAGTTGCCACGCAATATGCGATAAAACTTAACGGTCCCTCAGGATGTACATTCTGTTCCGTATATACTTAATAAGATTATAAATGCCAGTATTATCAGGTAATTCGTGTCAAATAATAACTTTATTTCCTATGGGGGTTGAATGTTCGGTAACTAACGCATATACCCCATTTACTAATGACGGTGCAATTTCTTTAACAATAACAGGTGGAACTGCACCTTATTCAATTTCTTGGAGTAATGGTTCAACCAATCAAAATATAACAAATTTACAATATGGTGATTACACAGCAACTGTGGTTGATTATTATGGTGATTTTAGTGCTACAACAACTTGTACAGTTGAATTTGATTCATTCTACCTACAAAAATTTGAAAATTGCTTAGACCCTACAATTGTTATTTATTATTTAGCTAACATTACACAAAGTCAATATGCTTTAGATGAAGTGTATACAATTAATGGACAAAGTGGTTGTTGGAGTAGAACAGGTATAGTTCTTTATACTAATCAAACATATTATAATTATGAACCTGTATTTGTTAGTGGACCATTCGATACATGTGGAGAGTGTTTACCAACTGTTCCTGTCTTACAAAACGTTTCGGGTATGTGTCTAACAACGAACTACTTGGGAACTCAAACACAATACCAATTTTACTCAGCATCAACAATAAATGGGTATCCATCATGGTCTGCGTCTACACCAAACCAAACAATTTATTATAACACCGGTAATACCATGTGGATGATTTCAGGATGGACCTTGAATGGTCAACCGTCATTACAATCAGCTGTGAGTCCACCAATTGGGGTATGGTCGGTATTAGGAGCAAACAGGACTGTTGTGTTAACTATTGGTAATTGTAGTGCAACTATTTCAGCATTGATTACGACAAATAACCCTAGTTGTGTTGCAGCATCAAATGGTAGTATACAAGTAAGTAATGTTATTGGAGGGGATCCACCATATACATATTCTTTAGTCAATAATCCGTCATCATATCAAATATCCAATACGTTCACAAATTTAGCTAACGGTATATACACAGTATACATTCAAGATTTTGATGGTAATATATCGGCTAATGTAGTAAACTTACAATCTACAACAAGTGTCACTCAATATACCGTAACACTGGCTTTTGTTCCGGCAAATGGACAAACCACATCAATATTAGCATCTTCTCAAAAATTATATAATTGGGTAGTTAGTGTTTCACCACCGTTACCCACAGGAAAGGAACTTTTATTTACTATTGTTCACGTTACAAATACAACTAGAGGGGTTACAAATATCACACCTACTATAAATCACTCAATAACGACAGGAACAACAACAGGAGGTCAATTCCTTACGTCTGCGTCGACGATAACATCAAGTACTTCAACAACACAAGCTTGTAATGCTACAACAACATATATACAGTATCAAACTACTGCACAAACAAGAACTTATACCGCTAAAATTACAGGTAGTGGTACGGTTAGTGGATCTATCAACTCAGTGATAGGTACAAGTAATAGTACATTTCCTTGTACGAATTTTGGACAGACTATTGATACATTATCACTTTCCAACATTAGTATTGTTAATCAAAATATTTGTGAAAGTGTTAATAATTCGGTCACACCAATCACATTTACGAACTACAAACAATCAATTCTAGTTAATCCACCGAATGCAGTTACGGGATAAAATAATAATAATAAGTATTTATAAAATATGTCATATATAAATAAAGTTACAGGACCTCTAATAAGCACTATACTAACCGATGCTGCTAGAAAAAGAATGTCGCAAGGAAATTTCAAAATTTCTTATTTTCAAGTAGGGGACAGTGAAGTTTCTTATAATACAATTGATAATTTAGTTCCATCACAACTAAACGTATTGATGCCTCAATACAATGCACAAAATCTGACACCTGCACCTGAAAGTAATAGACATCACGTTAAGTACCCACTTTTTTTAGATTCAACTTCAGGTTCAACTTATGGTATTCCATATGATGCATCTTATGTAGATAATATTTATAATTCTGCGGCTCCTAGAGGTTTTTTCACAGGGTCTACCGCAACAACATTTAACTATAGTGCATACACATCCTCAGATTATACAATTAACCCTAATTATTTTGTTTATAACACCGGTCTTACATCAGGTAACACAGTTACTTTAAACTTGGGGTCTATTAATGCGTCAGTATCAGGTACAGTAACTCCAGGTATGTTTATGACATTATTTACAACGAATTCAATTACACCTGTTAGTGGTAATTCCTCTATGTTTACATATGTGGTTGTAGGTGTTACAGGTAATACTTCAGGGGATACTACAGTAACAGTAGAGTTAGATAGAGATGTCCCTGACTTTGATTCTATGGGTTATAGTGGTAGTTCATTTTCTTTATTTTATCCATCAGGTATGACAGCATTATATGATTCTGTAACACCACAAATTTATTGGGCTACAAACGTATTCAATTATGAAACTAATTGTGATGTCTCCCAATCCGACGTTAAAGTATGGAATATGAACATTCCTTGGACTGAATCACCTGCTGGTGTCTTCCCTCTAAGTTACCAAGACTATAATTTTTACAAATCAACAGGATATACCGGATCTAAAGAATATTTCGGTTATACGTCAAATGCTGGCCAAGTAGATACAGGAACGGTTTATTTTACAAACTCTATGGACCAAAATATTATTTTGAGCCCAAGTGACCAAAAATCGATTGCTATAATTCACTACACAAATCAAACTATAGATAATTTTTATGGTGAAAAATTCGCACAACAACCTTATGACTCAACAAATCCTGGTGGTACAGGACAAGCTAGAAATTTTAAAATAAGTATTCCATGGTTGATGTGGCACAAAAATACTAACGCAACAATAGGACAGGATTTTTATACAGACCCTTCAGGGTTTACACAACAAAACCTTTTCCAAGCTTATTATATTAAATCAAAAAAAGATGCCCAATTCAACAATCCTGGATTAAGATATTATAATTTGTGGGATACACATGTAAATGCTGACGGACTACCAAGTAGAGTTGGAAAAGTATTTCCTGATTATAAAATGGTTATTTTTGATGATGATGAAATAGTTGCGGCTCTTAGTTATAAATCTAACAGGTCTTGGACACTTCCGGCACCTAAAGTTGGAACAATAATTCCTAATGCTTGTGAGGGGGTTTTAGGTGAAGATGAAGGTTTATTAAGTGCTAATACAGAATCTGTTTTTGTGACATATAGGTTTAATAATTCCGCTTTCACAAATTCTTTACATTGTAATTACTATACTAGAGTCAATCCAATACTATTTGACCCTAATCAACCAACATATAATATATTTTTAAAATTTGGAAATGAGTTTCCGTTTTTAGTGTCAAATGTATCAACAATACCTACAGGTTTCACAGCAAATCAAATGAAAGTACTTGTACAAAAAGTATCTAGTGGTACCACAAGACCAGACAGTACGGCATGGAAAGAAATTGATGTTATGAGTCAATTGTCCGGATCAACTAACAGTGGTTTTTTAACCTTGAGTGGTTTGACAGGTTCTACTATACAAATTACAAAAGATATGTATGACAATGCACCTGTCTATAATTTAAATAACTATATCGACTTACCACCTTTAGGTTCTACAGGTATTACATTAAATTTTGGTTCTGAATATTATTTTTATGGTGCAATTAAAACAGACATCCAAGCTACTATTTACGTAATGAACTTCCTATGTAACTTAGGTCAAACACAATTTTTAAATTCAACAAATCCTACTTGGGATGGAACTGCTCCTTATGTAACTGAAGTTGCTCTTTACAATGACCAAAAAGAACTTATGGTTATCTCTAAGATACAGTCTCCCGAAAAAAGACAAGGGATTCAACAGTATCCTGTTAAATTGGATTTCTAATTAGTTATGACAAAACAAGATTTCAAAAACTCACCTAAAGTGTTAGGTTTGGACATTTCAACAAAAACCATTGGTTGGTCGTTGTTTGATATACAAACTAAAGAATTATTGGAATTAACACACTTTTCACCTGTTTTAAAACCAAAACCTGAAGATAAAATTGAAGAGTTATTACTTAAAGTAGTCGCTTTCGAACAAAAATTGGTAGGGTATAAAAATTTAGGTGTTACTAAAGTTGTAATTGAAGAACCGTTATTAAATTCAAATAACGTGTGGACTGTCGGAACCTTATTAAGGTATAATTCCATGATTACAAAATCAATATATGATATTTTAGGTGTTGTACCAAATTACATTTCAACATATAACTCAAGAAAATTTGCTTGGCCTGATTTAATTCAAAAAAACGATAAGGATAAATACGTTTTATTTGGTGGATTACCAAAAGACGTAGATAAAAAAGAACTTATTTGGAAACGAGTATCAGACAAAGAACCTCAAATTACATGGCACTACACCAAAAACAATACATTAAAGAAAGAATGTTTTGATATGGCGGACTCCTATACTTGTGTTCTTGGTTATATGAAACAAGAAAAAATTTGGTAATTATTCTTTTTTTTTTAAACACCAACATATTTATATATAAAATCTATAACTATGAAAAAAATTATATCAGAAATATCACAAGAAGAAAGAAATAGAATTCTTGAAATGCATAAAAAGGCGACCATTAACCAACACTTGGTAAGTGAAGAAATGGAACCCACAACACCAGAACCTAAAGTGGCTGGAGGACCATTAACGGGACCAATGGTTGTAAGAAATCCAGATGCTGAGGCTGAATTTGGGCAGACAATTGAATTCAAATTTAGGGGTATTAAAAATTCTGGAAGCGCACCAATGACTGTAAAAAGAATTCTTCCTATGAATAGTAATATGACTATTGATATTAATAAAGAATTTCCTTTCACTTTACAACCTGGTGAAACTTTTGATTTTACTGCGAAACAAAATTTAGTTAAGAATGGAACTGCAACACAAAATATGGACATAAATGGTGTTGTGGAATATGAACAACGTATTTTGATAGAAACTGATGGAAAAAAAGCAAAATATGTGGTTTTTTGTCGACAAAAGTTGTTTTTCTTTGATGGAAATAGATAATCGATTATTAAAATAATAAAACCCACCCCACAAAGGTGGGTTTTTTGTTAATTGACAATCCACATAAAATTCTTATATTTTATATGTGGAAGCAGAAGAGTTAATCATAGACCTTATTGGTAATATTTTTGGTGAACCAAAGATGATAAATGAAATTAGAGGACAAATCTCTGTTGATTGCCCTGTGTGCTCATACACCATTAAAGGTCTTGACAAGTTAGACGGAAAAGGAAACCTTGAAATCAACTACCAACAACACGTTTACAAGTGTTGGGCTTGTGCTGAAACACATGGAACTCACGGGCACTTAGGAAAACTTATAGATAAGTTTGGTTCCAAAAAAGATAAGAAAATCTATAAGTTAATCAGACCTGATGAGTTTGAAAAAAAAGAAAAGGTTTATAAAAAACTTGAACTACCAAAAGAATACAAAAAGTTTGACGAAATACACCCACTTCATATTCCAAGAAAAGAGGCTCTTAACTATTTGAAAAATAGAGGTATCACCGATGAGATTATTCAAAAGTACCAAATTGGTTTGTGTTTAGAAGGTGAATATGCCGGTAGAATCATAGTTCCATCTTTTAATAAAAAGGGAGAATTAAACTTTTTCGTATCAAGGTCTTGGAACCCACGAAGCAAATTGAAATATAAAAACCCCGAAGCTTCAAAAGACTTTTTAATTTTCAATGAGAGTTTAATTGATTGGAAAAAAGACATATACCTTGTTGAGGGAGTCTTTGATAGTTTTTTCTTGGACAATTCAATTTGTTTATTAGGTAAGTTTTTAACAGACAACCTTTGGGAAAAACTATATTCAAAGGCAAAGAAAAATATTATAGTTTGTTTAGATGGTGATGCTTACACTGACGCCAAAAACCTATACGACAAACTAAACGGAGGTACTTTATATAACAGAGTCAAGTTAGTTAAATTACCAAAAGATAAAGATGTATGTGACCTTAAAGGTGACATTGAAAAATATTACGTAGAATTTAAATGATAAATTTAACAGAAGTAGCAAAAGAAATACGAGATATAATATCCGAAAAACAAAAAGAGTTTCAATTAACTTTTGAGGAAGATAAACACAAGTACACGATGTTAGATGTGAATGGTGTTGTAAGAGACGATTTTCCATCTGTATCAAAAGTAATGAAGTTGTTTTATGACGAGTTTCCTGCTGAAGAAGTGGCAAAAAAACTTGCAAAGGGTAATCCTTATGTTATGCACACTTATTTAGAAGAATGGAAACAATCTGGTATTATCTCAACAAATATGGGTAGTAGGGTTCACTATGAACTTGAATTAGAAACCATTAACAAATTCAAAATAGATAAAGAGGTTCGACAACCATTGTTTGAATGTGATTTAGAACTTACCATGAAAGGTGATAGAATGATAAAGGCTGGTAAAAAGTTTTTGTCACTGATGGAAGAACGAGGTGCGGTATTACTCGACACGGAGATTGTTTTAGGTCATCCTGAACTTGGATATACCGGCCAACCCGATAAGGTTTGGTTAATGTTTAATAAACAAAAAACAGGATTTGGTATTGTGATTACGGATTGGAAAACCAACAAGGAAAAAAACATGGAGGTTAATGATTACACAAAACCCATGAAAAAACCTTTTGAAAAACTACCAAACAATGCTCA